>Ga0123338_10005081_pt1 | contig 11337 bp, 7 predicted proteins | sample grotaG_FD_89793 | JGI IMG/M metagenome (GOLD analysis project Ga0123338, IMG submission 89793) | Glacier valley bacterial and archeal communities from Borup Fiord, Nunavut, Canada, to study Microbial Dark Matter (Phase II) -... | ecosystem: Environmental > Aquatic > Freshwater > Ice > Glacier ...
CGCCGCTTGTGTCGCCAGCGACGGAAACAGCGACGCCGCGCTCTGATAGCCGCGCAAGAGGCCCAGGCGCCGGAACCGATCCGCCTCGGTCGTCCAGGCATCGGCCCGCTCGAGCGCGCGCTCGGCGTCGGTGTCCTCGACGAGCGCCACCAGCATGCGTTCGCGTTCGCCGAAGTGCTTGGACATCTCGTGTTCGGCCAAGACTGGCGGCATCGTTGACGGATGCAGCGTGATGAGGCGCTGGTCGACTTTGATCCGCAAGGCAAGCGGGACCGCCGCGATGCCGATCCCGAGGGCCGCCAGCAGCACCGTCCGCGGTCGCCGCGCCACGATCTGACCCATCGATTGCATGAAGCCGCGCTCGCGATCCGGCGGCGACGGCCGCGCCCACATGCGCGCCGGCAACACCGCCAGCAGCGACGGGAACACGGTCAGCATCGCCAGCAGATTGAGGCAAAGGCCAATACCGGCCAGTACGCCGAGCTCAGCCAGTCCCTTGTAGTCCGAGAGCCCGCAGGCAAAGAACACCAGCGCTGGCCCCAGTGTCGCCACCAGCGACGGGCCCGCCAGGCTGACCACAGTCCGTTCCAGGGCGTCTTTGGGCTCGTGCGTCCGCAGCTCTTCACGCAGCCGGTTGTAGATCTGGATCGGGAAATCGATGCCGATCGAGAACAACACCGTGCCAAACGTCAGCGATACGGCGTTGACCCGTCCAAAGATCACCACCGCCGCCGCCCCCGTCCACAACACGCCGAGTGCCAGCGGCAGGAACACCATCGGCAACACGCGCAGCGCCCGGAAGAAAAACGCGAACAGCATGAGCACCGCGATGAGCGACAGCGGCATCGACCAGAACAGATCACGGTGGAGCCAATCGCGATAGTAGAGCGTGTAGGCGCAGGGCCCGGTGTAGCCGATCTCGATCCCTTTGCCGGTGAAGTCGCCCTCGGTCACGCGGGCGCCAAGCGCCGTCGCTGCAGCCGACACGCGGGCGATGAGGGCGCGGTCGGCTTCGATGTCGAAGCTGCCGGTCTTGGGCCGCACATAGATGATCAGCGCGTGGCCGTCTTTGCTGCGGAAGTAGCCGCTGGTGGTGTCGACGGGCAGACCGCTCTGCATGCGGTCGGAGATGAGCGGCAGGAGGCCGAGTGGATCGGTCATGAAGATCGGCGTCAGCGCCGAGCCGCCAGGCGCGCTCAAGATCGATCGAATGCGTCTGGCTTGGAGACGCATCGCCTGAGGGGCCAGCTTGGGACCGAGTGTCTCCAGCTCGTCGACGGTGAGGAGCTGCAACAGATGGCGCTGCAAGAACGCGCCGGCCTGGCCCGAGAGCTTGTAGCTCACCTCGGCGATCTGGTGATCGGGCGGAAGTTTTGCAGCCAGGTTGTCGGCGAAGGCCAACAGTTGCGCCGGATCATCGCTCTCGGCGACGACGATCAAGACCTGCTCGGCGATGAACGAGCGCGCAAAGCGGGCGAACGCCTGGGCTTCTTCTTGGTTGGCCGGCACCATGCGCGTCAGCTCGGTGTCGAGCCGAATGCGCAGCGCGATGGGCACCAACGCCGCCGACAGCAGAAGCGCCACCAGCAACACCAGACCCGGCCGTCGGACGACGAGCTTGGCCAGCCAGGCCGACATCAGAGCCGCGCAGTCAAGGCGCGCGCCTCGCGAAGGATGTCGTTGACGCCCACGCCGCGCAACGCCGCGCCCGTCGAGTAGACGCCAACGCGTTCGCCGCGCGCCTCGATGGTCTCGACGCGTTCGGCATGGCCGAGCTCGTACTGCGCGATGGCTTCGTGCCAGCGATCGACGCGGCTGAAGACCGGCTTTTGGGCGCCGAGATGCTTCTGCAGCGACGAGAGACAAGCCTCGATGAGGGCCTGGTCATCGAGGTCGAGGATGTCGGGATCGGTGCTGCCGCCAATCATGCAGCGCAAGTTGACATGGTCCTTGGGCGCTTGAGGCTCGCCAGGAAATGTACTGGTCATCCACAGCGCGCCGAGCAGCCGTTCGCCTTCCGCGCGAGGCACCAGAAAGCCGACTGCGTCGAGCGGATGCGACAGATCGGCGCGGCGAAAACCAAGTGTCACCGCCGCGATTCCGTTCATGGGAATGGCGCGATAGGCGTCGCTGACCAGCGCGTCGAAGCGGGTCAGCTCGGCCGCTTGGGGCGCGGGCACGGCCAGGATCACGCGGTCCGCGGCGAGTGATTCTCCGTCGACACGTACGTGCAGTTGGCCGTTATGGGCCTCGATTGCTTGCACCTTGGCGCCGGTGCGCAGATCGGTTCCGAGTGTCTTCGCCAGCGACGAGGACAACGTCCCCATACCGCCACGCAGGGTCATGAGACGTCCCCGCTCGGCGCCCGTGCGTTTGCGTTGGCGCTCGGCCGCCAGCATGCCGCGCAACAGGCTGCCGTGGCGCTGATCGAGCTCCCACAGCCTCGGGAACGCGCTCTTGGTCGACAGCTTGGTCCAGTCGCCGGCGTAGACCGACGATGGCATGGCGTCGACGAGAGAATCGGCCAGGCTGCGGCCGACATGGCGCGCGAAAAACTCCGACAGGGGCTCGTCCGCTTGCGCACGACGGGTAAACACCTCGCCTAGCAGCCGCAGCTTCTCGAGTGGGCGCAACAATTTCGAAGTCAGGATCTTGGGCGGCGACGACGGTGCCTCTTGCAAGAGACCATCGCGGACCATATAGCGCCGCTTGGCCACGTCGTCGGCACGGACGATCTCCAGCCCGAGCCGCTGGACCATGGCTTGCGTGGCCGGCACGTCGTCGAGAATGCCCATCGGGCCGAGCTCGACGCGCCATTCGCCGTCGGTGACCGTGTGCACTTTGCCGCCGGCAGTCGCAGCCGACTCCAGCACCAGGACCTGCTTGCCCGCATCGCGAAGACCGAGCGCAGTGGCCATGCCGGCCACCCCGCCACCGACGACAATGATCACGGGGTCACGGCGTCGGGCTGGCGCCGAGGCGGTGCACCGCTTCCACGAGGGCCATGGCGTGCTCGGGCGGCGTGCCGGGCAAGATGCCGTGCCCGAGGTTGAAGACATGCCGGCTGTGGCCCGCCCGACGCAGGATGTCGCCGGCACGACGCTCCGTCTCGGCCGACGGCCCAAACAACAGACACGGGTCGAGGTTGCCCTGCAGTGTCACCGACGGGCCGACCAGCTCGCGCGCGGCATCGATCGGCAGCCGCCAGTCGACCCCCAGCGCATCGGCGCCGACCTTGGCCGCCTGGGGCAACAGATGCGCGCCATCGTTGGCAAAATAGATGATCGGCACACCAAGCGGCTTCAGCGCCGCGATGACCTTGGCGACATAAGGCCCCGCAAACAGATCGTAGTCCTCACGCGTGAGCTGACCGACCCAGGAGTCGAACAGCTGGACCACCTGCGCGCCGGCCCCGATCTGCGCCGACAGATACGCGATGACCGTCTCGGTGAGCTTGTCGAGCAGCACCCGTGCCGTCGCTGGTGCGCCGAACAAGAGCTGCTTGGTGGCGGCGAATTGCTTGCCGGTCTGACCCTCGACGGCGTAGGTCAGGAGCGTGAACGGCGCGCCCGAAAAGCCGATCAGCGGCACTTTGCCGTCGAGCTCCCGGCGAATGAGCCGGATGGCATCGAGCACGTACGGCATGTCTTCTTCCGGCGACGGAACCTTGAGCGCGTCGATCTGCGCCGCCGTCCGCACCGGCTCGAGTCGCGGCCCTTCGCCATCCGAAAACGTCAGCGGAATGCCCATTTTCTCGACGGGAATGAGGATGTCGGAGAACAAGATGGCCGCGTCGACGCCGAGGCGCGCGATGGGCTGCAACGTGACCTCGCAGGCCAGCTCCGGCGTCTTGCACAGCGTCAGAAAATCGCCAGCGCGGGCGCGCGTGGCCCTGTACTCGGGCAGATAGCGGCCGGCCTGACGCATGATCCAGATCGGCGTGGTGTCGACGGGCTGGCCACGAAGCGCGGCGAGAAAGCGGGTGGCCTGGTTGGTCGGCATGGCGCGACTATACCAGACGGCGCCGCAGCTCTCGGAGGGAGACGCTCGGCTTTCCCGCCGCCTCCACCCGGGCGATCACACCGTCGAGAAGCAGACGCGTTTGGCCTGCAATCTTGGGCCCATGCACCAGCCACATGGCGCGCATGTCCGCCGGTAACGCTGGGGCTGCGCGCAGCGCCAGCGACAGAAACGGCTTGATGCCGAGCGCCGCGAGGCCAAGCGGCCCCGAGCGCAGACCCTCTTGCGCCGCTTTGGAAGCCAGGTCGCGCAGCGACGCGTCGCCGGCCAGCTTGGTGAAATCGAAGCCAGCGAGCTCGAGCGCACCGAGGAGTGGCAAGCCCGCCGCGAACGCAGCGTCCCGACTGCGCGACAGCTCGCCCACGGCACGGGCACCGAGACCGCCCACCTTCAACATGCCGGCCAGCTCCTCGGCAAACGCCCGCGATCCGCTGTCGCCCCCGTCGCTGATGAGCGAAGGCAGGAACGGCGGCGCCGCGAATCGGAAGGCATCGTCGTCGAGATACGACAGGAATATGGGCAGGATCTGCACCGCAGGCCGGCCGGGAAATCGCGCGCGGATCTGCGCCAGATCGTCGAGTCCGGCCGTGGTGCTGCAGATGCGCGGCTCGCCTTCGAGCTCGGCCACCACGTCGAGCGCCTCCACCAGTTGATCGGCGCGCACCGCCAAGAACACCGTGTCGACGACGGGCAGCTTGGCGCCGGCCTCGACGACTATCGGCCGCTCGCGGACATGGAGCTGGCCTGATCGCAGGTCGTGGACTTTGACCCGTGTCAGCAGCGCCTTCCTGCCCTTGCGCACGTAGTACGTGATTTCGTTGGCTTTTGTGACTTCCAGCGCGCGGGTCAGAACGACTCCCACTGCGCCGGCACCGACCATCAGGGCTCGCATGCCCTTCTTTACACCGTTTAGGGCACCAGTTGGGCGCGCTTGCGCAGTCGACCGAGACCGTCGTACGCCGCGTATTTGTAGGCCTCGCCCAGCGTTGGAAAGTTGAAGACCTGCTCGATGAAGTCGTCGATGCTGCCGCCAAAATGCAACACCGACTGGCCGATGTGCACATTCTCCGTCGCCCGCTCGCCGAGGATATGCACGCCGAGCAGCTTCTTGGTGGCGGCATCGAACACCAGCTTCACCATGCCGTCGAGGTCGCCGACAATCTGGCCGCGGGCGTTGTCGCGGTAGTAAGCGCGGCCGATCTCGATGTCGAGGCCCTTCTTGCGCGCCGACTCTTCGGTCTCGCCGATCATCGACACTTCGGGAATGGTGTAGAGCCCGTACGGAAACTGCGAGGCGACTTTCGTCTTGTACTTGAGGTCGAATGCATGGCACGCCGCCACGCGTCCTTGCTCCATGGCCACCGAGGCCAGCGCCGGAAAGCCGATCACGTCGCCGGCGGCATAGATGCGGCCGTCCTTGGTCCCCTTGACCTGAAAGTGCTCCTCGACGTGAATGAGGCCGCGATTGTCGGCACTGATGCCGGCCCGCTCGAGACCGAGGCGCTGGGTGTTGCCCGCCCGTCCCCCGGCAAACAGCAAACGCTCGCACGGCAAGTGTCGCCCGTCGCCGAGCACGCAGGTGAGGACGCCGTTCTTGCGCGCGACCTCGACCACTTCTTGCTTGAGCAGGATCTCGACGCCGAGCTGACGGAGCTGCTCGGTCAACAGAACGTTGACCTCGTGATCGAGAAATCCAAGGATCTGATCGCGACCCTCGACGATGGTGCACTTGGTGCCGAGCGCGGCGAACATCGACGCGTATTCGCAGCCGATGACGCCACCACCGAGGATGACCATCTCCTTGGGCAGCTTGTCGAGGCGCAAGATGGTGTCGGAGTCGTCGACGTTGGGATCTTCGAAGGGCACGAACGGCGGCCGAAACGGTGACGTACCGACGGCGAGGAGGACCGCGTCGGCAGTGATACGGAAAGGCGTCCCGTCGCTGGGCGTGACTTCGATGGTGTGCTCGTCGACGAAGCTGCCGGCGCCGGCGAGCAGGGTGACGCCGTGCCGATCGAGGTTGGCGTGGATGCGCGCTTTTTCGGTGTCGAGCACCGGATCCTGGCGGCACATGAGCTGCGGGATGGACACGTCCTCCGACGTGAGCTGGCAGGCGAGGCCGTACATCTCGCGGTTGCGCCAGCCGGACAGGTAGATGGCCGTCTCACGCAGGGTCTTCGACGGCAAGGTGCCAGTGTTGACGCATGCGCCGCCGAGACCGGGCTGCTTCTCGATGACGGCTACTTTTTTGCCGAAATATGCCGCCTGCACTGCGCCCTTTTCGCCGGCAGGACCGGACCCGAGGACGACCCAATCGTAGTCGTACACGCGACGAGCATACCACGGGGTCGGTTGGCCCCACTTTCGCTCGTCGCTGGTTCCTCGGGACCCCACCTGTGGCGTGACAGACGACGGGCAGTCATGAGATTCTAGGTACTTGCCAGCGGGAGCAGTTGGCCCGGTCTGTGCTGCATAGGAGCCCCATGAATCGTCGCTTGGTCTCGTTGAGCCTGATGCTGTCCCTCGCCGGTGCCTGTGCCGGCCAAACCACGGGGAGCGGCTTTGATCCGACGAGCAAGGGGCCGGCCGTCAACGGCCAGAACAACGGCGGGACTGGCGGCAGCGGCGGGACGGGCGGTTCTGGCGGGACGGGCGGAAGCGGCGGAACCGGTGGCTCGGGCGGCAGTGGCGGCTCTGGCGGCAGTGGCGGCTCTGGCGGCAGCGGCGGCTCAGGCGGTATCGGCGGCTCAGGCGGTATCGGCGGCTCGGGCGGCATGGGTTCCTCGTCGGTGAACATCGCCGGCAAGTACGATCTCACCAGCCAGTTCAACCTCCTCGACGCACTCCCCGACGACATCAAAGCGGCCATCGAAGGCGCGCTCAGCTTCGCCGACAGCCCCGGCGCATTCCTCCTCAATCAGGCCGGCAAGCTGCCGGTCATCAAGTACGTCATCGCCGCCATCGACCTCTTCTCCGGCATCCACGACACGGTCGTCAAACAGATCGACGACTACCTCAACAGCTGGTCGGGTGGTCTCCTCACCACGATGCACGGCATCTCGCAGGACATCGAAGGCGCACTCCGCGGCCTCAAGATGCACAACCGCTGGACCATCAACACCGTCAGTGCCGCCAACACCGCCGAGGTCAACGACACCCTCACCAGCCTGACCTTCACCTACCAGGGCACCGATTACGACTACCCGCAGAACGCCGTCGGCACCGCCACCGGGCTCAAGGCCGGCTTCAAGTTCACCTTGCCCGCGCACACCTACAACAAAGGCGTCAACATCGGCGGCATCCTCGTCGACCTCATCGACAACGTGGCCCTGCCGCAGCTCACTGGCGTCGACTCGCTCGGCGCGCTCCTCAACCAGCTCGTCAACTGCGGCGGCGTCGGCAGCTGGGTCTGGAAAGAAATCGGCAACTTCTGCGTCGACACCAGCAACCTCAACACCTGCATCTCGCACTACATCAGCGCCAACGACATCACCAAGCTGTGCCAGAACGCGCTCAACGCCGCCGGCCGCGCCATCGAGGACAAGATCTCGTCGATCAACGCGCCAGGCATGATGTCCGTCTCCGAAGCCCAGAGCCTCATCCTCGAGCAGCAAGGCATGACCGGCAACGCCGACACCATCATGGGCGGCACCTGGTCGCTCACCATGCCGGCCGGCGTCGGCAACCTCACGCTCCCGGGCCAATTCACTGGCACCCGCGTTCCGTAGTCACTCAACAACGCTCCTAACTGAGACGAATCGGGCCTGAGCGGCCACCTAGTCACCATGGGTGTTCTCCGTGTGGCGACGTGGGTGTCATGTTTGGCGGCGTGCTCTGGGCAGTCGGCCACGCCGACAAGCGTGGACGGAGGCTGGGCGGGTCCAGTCGTGTGCAGCAGCGACCTGACTTTACCAGCGACGGCGCCAGCGTTGCGGGTCAATGAATGGGTGGCCATCAATCCGCCCGGCTTCCCGTTCGACAAAGACACCAGCTCACTCGGGATGGCGATTCATCCATGCAACCCGGCAGTGATCTATCTATGCACTGGATCCTTCGACACCAGCATCGGTGGCCTCTATCGCAGCGACGACGCCGGCTCGACCTGGGCCCGCACCGGTAACGTCACGCCTGACTGGACCAAGGTGGATCACCTCCAGGCGCCGCTTCATGTTCGCATCGACCCACACGATCCGCAGCACGTGTATGTGGTGCAAGGGGTGCGCGGATACAACGGCTTTTTTGTCTCCACCGACGGCGCCCGCAATCTGGCCCTGCCGCAGAGCTACATCGACTTGAACGGGCCGGGCATGAGCGCGTATGACGTCTACGACATCGCCGTCGACCCCCAGGACTTCAAACATCTGTTGTTGTCGTTCCACAGCGCCTGGGGATGGACCGACACCAAATGGAACACCAATTCCGGTGTGCTCGAGAGCAAAGACGGCGGCGACAGCTGGATCGTCCACGAGCCGCAGCCGGGTTGGGGCAGCGGACACGCCATCGCATTCTTGTCCGATCCGGAGCTCGGCATCGGCGACTCCAACACCTGGTTGCTCGGCACGCAAGGCGCTGGCCGCTGGCGTACCAGCGACGGCGGCGCGCATTGGGCGAAGGTCACCGATGTCGGCATTCAGCATGGCGGCGGGATGATCTACTACGACCACAAGAACAAGGCACTCTATGCCACCGGCACACCCACCAACCAACGCAGCCTCGACAACGGACTCACCTGGGAACCAATCGGCGCCTTTGGCGGCTCGACCGGCATCATTGGCGACGGCGAGCGTCTGTACACCGCGCCCGTGTTCGGTCCCAGCTACATCGTGGCGCCGGAGGGCGACGGCCTGAACTGGGGGCCGCTGACCAACCAGACATTCTCGGCCGGGCCCTTCGACATGTCCTTCGACGCGCACAACCGGATCGTCTATGCGTCGAACTGGGGCGCCGGGCTGTGGGCCATGAAGTTGCCCTGAGACCACAGAATCACTGAGACACATCACGCCGAGGCATGCACCTTGATAGCGGAGGAAACATGCTCTCTCTGCGCATCCTGGGGTCGCTGTGTCTTGTATGTGTCGTTGCCTGTAACGCAGCAACGAGCATGGTCGACATGCAGAACACGCCGAATCCAGACGCGGCCGCGGCCACCGTCGGAAAGTGTGACGCGCTTGGGACGGTGGGAACCTGGGCCAAGATCTCGCCCTCCGGCGTAGGCAACACGCAGGCACTCACCCTCGATCCATTCAACGTGGGGACGGTCTGGCTGGGCGCTTCGTCGATCAGCAAAGTCGGCGCGGGAGGCGTCTACAAATCCACCGACTGCGGCGCGACGTTCACGCATGTAAACACTGGCAACAACGGCACCATGGTGGACAACGCGGCCATCTGGAGCATGGCGGTGGACTACATCGACCCCGGGGTGCTGTATGTCGTCGGTGCCTACGGATCGCTCGGCGTCTGGAAATCCACCAACGACGGTGTGGATTGGACCCAGCTCATTCCCCCAAAGAGTGAAGCCGCCAACATCCTGGCCGGCGGCTTCATCGCCAGCGTCGTCATGGACCCCACCGACCATCTGCATTTGGTTGTCGCGCCGCACGGAGGCTGTGCTGCGCCGTACGATCCGATCTGCGTCGGCGAGACCTTCGACGGCGGCGGCACCTGGCGATTCGCGCACCTCCCCGGCGATGGCTGGGCGGAGCAAGCTGGCCCCTATATCATCAGCGGCGGCACCTGGGTTTACTCCACGTTGTTCGCCGGCACCTGGTCTACCACCGACAGCGGCGCCAACTGGAAACTGCTCTCTACCGTTGGCGGATCATCGGGCGGTGAGTTCGCCCATCGACCCCTCGCACGCCACACCGACGGGAACTACTACCTACCTGGCTTCAACCACAATGGCCTACTGCAGAGCACGGATGGCATTGCGTGGACCTTCACGCCCATCGACGAGATCAGCTATACGCTCGGCTTCGCCATCGGTGATGGCAACTTCTACGTCGGTGATGGCAACGGAGCGAACTACAAGGTAGCGGCAGCATCAGACCTCACCAAGTGGTCGAACTACCCACCTGCCCCAGCGATGCACGGCTCCTCGTATCTCGAGTACGACGAGGCCCACCACATCCTCTACTCATCCAACTTCGAAGGCGGCCTCTGGCGGATCGTCACCCGCTGAACCCATCCCGGCGTTCCGTCCGTGACAGTGGAGACTCGGATGTTCGGCAGAAAACGCTCGATCTCCGCGACGGCGTCGAGTGACACTGGCTCGTCAAGACGGGCGACAAAGCGTTGAGCCAATACCGGTTTCGCTGATGGATAGAACATCTCAGGAGCGCATTCCGTCGCTGGACGGCCTACGCGCGATAGCCATCGCCCTCGTCGTGGTAGGCCACGTGGCCGCGGCGGGCATCCCGCTTGGAGTGCCTCCACGCATCGTTCAGGTGCTCGATCTCGGCAACCTCGGCGTTCGCATCTTCTTCGTCTTGTCGGGGTTTCTCATCACCGGCATTTTGTACGAGTCGAGCGCGCTCGGCCGCTTCTACCTCCGCCGCGCCTTGCGGATCTTTCCCGCCTATTACGTCTACATCCTGGCCATCGTCATTTTCTCGTCGCTGCGGCCAGCCGAACATGCCGCCGATGGACTGCTCGCCGCCGCCACCTATACCAGCAACTATGCGCGCTGCTCCTGGGATCTGTCGCATTCGTGGTCGCTGTCCGTCGAGGAACAGTTCTATCTGGGCTACCCGCTGGTCTTGATGCTGGCTGGTCGCAGGCGGACGCAGTGGTTGTTCGCGGGTTTGCTGGTGGTGTTTCCGCTGGTGCGGCTCTGCTACTGGCGCTTAGGCATCGATTACACCTATCGCTTCGAAGCCGTCGGCGACGCGCTCGTCGCTGGGTGTATGCTGCGCGGCGCTCAGGCGTGGCTACGCGCCAACGCCACCTGGCAACGTCTCTGCCACTCGTCGCTGCCGGCCGTGCTGGCCGCAGCCTGTATTCCGCTCCATCTCGTGGGTTCCCATCCGTCGCTGGTGCCGACCTTGGCATATCTCGTCGTGGTGCTGCCGGTGCTGCATGTGATGATCGCATTTTGCATCGACGCATTCGTGCAGCGGCCACAGAGCCGCATCGGCCGGGTGCTCAACTCCAGCGTGCTCACCAAGGTAGGCGTTGCCAGCTATTCGATTTACCTGTGGCAGCAACCGTTTCTCAACCCGGCGCGCAACGGGTCGTGGTCATCACTGGCTCTGCATCTCGGTCTCGTCGCCGTCGCTGCGACAGCGTCTTATCTGCTCATCGAACGGCCCGTCCAGGCGC
>Ga0123338_10005082_pt1 | contig 11336 bp, 8 predicted proteins | sample grotaG_FD_89793 | JGI IMG/M metagenome (GOLD analysis project Ga0123338, IMG submission 89793) | Glacier valley bacterial and archeal communities from Borup Fiord, Nunavut, Canada, to study Microbial Dark Matter (Phase II) -... | ecosystem: Environmental > Aquatic > Freshwater > Ice > Glacier ...
CGTTCCTGAAGCGCTGGCAGATCGAGACGGCTCAACTCGACATCGCGCACCTCCAGTGCGCGGGCCAGATCGCTACGCTCATCGGGCGCGAGCTGGCTAGCGGTAAGCTGGCGCGCATCGGGGTCGGGCGCGCGATTGAGCGGAAACGCCGATGTCAGATAGATCGTCCGCAGCTGCTTTTGGAATGGCTCGCTGGTGGCTTGGCCTTCGACCAGCGAGTTGTACAGGTATGAGCCGGTCAGAATGCGAAAAACCTCGCGCCCGCCAGCTGCGCGAATGCTGCGCGCCAGTGCCTCAGCCGCATCATCGGCTAGGCGCTGCGCCTGCACAGGGCTGCTCGCGACAGCAACGATGTGTACATTGCCATCGGGCTGCGGCTCGTAGCGCAGGCCGAGCGTAGGCGAGCCAAGGCCCGCGTAGCGCGGCGTCCCATTATCCTGGCTGGCCTGGAGCAGCTCGATCGCGATCCGCTCAACCGCTTGATATTCGCCATTGATCCGCCCTTGCGTGAACAGGCCGCCATAGCGCCGCGTGTCGAATGTGAGCGCCGCCGTGCTGGTGTACACCACCGGCTGCGACAGAATGCGCGGCGCGGCGGTGAGAAGCGCACCGGCGGCGCACAGCAGCAGCCAAAGCCACTGGTAGGTGCGCAGTGGGCCGCGCTGCCGAACCAGTGCACCAGCCCAGCTGCTAGGAATGGCTAGGCGGGCCATGCTTGAACCTCCAGTGTCTGCCCAGCGGGCAAATTGAGAACTGTAGAATTCAGGAGCCAGGAGTCAGGAGTCAGAATATGTCCATCCACAGTCACCTGCTTTGGTTTGAAGGGCAACATTATTGTCAGCCCATTCATATCTTGTTTGCTATTGTTTTTGACGTTGAATTTGAGCTGATCTGATGCATTCTGACTCCTGACTCCTGACTCCTGAATGCTGACTTCCGCCACCGCGGCTTGCCAATCGGCGATCTCGGCCAGCGGCGCGATCCAGAGCGTGCCAGCGTCGCGCTGTTGGGCGGCGTAGCGCACCACCTGGCCCCACGCGGCGATCTGTTCGGGCGATGTGACTTCCTCGGTATGCGCCCACAGGTCGATCGTCCCACTGACCGCAATCGCGTGATCGAGCAGCTTAAGCGCCTGGGCCGCCGTTTCCTGGCTGTGCAGATAGAAATCGGGGCAGGCCAGGATGCGCTCGTGGCCGGGGATCGGGCGGCAGTGCGGGTCGGCGGCGCTGACGATGCGATATTGCGGCTGCTTCGGGTTCCAGCTGGTGCGCGTCACCGAGGTGATCCCGGCGGCTTCGAGCGCGTCCCAGTCGGCGTAGCTCATGCCATTGCTGCGACTCCAGGGAAACGCCAGCGAGCGCGCGGGCGGCACATTCCGCTCGGCCGCGACGGTGCGCCAGGTTTGAAGGTCGCGCTGCCAATCGGCGGTCGTCGCATCGCCGCCCGAAAAATGGCTGAAAGTATGCGATTGAATATCCTGCTGAGCGCGCTGAAGTGGTGCGATCAGATCGCCAAAATACCACGAGCGATCGCTTTGAATCGCGCCATACGGATCTTTCGCAAACCACGGCGTCGTTGTCCAGGTGTTGGTCGGCCAGCCATTGGCTTTGCTGGCCCAGGCGAAGGTTGGGTTATTCATAAATTGCCGCCGCTCGGGGTTGCCAAACAGAAAGTTGTAGCCATTGGCGTAATAGGTGGCGCGGATGCCGAGCGGCTGGAACAGGCGCAGCGTCGTCGTGATACCCTCGCGCATACGCAGCCCACGCGCCTGGGGGTTTTCGGTGCTATTCGGGTCGTCGGAGCGCGAGTGGATCAGCCCGCCCATCGCCGTCTCCCAATCGAACGAGAACGAGAGCGCGGCGCGATAGCCGTTGGGCCAGGGCGCGATAGCGATTGGGGATCGATGATCGACGACTGACAGTGGCAGCGGCTGGGCAGCGGTGGCCGGTCGTTGATCGTCGGTCGTCCGTTGGACGTGCATCGCATCGAGATACACACGATCATCGGAGGCGGGTTGGAGCTGAACCAGCAGCATCGTTGCATCGGCCGGTGCCTCGAACGCGCCAGTGATCGCCGACCAATCGTCGGGCGGAGCTTCTGGCTGCCACAGCACCACAGCTTGCCAATCGGTCATATTCACGCCGAGTGGTCGGTTCTGTGCATCGCGCCAATCAAAGATCAGGCGCAATCGCGTGGCTGAACGTTTGGCCGAATCGGTCAGGGCGCGGCCAGTGAAGCAGTAGCGTGCGCTGGGCTGCACGGTGATCGGCGGCGTCTGGACATAGTTGCCAATGCCGATCAGCTGGAGCGCACGACCGTCGTGATTATAATCGAAGCCTTTGCCTGCCGATCCCTGAAGCTCGACGCCAGGAGCTGCGGCGCTCCAGCCAGCCGGCATATGCGGCTGTTCGCCAGGAAGCAGGGCGGCATTCGGCAGCAGCTCGCGGGTCAAGAACGGAACGGCGGCACAGCGAGCTTGCCGGTTCTGTATTACGACCAGCCCGGCTATTCCCAGCAGCACGATTGCCAGCGCAGCAAGCGCGAAAGTTGTACGTCGTCGGCCTATCAAAGCGGTCTATTTTAGCATACCAGCGCGGCGTTGACAAAGGCGCGATTCCCCGAAAATCGGACGCGGACGAATACAGACGAATGCGGACGAGCGATTTGCCCTTTGAGGCGGGCGAGCGGCGCGCCCACGCGTGCCAAGTACTGACGAGATGGGGAGCCTACTTTAGCAGGCTTGGTGTGACAGTGTGAGGATTCATCCTCACCCATCCGGCGGCACCTACCCGGCGGCAGGTATCCCTCAATCTGCAATCTGCAATTGCTAGGGATAGACTTCGACCTGCTCGAGCGGCCAGTAGCGCAACACCACGCGGCCGATCAGCTGGCTGGCGAGGATTGGGCCAAAGCTGCGTGAATCGAGGCTGTTGGCGCGGTTATCGCCCATGAGGAAATATTCATCCGGCCCGAGTGTGAAGGGCTGGCAGGAATTGCCGCAGAAGGTCTGCGCGCCGCTGACATACGGCTCGTTGAGCAGCACGCCGTTGATCAGCACCGCGCCATCGCGCAGCTCGACCGTATCGCTCGGCAGGCCGATTACGCGCTTGATCAGCGCATCCTGATCGCGCGCTGGCGTTTTGAAGAATACCACTACCTGGCCGTGCTGGAGCGCAAATGGCGAGCTGCGACGCGAATCGGCGGCGTGGGCTGTGCGCACGAATAGACTCGACCAGATACTGTCGAGCTTGCTGACCAGCACGCGCTGGCCTTCGTGAAAGTTCGGCTCCATGCTGATCTGGTGAATCTCGAAGCGGCCGATCAGCGCCGACAGAATGATGAACAGCAGCAGCGCCTGGATCGCCGTCTTCGCCAAGTCGGTGATTGCCGAGCGGGCGCGCGATCGTTCGCGCTGTGGAGCCTGAGTCAAAGTCGCTCTCCCGAAGCAGGTCGCGGTGGTCGTCGCACACTATTATTCTACCACACCAAGCTGCGAAAGTCAGCGACAAGCTGACAAGCTGAAATGCAGTAGCTTGTCAGTTTGTCAGCTTGTCAGTCGGCCGCTAGTGTGTCGCAGGCGGGGGAGCTTCACCGGCGGCGGTGCGCCCAGCCCAGGCGGCCGGCCAGCCCGGCATGAACAGGCCGATCACCACCGCGATCAGGGCGACATAGAAGGTCAGCTTGTAGGCATTTTCGAAGCCGAGCAGGTATTCGCCGCATGCCTGCTTGATCTGCTGCTGCACGTACGGTCGCACGGCAGCAGGTACGCCAGCTGGCACGTTTTGGTCGTCGGGGACGCCAGGAGTTTCGCATAAACCGAACGGCGCTTGCTTTCCAGCACTGATCTGCTGCTCCTGGGCCTGCTGGGAGAAGACTTTGGTCCCAGTCGAAAGTGAGCTGGCGAGCACGGTTGCCAGCACCGCCACACCAATTGACTGAATGACAAAGCGCGTGCCGTTGATCAGCGATGAGCCGCGCGCGAGCGCTGGCCGTGGGACAGCCGCCAGCGCAGTGGCAAACGTGGTCTGGATGGTGAAGCCAAGCGCCGCGCCACGCAGCGCCAGCAGGAACATGATCCAGCTAATTGGCGTCGTCGCCTCGATCTGCGCGAGCTGCCAGGTATTGACGAGCAGGATCAGAAAGCCAGTGACCACCAGCACGCGCGGGCCGATTCGATCATACAGCCGACCAGCGATTGGCGTGATAATACCTGCGGCGATCGCGATCGGCAGCAGGATCAGGCCAGTCTGGAGCGCGGTGCGGCCACGTAGGGCCTGGAGATAGACCGGCATCAGGAATTCTGCGCCGAACAAGCCGATCACGGTTACGTAGCCGATCAGGCTAGCGGTCAGGAAGGCCGGGATGGCGAACAATCGCAGATTCAGCAGCGGCTCTTTGGCGACGAACAGCTCGATCAGCGCGAATAGCGTTAGCGCCACGCCCCCGACCGCGAACCATGCTAGCACGGTTGGCGATGTCCAGCCCTGATCGGCGGCGATCGAAGCGGCGTACAATACCGCGCCGAAGCCGACAATCGAGGTCAACAGGCCGAGCGGGTCGAGCGCGGGCTTCTTTTCGGGCTTGCGCTCACGCAGCCAGCGCGTCGCAAGCGTGACGCCGAGCAGACCGATCGGGATATTGATGAAGAAGATCCAGCGCCAGTGGCCTTGATCGACCAGCAGGCCGCCTAGGATCGGGCCAAGCGCCGGAGCGGCGACTAGCGCGATACCGAAAATGCCGAGCGCCAAGCCCTGTTCCTTGGGCGGAAACGTGCTAAACAGCAGCGCCGAGCCCAGCGGCTGCGCGATACCGCCGCCCAAACCCTGGAGCGCACGCATAGCCACCAGCAGCCAGATACTGGATGAGAGTGTCGGCGCGAGCCCGCACAGCAGCGAGCCAAGCACAAATGTAGCCAGCCCACCGACATACATGCGCTTGATGCCGAAACGATCAGCCAGGTAGCCCGACATTGGCGTGCCAATCCCCAGCGCCAGCACATAGATACTGATGATCCACTGCGAGTTATTGAGGCTAGTGTTGTACTCGCCGCGAATAGTCTGGAATGCGACATTCACCACGGTCGTGTCCAGGATAATCATGAAGATGCCGAAGATCACCGAGATCAGCACCTTCCATTTGTAGGCCAGCCGCCCAGCTGGCTCAGGCTGGACAGAGGCGGCTCCATACGACATGCGAAAACTCCCTTTCCACTGGTACGTTACTTTTTGCCCACCGGGCTGAAGCCCTCTGCTAAAGTTACGAAGCCCACATGCGCGGGCTAGATCACCTACGTGCGGTACGTGTTTTTGGAGCGTCGTTACTCCGCCAATCGAAGATTCTCGCTTATATTGGCGACTGTGGCTGCGTCGCCAGTCATTGCGCTGATCAGCCGGCGGAGCAACGCCAGCAACTGCTGCTGCTCGTCGGGGCTGAACGACCGCAGGCTGGTGACGAGAATGTCGGTGTTGTCTACGGCGGGCACGCGCGCAAGGACGTTGGCGCCCGCCTCGGTCAGCAGCAGCGGCGTGCGGCGGCGGTCGCTCGGGTCGTGGCCGCGCGTCACTAGGCCGTGAAACTCCAGCGTGTCGACTGCTGGCACGAGCGTGGCGGGCGTCAGCGAGAGCTTGCGGCTTAGCTCACTGCTGGTGTAGTGTTGCTGTTTCAACAACCGCAGCATGCCGTGCTGGAGCGCGCTGATCGCGAGACCGTGCGCAAGCAGACGCTGCTCCAGATCGCGCGCGGCCAGCTTGGTGCCGATACTGATCAAGATGCGTATCTCAAGCGCCGTTGCATGATCTTCCCGCATGAGTGCTCCCAAGCATATTTTATGTATACGAATGATTCGTATGCTAATTATACTATCGGCACGCCGATCAGTCAACTACGCGCTGGACATGATTGATCGCCGGCAACCGATCGTCGCCGACCTCAATACTGAGCACTCCGTAAAATACGTCTTTGCTGTTTATCTCGCCTTCGCCACCGAATGAATTCGGCGTCTGATAGGCGCAAACGCGCTTCAGCGCGTTTGCGCCTATCAGTATAAGGAAACTTCGTTTACAGAATACTGAGCATATAACGTGATAGACTACGACATAGGGGATGTACGCAGACGCTAGATTTCTCACCCTTTGCAGGTCGTTTTTTCGCCCTACCGGGAAAAAAACGACCTACGAAAAAAACGTACTATGCTGCCGCAGGCGAAAGATGTTTGCTGTGTACATCCTACGACATATTGATGATCTCCCAGGAATGGAGAAGCGTCATAAATGCTTCAGACCTGGCTGGTCAAAACTGCCGCCTATGCTGCGGTCGTCTCGGGCAGCGTGCTGAATTTCGTGCCTGAACCGCACCTCGCAGTGCGTGACATGATACGTGCGGCACGAGCTGGCGACCTATGTCTGAGATTACGCCTGAAGCATTTGATTTGGATGTGGGCCGCCGTTTCCCATTTTGCCAACCACAACCACTCACAGATCGCTTTCGCAGCGCAGGATTACAGGCAGTTGTGGTGCGGGCAATCGATATTGCGACCGACTTCCACGACTTTGATGACTATTGGGCGCCGTTCCTGGGCGGTCAAGCGCCTGCGCCCAGCTATGCCATGTCCCTGAGCAAAGATCAACGGGCGGCACTCCGCGAACGACTGCGGCAAGCTGAACGCCAAACTGTTGGCTCAGGATGAGATCGTGTAACGACCTAAAGCGATGCTTTGAGATTGTGTAACGACCTAAAGCATCGCTTAGCAATCCGCAAATAACGCTCATCGCTATGCGAATACAGCGGCGCTCCTTCGTGCAGGTGAGCGTTATTCGCGGATCGCTCCCGGTTCTCCGCATCTGCGCGCCCCGCATTACAAAGCCCACACGCGCGGAGCGTCACCCACGACAAATTTCTGTACTATCAGCCAGCGCATACGCGAATATTGTGAAACTGTCACATTGTTGTTTATAGCAGGGCCGTATAGCATCTTGTAGCGGCCGAAGTGGTGTGTTATACTTTTACGCATTCCGGTCGTTAACGTAGTATGTACGAGGCAGTAGTGTGGGCACCGAACAACCTGTGGTGCTTCGCGAGGCGCATGCAATCGTGGTTGAGCAGCTTGCTCGGCTACGGGCGCTCGCCGAGGACACCCGGCGGAATGGCGCAGTGCTGGGAGTTGCATTACGGCAGGCCGAGCGGCTGCTCGACGAGGCGCTGATGCAGCAGCGCTCGGCCATACACGGGCGTATGTTGGCGGCGAAGGGCGTGACCATGCGCGTAGCCGATCTGCGTGCAAAATACGATGCCGTTGATCGCGACAGCCGCGCTAACCAGCACGCACTCAAGCAGCTGGAGCAGCTGATTCGTCAGATCGAGATGAGCAGCGGCGCGCTGACTGGCAGCGATGAGAGCAGCAACGCCGATCCCTGGGTGCTGGCGTTGCGCGCACAGATCATTCATGGTCGTGAGGAAGAACGCGTGCGGTTGGCGCGCGAAGTTCACGATGGCCCAGCCCAAGTGCTGGCAAACTCGCTGATGGTGCTGGAGAGCTGCTACACACTCGCGCAGCAATCCGGCATTGAGAAGCTGGTGACTATGCTAGATCGCATGCGTGGTTCGACACGCGAGGGCATGCTTGAGGTGCGGCGCTTCATTGCCGACCTGCGGCCGGGTGGCATGGAGCAGCATGGGCTGGCGGCGGCGCTGGCCGATTACATTCGCGGCTATACCAACGCCTATGATTCTCGCGTGTCGTTTGACACCGAGCCGTTGCCGCAACTGCCGCACGAATCCGAGATTGTGCTGTATCGAATCGTTCAAGAGGCTTTGCAGAACGCGCACAAATATGCGCGTGGTGCCCAGGTGGTTATCCGGCTGACACGCCAAGATGACATGCTGCGTCTATCGATTCGCGATGACGGCCCAGGCTTTGACCCACACGAGGTGGCACGACGGGCTGGGCGCAGCAACTGGGGGTTGATGAGCATGCGTGAGCGCGCCGAGCTGATTGGCGCACGTTTCAGTGTTGCGTCAAGCCCAGGGCATGGCACCGAGGTGACGGTTAGCTTACGCGTAGAATAACGAGTGACAAGTAACGAGTGACGAGGGCTAGATCGGTTTACTCGTCACGAGAAGGTAATAGTATGGCTCCGCGAATTCGTGTGCTAATTATCGACGACCATCCCTTGTTCCGCCAGGGCATTCGCTGGAGCCTGGAGGATGTGGCCGACATGGAGGTGGTGGGCGAGGCCGAGAACGGCCAGGAGGCGATCAAGCTCGCCGAGCGCCTGATGCCCGATGTCGTGCTGGTCGATATCAACTTGCCCGGCTTGAACGGACTGGAGGTTGCGCGCGTGATCAAGCGGCGCGACCCGCGCATCGGCATGATCGTGCTGAGCGTGTATGAGGACGATGACCAGCTGTTTCAGGCGATCAAAGTCGGCGCGGCGGCCTACTCGTCAAAAGATGTGCATCCGAAGGATCTGCTGGTCATGATTCGCGAGGTGGCGCGTGGCCGCTATTTGATCAACGAGAGTGTGCTGGCGAAGCCGCATGTCGCCACGCGTGTGCTACACCAGTTTCGCGAGCTGGCCTCGACTGAAGACGAGCAGACCACCGCGCTGTTCGCGCCGCTGACCTCGCGCGAGATCGAGATTCTCGACTGTATTGCGCGCGGCCTTTCGAACAAAGAGATCGCCAACGAGCTATCGATTAGCGGACAGACGGTGAAGAATCACATCACCTCGATTCTTGCGAAATTGCAAGTGAACGACCGCACGATGGCGGTGATCTACGCGATTCAGAAAGGCTGGATTAAGATGGGCTACGATGGCGGCGGGCCACCGCCACTATCGGAAGGCGAGGCGCAGCCAGTTAAGAATTAAGAGTTCAAGGTTCAAAATTAAGAGTTCAAGGTTCAGCGAAACTTTGAACTCTTAATTTTGAACTTTTCACTTCCTCAGGTACCAGCGTTCCACATTGCTGAGGTACATCGGCGTATTCAGCTCCACTGGCCCATCAAGCGTTGTCACGCGTGGGCTGAGCGCGGCTGGGATGCGGTCGGCCCATAGGAACAAGTATGGCCGCTGCTCGACGATCTGCTGTTGGGCGAGGCGAATCGCCTTCAGGCGCTCGGCTGGGTCGTATAGCTGGCGCGCGGCGGCGGATTGATTATCGTAGGCTGGGTCGTTGAAGCCGCCGACATTCAGCACTGCGCGTGTGTCAGCGACGCCCTGATTGATCTGGCTAGAATGGAACAGCGCGAAATCATCGGGATCATAGAAAGCATAGTCGGCGAAGCCGCGATCGCCCGCGCCGTTGGACCAACTGCCCAACAGCAGGTCGAAATCGTAGGGCGGCGCGTACTTCGATTTTATGACGGTTTCAAAATCGGCGCGCTGGATGCTGATGTTGATGCCGATCTGCTGAGCGGCTTGGGCGATCAGCTCGGCCGCGCGAACACGCCGCTGGTCGTCGCCGCGCACATAGAGCTGAGCGGTCAGTGTCACGCCGGCCTGCTGGCGGATCGTGCCAGCATCGGGTAGCTTCCAGCCCGCCTCGTCCAGCAGCGTCCGCGCACGATCCAGGTCAACCGTAGCGGTCGGTGGCGGCATGACATCGGCCCACGATCCCGGCGCGATGCTGGTGGCGATCGGCAACCCTTGCCCGCTGGTGACATCACGCACAAGCTTGGGCATGTCGATCGCTGCGGCCAGCGCATTGCGCACGCGCGCATCGGCGAAGGGCCGGCCCGTGCGCGTATTGAAAGCCATGTAATAGTAGCCGTTCTCGGGATACGCGCCGGTCTGCATTCCAGGCACGGTCTGCGAGATCGTCGCGCCAGCATTCCACGGCAGCTCCGCCAGCAGCAGCCGACCATCTTTCAGCGCAGCAGTCGCCACCTGCGGGTCGCCGACCAGCAGCGCCACGCGATCCAGCAGCGGCTCGCCCCGGTAGAAGCGCTTGTTCGCCAGCAGCGTGACCGATGCGCCCGGCTGGCGCTCGCCAAGCTGGAATGGCCCGGTGCCGATCGGCGCAGTCCAGAAATCGAGCGTGGCGATATTTTTGCCGATTAGCAGGTGCTTGGGTAGAATCGGCACGGCCAGATCGGCAAAGATCGCTGCGGAGCGCTCGGTCAGCGAGATCACCAGCGTGCTGCTGGTCGGCGCTTCGACCTGAGCGATCTTGTCGATGTCGGTGAGCAGCGCAGTGGTGGGCGAAAGCTCGCGTAGCGCCCTGATTGTGTAGGCGGCATCCTCTGCGCTGAACGGCTTGCCATCGTGCCAGGAAACGTCGGGGCGCAGCGTGAAGGTGATCAACCGGCCATCCTGCGATGCGTCCCAGCTAGTGGCGAGATCAGGCTGCGGCTGGAGCTTGGCATCCAGGCGCGTCAGGCCATTGTAGAGCAGCGCCGTGATCTGCTCCTCACCACGCGAACGCGGCTGCCAGGGCCGTAGCTCAGGCACGTCCTGCGCCAAGCGCATGGTTAGGTTGCCGCCACGCGGCAGTGGCGTGGGCGTGGGCGGTAGCGGTGTGGGCGGCGGCGGCGGCGGCGGGTCGAGCGCGCAGCCGGACAGGATGGCGAGCGCGAGCAGCGCAAATGCGACGCTGGCGATGAAGATGCGGCGAGTTGGGATGTAGTTCATAGGGCGCGATTATACCACGCGATCTACCTGTTCAGATGTGGGGTAATTGGATGCGGACGAACGTGGACGCCAAATCATTCGTCCGCGTTCGTCCGCATCCAATATCGGGTGTGGTGAATAGTTACCCCGCAATCAATACGCCACCACACAGCCATCTTTGCGCTTATCAGATCCGCCGTGCCGCACACCGTTTTCGTCCACCACAATCACCTGGCCGCCGCCAAAGCTGGCGCTGCCGCTCGGCGCGATCTGATGCCCTAGCGCATTCAGCCCTGTGATCGTCGCGGCGTCGTGTTCGAGCGCGACCGCCTGTGAGCCGCCATACGGGTCAACCAGCTCGAAGCGCGGCGCATCGAGCGCCTCTTGCGGATTCATGCCGAAATCGAGCATGTTGACCAGCATTTGCACGTGGCCTTGTGGCTGCATGAAGCCGCCCATGACACCAAAGCTGCTCCATAGCTGGTCGCCGCGCAGCACCATGCACGGGATAATCGTGTGATACGGGCGCTTGCCGGGTGCTAGGCAGTTGCGATGCGTGGGATCGAGCACGAAGCAGGCCCCGCGATTCTGGAGCATAATGCCGGTATCCCCGGCGGTGATGCCCGATCCAAAACCGGAGTACAGGCTGTTGATCAGCGAGACGGCGTTGCCGGCCTCGTCCACCACCGTCAGATATACCGTATCGTGACCCGTCGGCAGCTGCCCGGC
>Ga0123338_10005083_pt1 | contig 11336 bp, 11 predicted proteins | sample grotaG_FD_89793 | JGI IMG/M metagenome (GOLD analysis project Ga0123338, IMG submission 89793) | Glacier valley bacterial and archeal communities from Borup Fiord, Nunavut, Canada, to study Microbial Dark Matter (Phase II) -... | ecosystem: Environmental > Aquatic > Freshwater > Ice > Glacier ...
ATAAACTCCCCCTCGCCCTTTAGGAGAGGGGGTTGGGGGGTGAGGGCGGTGGGCCACTGCAATACGTGCCGGTGCGCTAACGGCCACCGATAAACTCCCCCTCGCCCTTTAGGAGAGGGGGTCGGGGGGTGAGGGCGGCGGCCAATAGAGCAGACTCAGCCGTAACCTGATATAATGGCGCAGGCTGCACGGCCTGTGGTACACGCTCCAGTAAGTGAGTGCGTCCTGTTCCCGTGCGCCCTGGAAGCCACGCCTGTGCTAAACCCAGTCAAAGAACCCTTGTTCCCCAGTTTCTTTTGGGGCGGGATCGAGTGTTCGTCCCATGTCAATGCGGCGGGCCGGCGGCTCGACCAGATGGCGGCCACGCAACATGATCGGCTGTGTCGGGCGGATTATGCGCGCATGGCGGCGGTGGGCATTCGCACGGTGCGCGAGACGGCGCGCTGGCATTGGTGCGACCGCTTCGGCGGTCAGGAGTACGATTTCAGCGTGGTGACGCGCATGGCCGAGGCGGCGCAGCGCGAGGGGATGTGCCTGGTCTGGGATCTGTGCCATTACGGCTACCCCGACGATGTGGACCCCTTCAGCCCGGCTTTCGTGACACGCTTTGCCGATTTTTGCGCGGCCTTTGCCCGCCAAGTGCTGCCCACGCTGGATAGCCCCAGCCAGTTGTGGGTTACGCCGATCAATGAACCGTCGTATTTTGCCTGGGCCGCGGGCGATGGCCGGCGGTTTGCGCCGCTGGCCGCCGGTCGGGCGGGCGACCTCAAGGCGCAGTTGGTGCGCGCCAGTATCGCCGGCTTGGATGCCATCTGGAGTGTAGCTCCGGGCGCGGGCGTGCTGAGTTGCGACCCGCTGGTGCGGGCGGTTGCGCCGTGGGATGCGCCCGAACTGGCCGACGCGGCGCAGCAGTGGAGCGAGTGGGCCGTGACCGAGTCGTTCGACTGGCTGGCCGGCCTGCGCTACCCGGAACTGGGCGGGGCGCGCCGCTATCTGGGCGCGGTCGGCTTGAATATCTACGCGCTGTGCCAGTGGGAGTACGAACGCCCGCGCAGCTTCCTCAGCCCCACGGACCCGCGTTGGTGGCCGATCCGCCGCCTGCTGCAATTCGCGTCTGACCGTTGGGGCGGGCCTATTGTTATCGCCGAGACAGGCGAGACCCGCGAGCGGCGTGCGCCGTGGTTGCGCGATCTGCTGGGCGAAGTGGATGCTGCGCGTGCCGCCGGGGTGGATGTGCAGGGCGTGTGCCTCTATCCCGTGCTGGGGCCGCCCGACTGGGAAGACACGACGGCCTTTTACGAGTCGGGGCTGTGGGACTTGCTGCCGCAGCCGGATGGGACGTTAGCGCGTATTCTGCACGAGCCGTTGGCCGCCACGATGACGGCTTGGCTGACCCGTGCGGCCCCGCAGAAGGAGCCTGTGCCATGACTGCCCCCGCCGCGCCGCTGCCGGTGAACTTGTTGACGCAGGTGCGCTACGGCGGCGAGAACTACACCTGGACCACGCTACTGGCGGGCGCGGGTTTGGTCGCCGATCTCTACTGTTTCACTGCGGAGCAGCAGATCTATTACCACCGCCATGCCGATGCCGAACACCTGCTGTACGTGGTGCAAGGGAGCGGCCGGATCGAGATCGGACCGGCGACCCATACGGTGCGCGCGGGCGACCTGCTGTGCGTGCCGCCGGGCACCTATCACCGCATCTGGAACCCCCTGCCGGAGCCACTGCTGGTGTTGCAAGTGAGCAGCCCCAAGCCGTGGGATGCCCGCTTCGGCGGCCCGCACCCGCCGACCTCACCCACCGACCCCCTCCCCTACGAAGGGCGGGGGAGGCCGCTAGAATAGAGAAGCGCGCCATGCGCCAGGAACGGGACAGGACACCGGCGGAAGATGCAGTTGCCCCTTCCTAGCAATTTGTCGGAGCGAAGGCTCTGCGGCGGGAATGTGACCGAATAGGACCATGCGCCGACTCTGCTAAACGGTGGATTACGCAGCCACCCGCGATCCTACCGTCTGCGGGCGCGACTGCGTGCCCAACCCCCACCACGTCCGCTTTGTGGCCGCTCTGCTGGGCCACCTTGACCTGTCCGCGTTTCACGCCCGTTATGACGACCGGGGCGACCGGCCCGCTGCGCCCGAACTCCGCTTGCGCCGCCCAGCCCCGGCGACTGAACAATTACCGATATTGACATCCGTGGCGGACGACGAATGACACCACAAAGACCCAAAGAACACGAAGACTTTTCGCTGATTCCTTTGTGGCTTTGTGGTGAAAAAGATTTATGGACAGGTCTCAACCGCAATCCGCATTCAGGCATGGCTCTTGCTGAACCGGGTGGGGAGTGCTATACTGAACCGGCGGTACGCCGCCCAGCGGTTGAGGAGGCCCACTATGCACATTCGCATCGAATATTGCCAAGTCTGAAACTATGGCCCACGCGCCGTCCGGGTGACGGATGAATTACTGCTGCACTGGGAGCCGGTGATCGAATCACTGACCCTGGTGCCGGCGACCGACGGCCGCTTTGAGGTGATCGTAGACGGTCAACTGATCTTCTCGAAAGCCAAACTGGGCCGGCACGCCAAAGAGGGCGAAGTGCTGGCGGGGGTGCGCCCGCTGGCCGCGGCCGCCGAAGCCGCCGCACGCACCGGCACTTGAGCGTAAGGAATCTGGGCAGGGGACAACGGAGTCCCAGAGGAGGCTTTAGCTATGGCCGATACACAGACGGCACCCGTCGGCCGCGTGCGGATGACGCGCGGCAAGTTTGACGGCATCAACGCGATTGCCGGCCCGAACGGCGTGATCGCGGCGGCTGCGATGGACCAGCGTGGCTCGTTGAAAAAAGCGATTGCCCAAGCCAAAGGCGGCGCAGTAAGCGATGCCGACTTGGCCGAGTTCAAGGCGATTGTCACCGAAGTGCTGACCCCCTATGCGACGGCCATCCTGATGGACCCGGAGTACGGCTTGCCGGCGCTGGCCCACCGCGCACCGGGCACGGGCGTGTTGTTGGCCTACGAAAAGACCGGCTACGATGCCGCCAGCAAAGGCCGCCTGCCCGACCTGTTGGGCGATTGGTCGGTGCGCCGCTTGGTCGAGGCCGGAGCCGACGCGATCAAAATCCTGCTCTATTATGATCCCGACGACGATGCCTGGGTCAACCGTATCAAACAGGCGTTTATTGAGCGCGTGGGAGCCGAGTGTCGGGGCTGCGATGTGCCCTTCTTCCTCGAACCGCTGGCCTACGATGACGACATTCCCGACGAAAAGAGCATTGAGTTCGCCAACGTCAAGCCCAACAAAGTGATCCAATATATGCAGGAGTTTTCGCAGCCGCGCTACGGTGTGGATGTGCTGAAGGTGGAAGTGCCGGTCAACATCCGCTATGTCGAGGGCAGCCGCGCCAACACCGACGGCCACGTGGCCTACAGCCGCGAAGACGCGAAGCGCCTGTTCCGCGAAGCCGCCGCCGCCACCCAGGTGCCCTTCATCTACCTCAGCGCGGGCGTGACCGACGACATCTTCCGCGAAACGCTGGAACTGGCCGCCGAAGCGGGTACGCCGTTCTCTGGCGTGCTGTGCGGGCGCGCCACTTGGCAAGACGGGATGCCGATCTACGGCAAAGACGGCCCGGCTGCCCTGCGCGCGTGGTTGCAAGATCGCGGCGTGCAAAATATTGAGGCGCTCAACGCCGTCCTCGCGCAGGGGGCCAAGCCCTGGTGGGACTTCTACGGCGGCAAAGCGGCCATTGAGGTCGTGGACGCGGTGCAGTAAGCCGATTTTTCAACACGGAGATACGGAGACACGGAGATTTTGCGGAGTTTGTACGCGGTTGTGCAGACTCCTGCCCTTCGACTTTCGCAAAGAAGTGCTGGTGATGCCAACGAAAGAGTTGATCGAGCATGAGCTAGATCGCATGACTGAGGAACAACTGGCGGCCCTCTATGCCTACATACAGCAAACCCTGCCCCCGCCTGTGCAGCGACATAAAAATCTGTTGGATGCCATGCAAGACCCCAAACTCCAAAGTGATGCGCCCGCCGACTTCCCCGTAGCTGGGGAGCGCTACGTTGGTGAATGGGCGGCGAAAGAACGAGATGCGCCAGCAACAAGAACATGATCCCGATTGCTCCGCAGATTTACAGCGTGCCGGGCTTGGGATTGGGCCGGGTCTATGTGCTGGCCGATGCCGATGGGCTGACGCTCGTTGACACCGGCTTGCCCTGGACTTCGGGCCGGCTCCTGCGTCAGCTGGCTGCGGTCGGCGGTCCGTTGGGAGCCGTGCGGCGCATCCTCGTGACCCACGCCCATCCTGATCACGCCGGTGGCCTCGCTGCCGTACAAGCCGCCACTGGCGCGACGGTGTACGCGGGGGCCGCTGATGGGCCCGCGTTGGCGGGCCGTAGCCCGGTCGCCTACCGGCCGGGTGCGCTGCTGCCCACCGTTGCGCGCCGGCTCGGCTGGTCATTGCGCCTCCCGGCCGCACAGATAGATACGGTGCTTGGGGAAGGCGATGTATTGCCGGAGGTGCTGGGCGGCCTGCACGTCCTAGCGGTGCCCGGCCATACACCGGGCCATTTAGCTTTCTGGCAGCCCGCGCGTGGGGTGCTATTCTGTGGTGATGTGCTAGTTAATGGTCGGGGGCTACACTTGCCCTCGCCGACCTGGACCGCCGATATGCCCGCCAACTGCCGGTCGCTCGCCCGGCTGGCGACTCTGGACGCACGCCTGGTCTGCACGGGTCATGGGCCACCGTTGGCCCGCGCTGCTGCCCGCCGCGTGCGGGCGCTGGCCGCCTGGGCTATACGCACCTCCTAGACCAGGGCGACTCCGCCGGCATTGGTGCCCAGTGCGCCGGGCTGATCAGGACGCTAAACACCTACATTTACTCGCGTATTCTCCGTGTCGCTGTATCGCCGTGTTGAAAAACGAGCTGGGCGCATGATCCCCTGGCAGCGCGCCTTGCGCCGCGAACTCATGGTTCCCCCGCCGCGACATACTCCGTGACCCGCTGCGCCAGTTGCCGCACCCGCGTGCCCAATTCTGCCGGCTTGCGAATCGTGAACGGACAGCCGAAGCTCACGATATAGCGCGCCATCCAATCCAGATTCCGCGCCTCGCAGCGCAGCAGCACCCCCTCGGCGGTCGCTTCCAGGGCCGCCACGGCGGGCGACACATATTCCTGTAGTTCATCAAGCGGCGCGTGCAGCAGCACTTCGACCGGCCAGTTGCCCGGCTTGGCCGCCAACGAGTCCAGCACATAGCGCAGCGGGTCAAACGCGGCGGGGCGGGTGAAGGGTACGTCCAGCGGCGTGGCTTGACTGATGCGGTCTACGCGGAACACGCGCAAGTCGCCGCGCAACCCGCAGTGGCCCACCGTATACCAGCGCCCTTCGTGGTAGACCAAGCCGTAGGGATCGAGGTCGCGTTCGCTGGCGCTACCGTCCCAAGCCGTGTAGGCGATCCGCACCCGGCGTTGCTGTTGGGCCGCTTGGCTCAATGCCACCACAATCGCGCCGGCGGGCGGGGTTTCCGGCGCGCGCACCGCGAACACTAGCGTCTGTTGCACCGCCTGCACCCGCTCGCGCACCGCCGCCGGCAGCACGCGCTCCAGTTTCGCCAGCGCCCCCTCGACCGCCGGCGCAGCCACGGCCAGCCCCAGCCGGCGCGCCGCCAGCAACCCCAGCGTGATCGCCACCGCTTCGTCGGCGGTGAACAGCAACGGCGGCAACTTGTAGCCGGGGCGCAGCCGGTAGGTGCCGTAGCGCCCCCGTTCCGCCTCCACCGGGATGCCCAGATCCTGCAAAATGGTGATATAGCGGCGCACGGTGCGGACATCCACTTCCAGCCGCGCCGCCAGATCCGGCCCGCTCAGACCGCTGTGGGCTTGCAGCAGTTCCAGCACGGTCAGCACGCGCGTAGTGGGGTGATACATTGCTGGGGCTTCTCCTGCTCGTGTCTGGGCCAATGTGGGTCGCTGCCGGCCACTTGCTGCACCAGGATAGCGCAGCGTAACCTTTGGTGCAATGCGCGCATTTACATAGAACGGGCGGGCCGGCGGATTGACAACCGACCCGGCGGCGCGGTAAGATAGGGGCAGGACAGGAGCCTGGACCCCGTACAAAGGAGAGCTACCCATGAGTCTGTTGGTCGCTACCGGCGCAATGCTGCAATGTAGTTTTGGCGTGGCCCCTAGCACGTTGACCGCCATCCCCAAAGGGCCACCGGTGCTGGCGGGTGGCCCCCCGGCGGCCACGATCATGGACTATTTGCCCATCGCCAACATCATGTCGTTTGGGATGTGTATGGCGCCCACCAATCCGACCGTGATCACAGCGACAGCCGCCGCAGCGGGTGTGCTGACTCCGATGCCGTGCATCCCGCTGACCACCGCGCCCTGGATTGTGGGGTCGCCGACCACGCTCATCGGCGGGATGCCGGCGCTGAACAACACCTCAACCTGTCTGTGTACGTGGCTTGGCGTAATCACCATCACCTCGCCCGGTCAGGTTCAGACACAGATCCCCTAACGGTGGGCCGCGCCTAGTTGAGCCGTGGGCGCGGGCCGGGCCGGAAGCCGGGCGGCAGCAGCGGGTCGGCCACCGCCTCGCCCTCGCGCACTAGCAACTCCAGCAGGCACTCGCCGGCTTCGGGGTCCAGGCGACCCTGTTCGGATAGCGCATCCACGCCGCCGTGCAGATCGAGCAGCAGGAAGCGCGGCACCAGCAGTTCCACCTGCCCGGCGGCCCAGGCATCAAGCAGGGGGCGCATCTCCTTGCCGCCGCCCAGCAGGTAGGTGAGCAGCAGGTGCGCGTCCAGCATGGTGCGTGGCACGCCGCCCGGTCCGTTCATACTACTGCCGTCGCTTTGCAGCGGCGGACCAAAGTGCGGCAGTTCCATTTCCACGCCGCGCCCGGCGCTTTCTGCGCGCAACCGGCTGCGGCCCACTTGCTGGGCCTGCTTGGCGGCATCGCGGGCCTGCTCCTCGCTAAAGCTGTTGACCAGCGCCGCTTCTTCCGCCGCCTGATGGATCAACGCCAGATCGCGGCGAAAGCGCGCCTGTTGGCGGCTCCGCAGCCGTTGCCACGCCGCCCAGTCGCTTGCCGAAATCAGCGCCGCCAGCGGGCGGCCCGCCCGCTCGACCACCACCTCACGCCCGCCCTCGGCCACTTGCTCCAGGTAGCGCCCGGCGTGCTTGGCAAATTCGCTGTCGTCCACTGGTTCGGTCATCGGAGCCTTTCGTCGGGGTCAGAGGTCAGGGGCTAGGGGTCAGCTACTCGGTGGAATTATACCTTGCGCCCTCACTGTGCGTCAATTGGTCAGGGCGTGTGGTAGCTGTTCAATCTGATCCAAGCCAAAAGAGTCTGGTCCTTCTGAGCAGGCTGACCAGCCCTATTGGGCACGTTGGGGGCCACTGTAGCAGCGCACGGCGTGCGCGGGGTCGTGGGCAATGACCGACCCGCCGGTTGCGCGCACCGTTGGCCGGCAGCCCGACCGTCGCCGGGTGGCACCGCCTCCCACACTCCGCTTGCGATGCCCGCCCCGCGCACGCCGTGCGCTGCTACAGTGGCCCCCAACGTGCCAAAAGCCCGGTGGAGGGATCCTGTAGCAGCGCACGGCGTGCGCGGGGTGGGCAGCGGTGGGGGGGCCACTGTAGCAGCGCACGGCGTGCGCGGGTCCGTAGGCGGGGCTGTTTGGCACGTTGGGGGCCACTGTAGCAGCGCACGGCGTGCGCGGGGTCGTGGGCAGGGCTGGCGGGAACAGGACACATAGGGCTGGTCGGCCTACTGAGCGCAGCGAAAAACCTGACCTCCCCCTGATTTCTGCTCCCACGCTTCGATGCCTGACGGGTAACCGCTGTGCTGAGGCGGGGCTCGCCGGGTGGCACCGCCTCCTACAGACAATCCCATAACCCGGCACAGGCACCGCGCCCTGCATGGCCGGTTGGAGGTTTAGCGCTGCTTGCCTGGCGATCCGCTCATAAATCTTTTCCACCACAAAGGCTCTGGAGCCACAAAGTAATGGGCATTCAGAAATCTTCGCGTGCTTTGTGGTTTGGGGATAGCATTCGTCGTCCGCCACGGAGTCAACCCGCCCGCTTGCGCCCACGCGCAAAACGTGGTATCTTACTGCCGCAGGTGCTATGCTATGGACGCGCAACACGCCATCGAACAGGGCATTGCCGCCGCGCAAGCCAATAACCAGCGCACGGCCTATTATTACTTCTACGCGGCGACCCAGGCCGATCCGATGGACGAGCAAGCCTGGTTGTGGCGGGCCAGCGCCGCGCCCGAACCGCGAGACGCGCTGTTTTGCTTGGCGGCGGTGTTGGCGATCAACCCGGACAACCCGGTGGCACGGCATGGGCTGGAACAGATCAGCGCTGCCGTGACAACCGAAAGCGCGCCCGCCGCGCAAACCATCACACCATCACTCAGTTCCGGCACGTTTAAGCCACCCGAACGGCGGCTGGATTGGCAGCCGGCGTTTCAACGCGAACTCTACGACATGGCGCGGGTGCCGCGAATGCAGCCCTTGCGCGACGTGACGGAGCCGCCGGGGGCAGGCGCGGACACAATGGCAGCGAGGATCGCCTACCAGCGCCCGCCGCCGGGACCGCGCCGCCGCGTCGGCGCAGCGCTCAGGAGGATTCTTGTGGACCGACAGACCCAGCGGGTGCGTTTTGCCGTCCCCATTATTATCGCGGTGGTGGTGATCATCGGCGGAGTGGCCTTTAGCGGCTTGCGCGATGTGGGCCGCCTGCCCCTCGTTGCCGCAACAGCCCTGCCCGCTGGGGCGGTGCCCACGTTGCCGTCCAGCGGGCGCGCCGGCACGCCTAGCGCGGCGCGGACCGTCGGCAGCAGCCCCACCCAGCCACCCACGCAGGCTGTAGCGGTGGTGGCGACCAGGACGAAGTCTGCCCCGGCTGTAGCCCCCACTGCCGCCCCGCTGCCACCCACTGCCACCCCACTGCCGCCCACTGCCGTCGCAGTGCTGCCCACGGAACCGCCGTTGATCGTGCCCACCCTGCCGCCGATTGGCCCCACCGCCCCGCCGGTCGCTGCGACCGCCGCGCCGGGCACGCCTACCCCTGTGCCGCCCACGGCTGCCGCCGGCGGGGGGCCACAGACTGCCGTCCTCGGCGACGGCCAGAGCCTGCAAGCGCTGGCCCAGGTGCAGGGCGTGTCGCTTGGCGCACTGCTGGCCTACAACAGCATCCGCAACATACGCGACGTGGACGCGAACGCCACGCTCAAAATCCCGCCCGCCGATTACAAGCCGGGCGAAGTGCGCTACACCATCCGCTCCGGCGACAACCTGACTAACATCGCCCGCCTGTTCGGCACCAGCATCGAGGCCATCGCCACCCGCAACGGCATCAGCAATCCCAGCGCCATTGCCGCCGGGCAACCCCTCGTCATCCCGCTACCGTAACCGCAATCCGCAATCGGATCAGCCGCGCAAACCGGCGACCGTGGCTGCGTCCGGGTCAATCCGCAATCCGCTACCGTAACCGCAATCCGCAATCGGATCAGCCGCGCAAGCCGGCGACCGTGGCTGCGTCTAGGCGTTGGATTACGGCGGCGACGAGGCGCGCCGCCTGTTCCAGATCGCCCCTGTGGATGATCGAGGCGGCGCTGTGGATATAGCGCGCGGCGACCCCGATAGCAATAGACGGCACACCCGCGCCGAACGCTTGCATTCGCCCGGCATCGGTGCCACCACCGGCGATCCAATCATACTGGATGGCGATGCCCTCAGCGGCGGCCACACTGCCCACCAAGTCGCGCAGGCGCGTATTGGGGATCAGGCTGCCGTCATAAATCAGCACGACCGGCCCCTGGCCCAGCTTGCCCTGTGCGTCGTTGCTATCTACGCCGGGTGTGTCGCCGGCCACTCCCACGTCAAGCGCGATACCCACATCGGGCGCAGTGAGATGGGTTAGCGTGCCCGCCCCACGCAAACCGACCTCCTCTTGCACCGTCGCGCCGCTGTAGAGGACGTTGGGGTGCGGCGTGGCGGCCAGCAAACGGCAGACTTCGAGCGCGACCACACAGCCCATACGGTTATCCCAGGCTTTTGCCAACAGGAATTGCGGGTTGCTCATCACGGTGAACGGGCAGATCGGCACCACCGCGTCGCCGGGCCGCACGCCCGCCGCAATCGCCGCCGCTTTGTCGCTCACGCCGATGTCAATAAACATTTCTTTTTTCTGCACGATCTTCACACGCTCTTCGGCGGTCAGAATGTGCGGCGGCTTGGAGCCGACCACGCCGATTAGGTCGCCCTGGCTTGTATGGATCGCGACTCGCTGGGCCAACATCACTTGTTCCCACCAGCCACCCAACGGTTGGAACTTGAGGAAGCCTTCGTCGGTGATGCGCGTGATCATGTAGCCCACTTCGTCCAGGTGGCCGGCGATCAGGACGCGCGGGCCGTCGCCCTCCACGCTGCTGCCCACTTTGCGGACGGCGACACTGCCCAGCGCGTCGCGCAGCACCTCGCCGTAGGGGGCCAAGCGACGCGCCATCATGGCGCGTACTGCGTCTTCTTGGCCCGGCACGCCCGCCGCCTCGGTCAGTTCCCGGCACAGCTCCAGCAAGTCATCCATTGGGCCTCCTACGGGCTGAGTTCTGAGTTACGACAGTGAAAAGTGAAAAGTGAAAAGTGAAAAGTGAAAAGTGAAAAGTGAAAAGTGTTGCTGACGACTGATTTACGAGGTATCAGGCATCAGCTATCAAGAGACGGCGGACACCTGACACCTGACACCTGACACCTGACACCTCACGCGGGCGAGCCACCGGCGCTTTGCAACGGGTTGCCACAGATGGCACAATGATACGGCCCACTGTCGCCGTCACGCGGCGGTTCGCCCGCGATCCAGAGGTTGCAATGGGCGCAGTGGTAGGCCAGTCCGCGCACGGCACCTTCTTGGCCGGGGGCGGGCTGCGCCGGAGCCGTGGCGGCGCGCAAGGCGGCACGGGTCGGCGCACCCACCACGCGGGCGGCGCGCACCTCATCGCCCTCCAAGACCAGCCCCAGTACCAAGCCTTCCAGCACTTTGAAGCGGTCACCGTCTTTCAGATTCTCAAAATTATGCTCGGAGATAATGAACTTGCGGTCGGCATTTGGCTCCGCCGTTGGGTGGGCATAAATGGTGACCGTGGTGCCGCCGAAAAAGCCGCCGTAATTTAGCACCTCGTCAATGGCAAAATATTCGTAGGCCACGGCTACTGGCCTCGCTTTCCTGGCGCTGTCGTCACTGCCCGCTCCCTCTGCCTAGCGTACATCGGTGTTTGTGTTGGGCGTATTATACCATAAATACAAATACGCCTAAA
>Ga0123338_10005085_pt1 | contig 11335 bp, 9 predicted proteins | sample grotaG_FD_89793 | JGI IMG/M metagenome (GOLD analysis project Ga0123338, IMG submission 89793) | Glacier valley bacterial and archeal communities from Borup Fiord, Nunavut, Canada, to study Microbial Dark Matter (Phase II) -... | ecosystem: Environmental > Aquatic > Freshwater > Ice > Glacier ...
AAAGGCGATTACGAAACAGGCGGTGGCGGCTAGCAGGGTGGGGATCATGATTACGCCGAACCAACCGATGTAGATCCGGTTGTTGGTGCTGGTGATCCACTCGCAGAATCGATCCCATACGTTGGCGCTTTCGCGACGTTGTAAGGTTGTTGTCATGGTTTTATGATTGCGGTTATTTATGAATCAGGCTATTTTGTTTTCGCCTGTGAAAATACTCTACATTACTTTACAAATTTTAATCAAGTTTTATTACTTCAGTAAAGCTGATGCAAGTTATTAGTTTTGCTTATTTTTTTCTGGTCATCGCTGAGAGTACGGCATCATTCTTAAGGATTTGGTGCCGTACTTCCGCCGATAACGTACCCGACAATATTGATTGCATCACACTTTTGATCTCGATGTCTGAGCGATCGCTTTCAATATCGCGTTAAAACAGATACCTCGAAGTCGTGTTGAGGTACTCAAATATCGTCTTGAGGTACTCAAATATCGTGTTCAGGTACTCAAATATCGTGTTCAGGTACTCAAATATCGTGTTCAGATACTCGAATATCGTGTTCAGGTACTCAAATATCGTGTTCAGGTACTCAAATATCGTGTTCAGGTACTCGAATATCGTGTTCAGGTACTCTTAACTTTGTCGGACCGCGATCAAGTGTACATTTGCGTAGGCGTAGCCCGCCGTAGGCATCGCCTTCATAATTTTGACTTTTGACTTTTGACTTCCCCGTTCGCGCAGCGTCCCGTAAGGAAGGGGCTAATCCGTGCGTAGATATTTGACATCAATTCAAAGCATTACTTCTTTACTAAAAAATATGCTGTAGCATAGTCTGGCAATTGCGTGATCTTCTGCCCGAATTCTTTTTTATTCTTAAAAATACCTGCCAAAAAATCGAGTTGATAAAGATTGGGTAAAAATGCTCCGCCTGTATCGGCGATGACTCCCATTTGCAGGTGTTTGCGACCACCTTGAGTATGCTCAATCACAATCACTTTACCTAAACCGATATTCAAAACATCTCCAGCAAAAGTGACTCCGGGTTTGATAGAAATTTTTGCATCTATTTTGTATCCATAGCCTTTAATAGCATCAACTTCTCGAAAATACCAATAACGCTTTTGGGCTGTTGCCTTCAATCCGCGAATATAAGACATTCCATTATTTCTATCGACATTAAAAAATGCCTGATAACCATCAGTAAAATTAATTAGTATTGTTCCTTCCATAATTGCTTCTTCTAAGCCATTCCTGGTTAGATAAGCGAGAGTTGTAACTTTTCCAGATTCTCTCCCACCTGGTTCATAAATACCCGATAAAACATCTTGCTTTGTGTATCGAGTGTAAAATTTATCGTTATTAGAGTTTTCTTTTAAGCTATAAATTGGTATATTAAAAGTAGAGGTTTTCTTGCGAGAACCGGAGTGAGTAAAGACAGCATATTTGGTAATTCGTAATTGTTTTTGCTGTTTATTATTTTGGTTGTAGGCAGACCATTTAATAACTCGAAAATTGCTATTGATAAATTTAGGGTCTTGTAAACGAGTAGCTCGATTATTAGCAACATCCTCCTTTAAGACAGCAATCATAAAATCCAAAGTTTTCAGAACATCTGGCACAGTAACTCCTTGAGTGGTAAGTATTCCTGTACGCAGAATATCTGGGTCTTCTGAAGAGTAATCTTGAAAATATTTTCTAGTATTAACGAGAACGGTTAATAAATCTCCTTGATTGAAGTTAACTTTACTAGTTGGCAGCTTGGCTGGAGTAACAATCTGGCTGCCGTTAATGCTAAATTTATATTTTTTGAACTCATCGATAACTGGATAGGGTGCTGATGCTGCTAAGAAATTATGCGGAGATGAAAAAGCATTTTGTTTACCGATAATCTGATCCGATATTTGTTGAGCGACAAAAGGATTTTGAAATGTTGAGGTAAGGGAAATCTGTGATTGAAGTGGGGCAAATTGAGCTAGCTGTTTAGTTTTTGACTGAGTATATAGATGGCTGCTAGCTAAACTGACAAGTAATAAACTAGCACAACTTACTGTAATGCGGAATTTTTGGTTAAACAAGATATTCATAACTTGGAAAATAAATTTTTATTGTCTCTTACTATAGCGGTTCTCAGCTCTTGTGAAATACAAGAACCCCACCCCCAACCCCCTCCTCGCAAGCGAGGAGAGGACTATGATGTAACTCATATCATTACGAAACACTATATCTTCACTCCGTAACGCTGCACGTAGCTTGCTTCTTTGTAAGGGTACAATTTTAAGTTTCGATCACCTCACGCACTAATTGCGCCAACTTTTCGGCACTATCGGGAACTGCGATCGCATGAGCTTTTTCTGCCATCTTTGCTAACTCTGGCGGTGACTGCAACAAATTCAACACAATACTTTGCAATCCTTGTGTGGTCAACTCCGATTGCTTCAACGTTAACGCCGCACCCGATAAAGTAAATACGTCTGCATTGTAAGATTGATGGTCTTCTGCGGCAAAGGGGTAAGGAATCAAAATTGCTGGCGTTCCACAGACTGCCAATTCTGTCAAGCTACCTGCGCCAGAACGACTAATAGCAAGAGTTGCGCGTTTCAACAAGGCCGCCATATTGTTGTAAAAAGGTAAGGCTATGTCTGTGGATGTTTGAGACTATCTACTTCTGGATCGCGATCGCCAGTCAAATGTACTACATATATACCAGCATCAAACCAAGCCTGGGCAGATTCGCGCACCAATTTATTAACCGCAACTGCACCTTGGCTACCACCAAAGACGACAATTAAGGGAACACCATCAGGAATAGCTAAATCTAGTGGTGCATTAATTGCCCCATCGAGAAATTGCGATCGCACAGGAGTGCCAACGTAGACATTTGTAGCACGGGGTAAATATTTAGCAGCTACTTCAAATCCCAAGGCTACCGCATTACACCAAGGGCCAAAAAAGCGAGTTACTTTACCTGGTAAAGCGTTAGATTCGTGGAAAACCACAGGTAAGCCGAGGGAACGCGCCGCAATGACGGCAGGCCCGGCAATATAACCCCCTGTAGTAAACACCCCTTGAAAATTTCCCTGTTTGAGAATTCGTCTGACTTCCAGAATCGAAAGGGCGAGTTTACCCAAGACGCGAATCGAGGATAGTCCAAACCCTTGCTGAAACCCCTCAACTGCAATAGTATTCAAGGGATACTGTTTGGGGACAAGTTGAGTTTCTAACCGATTGGGTACTCCCAGCCATTCTATTTGATAATCTGGGAGTTTCTCTGCCAGTGCGATCGCTGGAAACAAATGTCCACCAGTCCCACTGGCAGCGATTAATAATCGTATCAGTGCGTTTGCCATCAAACCTTTATCGTTTAGCGCCTAGCTTAACTAAGATAAAACAATTTCCTTACTTTCTCTAATCAAATCAGTAAATTCTTACCAATGACTAACATTATTACCGCCTTAGTGAAACGCCAACTGAGATTTCCAGCAAGTATCGGGTTGGTTTCCTTCCTGCTGACACTTGGTTTAACAAGTGGTTGGCAACGCATTCAAGCGACGACACCACAGCAATTAGTCCAAGCCACTATAGCCCAAAATGCACCAGCCGAACTGAAAAACCTGTTGACACAAGTTGATGCCGCCGCCAGCCGGGGCGATGTCAAAGGGGTGTTGCAATTCTACAGCCCCAATTTCACTCATGGGGATGGATTAACCCGACAAACTATGGAAAAGTCTTTGATTTCACTTTGGCAACGATATCCCAAATTGCAATACAGTACGAAACTGCTATCTTCAAAACCTGAAGGCAATGGGATTATTGCCGAAACGGAAACGAAAATAACTGGCTTACCCTCCGGTAGCGGTAATAATTTGACTCTCAATGCCACGATTAAATCACGTCAGCGCATTGCAGGCGGGAAAATTGTCCGCCAAGATATTTTGTCAGAACGCACCCTACTTACCTCTGGCAGCAAGCCACCCCAAATTGAGATTAAATTACCGCAGCAGGTAAAAGTCGGTCAGAAGTATAATTTTGATGCGATCGTCAAAGAGCCGCTTGGTGATGATTTTCTACTAGGATCGGCGCTAGAGGAATCTATCCAACCAGATAAATTTATCAGCCCTACATCGGTGGATTTGGAATTACTGACATCTGGCGGACTATTTAAAGTTGGACAAGCACCATCTATCCCTGGTAGCCAATGGATTTCTGCTGTCATTCTGCGGGGTAATGGGATGACGATGATAACTCAGCGCCTGCAAGTGGTGAAGAAGTAGTTTGGAGAGACGCGATTAATCGCGTCTGTCATAAATGGAGGATTTTTTATGACTCAAGATAGGCCAGATAGATTACTTACGGAAACGAGCAACCATGACGAGCAAAGCCTTGAGGCTATATTGCTTAAACCAATTCGCTTTTTCTTAATTACGTTTTGTGTTAGCGTTCGCGTAGCGTCTCGTAGAGAAGCGGTAGCGAGTCTGCGAGCGTCCGGGGATTTTAATTAGGTATCAAAACCTGTTACCTGTATTGCTGGGGAATTAAACTGAACATACTTTGTTAAAGTCTGCCGCAGGGATACTCCCTCCGGCGAGCTTCGCATTACTTAACTCTTGGACACCAGCCAAATACCGTTTCGGTCAACGAGTAAAACAAGGTGAAATCAGCGGAGTAGGCCACCTGCGTGGACTAATAAAAAATCAAGAGTTTTTAACCCACGTTCGCATAGCGTCCCGTAGGGAAGGTGGGTTTTGTCTGTTTAGACGCGGTTTCTAACCGCCCTTTCACTGCATTCTATCGATTGTGCGATACTGAATCGCTTCCGCCACATGATTGGTTTTTAGCTCATGGTCTCCTGCTAAATCTGCAATAGTCCGTGCTACTTTGAGAATGCGATCGCTTGCTCTTGCCGATAAACCTAATTTTCTAATTGCTACTTCTAATAAATTGCGACTAGGATCATCTAACTTGCACCATTTTTGGAGATGGCGACTTTGCATGTGGGCATTGCAACGCAGACTTGGTTCTTCTTGGAAGCGGGTAATTGCGCGATCGCTTGCTTGTTGCACCCGTTCCCGTACTGATGTTGATGCTTCTCCGGTAGGTTGTTGGGTAATTTCTTCTGGTTTCAAGCGATTCACCGCAACTTGTAAATCAATCCGATCCATCAACGGCCCAGAAAGTTTTGCCCAATATTGCTCGCGTTGACGGGGAGAACAAGTACATTGTTGGATGGTATCGCCATAGTAACCACATGGACAAGGATTGGTACTCGCCACCAAAGTAAACTGTGCGGGAAATGTTACCGATAGTTTGGTGCGGGAAATCGTCACGTAACCATCTTCCAAAGGTTGACGCAGAAATTCTAAAACATCTCGTTTAAATTCTGTAAGTTCATCCAAAAAAAGTACACCTCTATGAGATAATGAAATTTCCCCAGGACGAGGGAAACTACCACCACCTACAAGAGAAGGCCCGGATGCCGAGTGATGGGGACTGCGAAAAGGGCGATCGCGTACCAACGAACCGCGATTTTTCAATAAACCAGCCACCGAATAGATGCGAGTCACTTCTAAAGATTCGGCAAAACTCAGGGGCGGTAAAATTCCTGGTAAACGCCGTGCTAACATGGTTTTCCCACTACCAGGCGGCCCAACAAAAATTAAATTATGCCCACCAGCAGCAGCAATTTCCAAAGCCCGACGCGCGTGAGCCTGTCCTTTGACATCATGCAAATCTGCACCAGGGTAGGATACTGTTGCTATCTCCCTTGTGACATCCATCTGTACAGGTTTGTAACGCCCCGGATTATTTAAAAAATCCACCACATCAGACAGATGTTTGCAGCCGTAAACAGCCAAGCCTTCAACCACTGCGGCTTCTTGGGCATTATCAGCAGGGATAACTAAACCTGCAATTCCCATCTTTTGGGCAGCTGCTGCGATCGGCAAGACACCAGCCACCGGACGCAAACTGCCATCTAGAGAGACTTCGCCCAAAAATAGATAATCTCCCAACAAATCAGCGCTAACTTGCTCAGAAGCCGCCAAAATTCCCACACTAATAGGCAAATCGAAACAGGGACCTTCTTTGCGTAAATCTGCCGGAGTTAAATTGATCACAATTTTCCGCATGGGAAAGGCAAAACCGGCATTCTTCAGCGTTGCTTTGACTCTTTCCCTTGATTCTTGAATTGCTGAATCTGGCAGTCCTAAGACAACAATTCCCGGTAATCCCCCTGACACATCGACTTCTACGCCTACTTTGACGGCATCGATGCCCACAATTGATGCACTCCAGACTCTAGCAAGCATTTATTATATAATAGTAAACCTTTCAAATCTCTAGCAGATCAGTCGATAGATTGGCATTGGTGAAACTACACAGACGATTTAATATTTAAACGCAGAGGGGCGCTGAGGGAAGCGCAGAGGCACGCAGAGAATTCACTATGATATTAATGAAGTGTTGTACTAAGTTGCTATGCTTAAAAACGTGGGATTTTTGTACCGATTCCTAATTGGTTGCAACAACAGCACGGTCATTTATTAACTTGCCATCTTCCATGTAGACGATGCGATCGGCAATATCTAGAATGCGATTGTCATGAGTAACCAAGAGAATGGTACAATGGTGTTCTTTAGCTAGTTTTTGCATTAGGTTGACTACATCTCGTCCCGATTTACTATCAAGGGCGGCGGTGGGTTCATCTGCTAAGACAATTTTAGGACGACCAACTAAAGCACGAGCGATCGCAACTCTTTGTTTTTGTCCCCCAGATAAATCATCAGGATAATAATTCAGGCGATCGCCTAATCCTACCTCTTCTAATATCTGGGCTGACCGGGTTTTCATTTCTACCGACGAAATATTATTATGCACTTCTAAGCCCATTCTGACATTCTGGAGTACTGTCAGGCTAGCGTGCAAGTTGTGCGCTTGGAAAATATAACCGTTATTGCGTCGCACCTGGGTAAGTTTTGCTGTATTAGCACCACAAAGTTCTTCTCCCAATATCTGTAAACTGCCAGATTGAGCAGAACGCAAGCCGCCTGATAAGGTGAGAAGTGTAGTTTTACCAGAACCAGAAGGCCCAGTCATAATAATAATTTCGCCGGCGTTAATATCCAGGTTGATATCAAACAGAACTTGCTTGCGGAGTCGACCATGACCGAAGTAATGGTTGAGATTTTTAACAGAGATTACAGGAAGCATACTAATTTTAGATTTTAGACTTCGGCTACGCTCAGTCGAACGATTTTAGATTTTGGATTGGGAATTGAATAATTATCTTTATGCCCAATACTTCTCTACGAGAGGCTGCGCCAACGGCTTCTCTACGAGACGCTACGCGAACGCTCAGTACAAGTGCCCAATGCCCAATGCCCAATGCCCCATGCCCATTTTCTAAAACATATCTGCGGGGTCGGCGGACTGTAATTTCCGAGTAGCGATCGCACCAGAAATTAGACACATAATCATAGTTAGCGTTAATACCGTCAAGGCTCGTCCTACGGTCATGTAAAGTGGTAAATTAGTGGCATTACGAGTTAAATGATAAAGTCCTAAAGGTGCGATCGCTCCTGGGATAAAGCCCAACACTGCCAAAATTATCGCCTCTTCAAACACCACACCTAATAAATAGAGATTGTTATACCCCATTGCTTTGAATGTGGCGTATTCTTTGATATGAGAATTCACATCTGTAGAAAGAACTTGATAGACGATAATCACGCCTACCATAAACCCCATTGCTACACCCAGGCTGAAGATAAACCCGATGGCTGTATTTGTTTTCCAGTAATTTATTTCAAATTCGATAAATTCTGCTTTAGTAAACACTTTAACATCATGATCTAAATGAGATTCTAAAGCTGCTTTCATCTGTTTTGGGTCATAACCTGGTTGCAGTTGTACCAAACCTAGACTAACACCGCTGGCTTCTCGCCTGGGAAATAGTCGCAGAAAGTTCTGGTCGTTGGTGATCAAAGTACCATCGGCTACGAAGGAAGCTCCGACTGAAAATAAGCCGCTAATGGTAATTGTTCGCCGTTCTATTTCGGTTGTGACAGTTTTACCTTGTTCAATTTTGGCGATCGCTTCGTTGTAATTTCCTCTAGAGGCGCGATCGAAGAGAACGGTATCTGGTAGCTTAATAGCATCTATCTGGCGATTCACATCCGCTAAGTTAAACACTTGCTGATCAGGATTGAACCCTATAACTAATATTGTCGTCTTCTGATGTGTTTGGGGATTTTTCCAATCAACAACGTTGATATACATTCCTTCTGCCGACTTTACACCTGGTACATCCATTGCTTGATACAGCCGCCGCCGCGTAAAGTTAGACATATTTGCTAGGTTAAGTGCCTGGGGGCTGATGACAAACATATCAGCTTGCATACTGCGATGCAGGATTGTGTTACTTTCAAACAGGGCAGTCTGAAACCCTAGCTGCATGAACATCAAAACATCGGCAAAGGCAATACCTGACAATGCTACCAAAAGACGGCCTTTTTCATGACTCAGTTGCAGCCATCCTAAAGGCGTTCGCCGCCGCAGTTGTTCGATTAATTTCATCATAGGGAGTGGGGAGATGGGGGGAGTAGGGGAAGATGAGGGGGACAAGAAGAATGCCCAATGCCCAATTCCCTTTAGAGTTCAATTACTGCCTTGACTTGCAAATTAGTTAAGCTAGAAGCATTTTGGCTAGATAGTTTATTCAGTTGCACATGCACTTCCACTACTCTGGCATCAATATTGCTAGAGGGGTCAGTGTTGATCAGATTTTGCCGCTTTACCTGCATACCAATCCAATCCACTCTTCCCTCTAATTCATTGCGTAGGGAATCACTACTTACCCGCACCTCCTGTCCGGAACGCACTTTCTTGATATCACTTTGGTAGACTTCTATTACTGCATACATCTGGTCGGTTTGACCTAGAGCCACAATTCCTTCATTGCCAACAGTTTCTCCGGCTCGTGTATTAATCTCCAAAATCCGACCGGCTTTAGGAGCCACAACGTATGCCTGTGCCAGTTCTGCTCTAATTTTATCCCCGGTGGCTTGAGCGCTATCTACCTCTGCCTGTGCATTTGCTATATCTGTTGGACGGACTTCAGCAGTTTGATTCAGGTTAGCTTTTGCTTCGTTAATCTGCTGTTGCAAGCTGGCGAGGGTTTGAGCCTGGTTAGCTTTTGCTTCGTTAAGTTGCTGTTGTAGGGTAGTTACAGTTCTTGTCTGAGTGGCTTGGCTTTCAATTAACGCTTGAGTGGAAGTTTCGGCGCTTAGACGTCTCTTATCAACTTCCTGGCTAGAAATTGCTCCTGCTTTATATAAAGTCTCGTAGCGCTGCACCTCAGCTTGGGCATTACCTCTCTCGGCTGTTACGCGAGCCACTGTTGCTTGCAAGCTCCGTTGTTGCCCTTGCAGTTCTGCTTCTATACGATTAATTGTGGCTTGCTGAGTTTTAATGTTTCCTTCTAGTTCTACTTGCAAACGATTCACGGTAGCTTGACGCGCTCCAATTTCTCCCTGTTTGGCTCCAGCTTTTACTTGATTAAGGTGAGATTTGGCAACTTGAACTTGTTTTTGTGCTTCAGCCAAAGTAGCTTGTAGCTTATTGCGGTTGTCCATAATCGCAATTACCTGCCCAGCTTTGACGCGATCGCTTTCTTTGACCAATAGTTGGTCTACCCGCTTTCCTTCACCATTTGAAGAAGGCGCTGACAGTTTTATTACCTCTCCCTTTGGTTCCAACCGCCCTAATGCTGTTACTGTTTTTACCACAGGCTGAACTGCTACTGGTGCTTTTTGTTTTTCATTAGCTGTAGCCTGAAATTTCATCACAGTATAAACACTGCTTCCGCCTATTGCTAAAGATGTAATTATTGCAAGTAGAAGAGGCGATCGCAAAAGATTCTGAGAAGACCTTAAATCCTCGGAATTCGAGTTTTGCCCCATACTATTCTCCCTTTACCCCCAGTAGTAACTTGTACTAAACTCTCCAGTTCAATTTATGCTAAACTAAACCGACTAGTTTAGTCAAGAAAATACAACTAAACTTGTCAATCAACTTACTCAGCATTATGCAGCGGAATGCTACTCACAATTGGGATTAATTGTCTACTACAAGAAAGTAGAAGAGAGGAAAGCTGATAATAGAGGCTTTTCGGCTTTATCGAAGGGTATATTTATTTTCTTCATTTTGTACTGGGGCATTTTGCAGCATCTATTAATATTGTTTATAATAAAGGATCATTAATAAATGGTACGCATTAAAACTGAGGAAGTTGATCGAGATAATTCCGTTGATAAAGTAGAGCAAATTCTGCAAGGGGCAATGCAGGAGTTCCTTCAAAATGGCTATGCTGGCACAAGTATGGATCGGGTAGCAGTAGCAGCGAGTGTTTCTAAAGCCACAGTCTATAGCCACTTTCAAGATAAAGAAGGACTTTTTAAAGTACTGATAGAGCAATTGGCAAATCAGAATTTTAACTTTCTCTTTGGCACAGAACCTATGGAGGGAGAACCAAAAATCGTACTGCGCCAATTCGGAACCAAATTATTAGAACAGATGAATAACGAGCAGGAACACTCTGCATTTATGCGAGTGCTAATTGGGGAATCTGGTCGTTTTCCAGAATTAACTCAGATTTGTGTTCGGGCAATGATTAAACCAATGCTGGAAACGCTGACTCAATACTTGGCTGCTCACCCGGAACTGAATATTAGTGATCCAGAGGCAACAGCGAGGATTATTTTAGGGACATTAGTTAATTTTCATATTACTCAGAATGTAATGCATGGGAGAGATATTATACCAATGGAAAGCGATCGCTTGATTGATGCCTTGACACATTTAATCACCAATTGCGCCGATTGATTGGTTATATATCGGCGCTTGGCGCTTGTTCAGTCGCAAGGTCAAAATAATTCATAATTGATAATCCATAATTACAAGACAGTCCGGGACTCGCTACCGCTTTGCTATCAGTGGTTGCTCACTACTCTCCACTGTCTTCTTGACCACTAAATTTTTGATTTAGTGTGGGTTGCTGTACAGTGTCTTTAATTATGAATTAGTAATTATTTGGTCAAATGCATCCTCTGGCGATCGCTAGATTAACTAGGCAGGAATAACTTGAACAATTAGTGAGCGTTTATCCAACGACTGGATTTTACCTACTTGACTGAGATCGTTTGCAATCCGGTCTAGTAATTCTCCAGCTTGGTCACGATATTGATGTTCTCGACCTCGTAAACGAATGGCAAACTTCACCGAATCGCCTTTACTCAACCACTGAACAGCTTTCTCAATACGTAAATTGTAATCAGCCACACC
>Ga0123338_10005086_pt1 | contig 11334 bp, 6 predicted proteins | sample grotaG_FD_89793 | JGI IMG/M metagenome (GOLD analysis project Ga0123338, IMG submission 89793) | Glacier valley bacterial and archeal communities from Borup Fiord, Nunavut, Canada, to study Microbial Dark Matter (Phase II) -... | ecosystem: Environmental > Aquatic > Freshwater > Ice > Glacier ...
AGGCAGTCTGGGTTGTTACACGCATGTCCATCGGTCTCGATGCGTTTCGGACGTCCCCGTCCGCTGGCCGACTTCCGCCACGCTTCCACCCCCGCGACTGCCTGAGGCATACACCGTTTGTGGCCTGCCCGACAGGCTGGGCAGTCTTTCGGACTGTGTGGATGTCGTTCCCGCTTCTTCGACACCTCCCCGGTCACCCCCTCTGAGGCATGTCCCCTCCTCAGATGCAGCCACACCACCCAGACCAACAGACAGCCAAGACCCAAATCGCTCAGGAGACGATAAATTTCCATTGGCATTCGACTTTGGAACGGTTAGAATAACGACGCAGTTCGAAATTCTACGAAATTTCCCTTGTCACGTCTATCCTGATTTATCCCCCGTTCCCGCCTGCTAGACCCACTGGTTGGATCGAGTAACTTTACGCTGCCCGGCCTGCATCAAAACGTCGAATTAAATGTTCATCTCAATCAAAATGTCGTGTAACTTAGGCATGGTACGAGCACCATTGGGAGGCCGCCGAAGACGTTACGCCCGATGTGCTGCGAGTGATCGAGCGGCATGTGCGTGAATATGCGCCATTTGAGGTATACATCCGAGCACTGGCCGCATACTTTCGCAGCCACGAACTTTCGGTCAGCGAATTGCTCGACTCGTCGGATTGGCCGCTCAGTGCGAAAGGCCGCCGTCCGAACCTGAGCGCCACCTTTGTAGACGCTGTCGAACGCGCTCGACCTGACGTTCATCACGAAGGGGGTGGCGATATGCAACGCACGTTCGGGCCACAGGATGTGTTTCATTACGCTTATGCCATGTTTCATAGTCCGGGCTACCGTGCCCGTTGTGCTGAATTTCTCAAGATCGATTGACGGGTGATATTGCGCTGTTCCGCGAGCTAGTGCGGGTGAGGCGGCGCTGGTCAAGTGGCACTTGATGGAAAATGTGAATCCCTCACCCCTACCCCTCTTCCTCAGGGAGAAGGACTTCCAGAGCAGAGGTTGCTGCAATACTTTCCATCCAATTCCCCCACCCTGAGGGAGGCGAACGGGGTGGGTAAGTTACACCAGTGACAACCATAACTTGTTTGTTAACTAGCTGGAAAAATATCGACCGCATGAAGTTCGGCAGCATTTGTTTTGCGGTTGATTACTTCTTCCAGATTGAAGCCCACCCGTTGACCGGCACGCATTTTGTCAGACGCGCCTTTGAAACTTCGCGTACCAAAAAAATGATAGCCACCGTTATCGTTTGTAATGTTGCCTGATTTGCCGTTGTCGTGAACGCGATCAATGATCCCCTGATGTACAGTTTCAGGCGCAATGTTGAAGGATTGCCAAACGGTTCTCAGCTGAGAAACCAGTTGTGATGCTGGTGGCGCTGAACTTACATCGACCTGAAGTTCATTTAACAGCGCCTGCAATTCTGGTGAGTCTTTACTAGGATTTGACATTTCGCGGGCTTGTCTTGCCAGTAAAGCGTGTTGACCAGCGTAGTTTGTTTCGCCGAGTGCCTGTAGAATGCGCGTCATGAGCATGAACAACTTCCACTTGAATTCAACTTTGCCCGCTGCCAGTGCACTTGTCACGGCGTGTGCCAGCGCTTGCTGGTTGTCACCAAGTGCGAATAACGCGCGTGCATAAGCGTGTTCTACGAAAGAATCTTTTTTGACTTTCAAGACTTGTTTGAGGTCTGGCAGCGCTTGTTCAGGCTGATCGACATTCAGATAGGCCAGTGCCCGTCGCCAGCGGAACCAAACATCATTATCATAGTGAAATTCATCCAGATCGGCCAGTGCCTGGGTGCAAGTCGTAATACAATCGTCGTAACGTTTGACTTCGATCAATGCTTTAGTCTGAACCCCATACCAACGCTCGCGCGCTGAGGCGTAAGACTCGTTCTGAGTCTCTGCTGTCGAGCCGTGCTGTGCTTCAGACGATAACTTTGCCGGATCGAGCTTATCGAGCCAATGGATAATCTGTTCATAAGATGGATTGTTGGCTGCCTGTAAATGATCGACCACACAAAAAACGATCCATTCGTAAGGTGAGTACTCTTCCTGCTGTGTGATTTCCACAACCTTGTTGGCTGCCTTAAAAAAGTTCGTGCTGTTTTCCTGATCCGGGTTTTTCATGTACACATCGTACAAACACCAACTGTATTGACCGTTAATGCGGGATGAATTAGCGTTAAGTTGGCGAAAGGCTTTACCAACTTCTACTCCATCTGCCGAGCGATTTACTTTACGGAGCGCCCGCAAATAGTACCAGTGCCCCCACTCGTCGCTGTTCCATTGCTCGGCATACTCGACTGCGATCTGTTCATAAGTGGCGGCACATTCAGCGTATTTGCCGTCTTTGAAAAGCGACTCGCCGTCTTTTTTGAGCGTTGCATAATCAGCCATCAGAATACCCCTGCTTCAGCGCTATGTATGCGCTTTCCAACCCATCGAAGTTATAACGCATTGCAGAAAAATCAGGCATAGTAACATGTAAGGTAACGTACACTTGTTGCAGCGCATGTGCCAGATCGCTAAAATCTATCGCATCTTCTCGGTAGGGAGACAGCCGCTGATAGCGATCCTCGATTAATGCAAATACACCTGTTGGCTGTAAATTCTGTCGATCGGACGTTGGCGTACTCTGTTCAGACGTTGTACTTGTGGTGTCAACAGGCAAGTTCGCAGCCAGTGCCGCTCGTTTGGCTAAAGCATCGGCGTGATCATTCCACTGATTCCCCGTATGGCTGATAACTTTTTGCCAGTGAATAGCGATCGCTTGAGCACGCTCGTTTACCAAAGCTGCGTATTGCTGTGTAAACGGAAAATTTGCTTTCCACGCGCCGGTTGCCCATGCTTCAATTCCTGTGTAATCGTAATAAATGATGATTTCAGTCACCCCATTGGCACTACACCAGGTCAGCGCTTCGATCGTCGCGGTCAGTTCGCCCGCCACCTGGTGCATACTTTGCAGTGTCGAGTCGTCAACGCTGCCAGAAAGTTCATGGGCCAAAATGCCATTTTGCAAAATCACAGCACCGTAGCCAATCCGTTCAGTGATGAATGACCCATCCACATAAACAGCCCAACCCTCACGTAGCGGCTGATCCGTCGGGGGTGATTGATCAGATGAGATGGTGGGTTGCCAACACCCTTGTAACTCAGCAGCAATGGCCGGATTGCGTATTTCGTTGACGGTGATTTTGAAGCTATTTTTCTTAGGGCTGTGATGTAAGCTGACCAACCCATAGGCTTGCCCGTTGCGGTGGATGGCTACTTTTAACAGATAATCTCGCGCTGAGTCGGGTACGATGTTTGCCTCGATCTGCACAGCCTGTAGGGCCGCAATATACAACTCGGCTCGCTGTTGGAGTTCGTTTTGAGATTGATAGACCATTCCGGTTACCCTCGCGTGCCAAAGGATTGCTGACGCCTGTGCTCGATATCGGTGTTAAACGTTTGTAGTTCACTGATAAACCGATTATGCGGATCGCTGTAATAAATAATCAACTGCTCCAATGTGCGCGTGAGGGCAACATACACTTTGCGGCGTGAGTAACGTTCGCGCTCGACTTGCACATCGGCACTGTCGAATATGCCAACGGTGTGTCGGCGCTCGTACAGTTGTTCAATATGCGCAACGAACACGATTTCGCGCTCCAATCCCTTTGATGCCATAAAATCGACAACCGTTACGCAACCGTTGCGTTGGGTGCGCGCGTGCTGAATAGCAGCTGCGTCAAGCGCCTGTTCAATAGCCGACAGGCGTGTTATGTCGGTGATGATCATCACATCGTCTTCGCAGTAAGCAGCGCGCAGCAGCGATTGCAAACGCTCTACAATCAAAGTTTCTGGTGCATCGGTTCGGAGCAGTTCGGCGGCATTCTCAAGCGCATTTTTGCAGATGGCTTCCTGTTCATAGCCATTCTCTTGAAATTCGGTGCGGATCACCGCATCCGCCATGATGAAGCGGTTGGCTAATTCGCCAATATAACGTGGTGTCCGGTACATCTGATAATGGCGCGGTAGTGAGACTCGTTCAACACGTCCACTGAATTGTGCCAAATTATGGATGCGACGCTCATATATCTTTTGCCCAATATCGCCTACGAAAAAGAAGCGTTCGGTGCGACACAACCGCCGCGCAATGCCCAGAAATTGATTGCTGAAATCTTGAATCTCGTCAATAAAAATAGCGTCAAACTGTTGATGCTGGATGGGTTCAAGCTCTAACAGCACTTCCACATCATCGCACAACCGCTGCTCATATTCAGCATCCGACTCGCCAGCGCGATGATAAGCGGCAAAAGACTTCTCGCCTTCATGTCGCCGCCAAATCGCTTCCAACAGTTCGCGGAAACCTTCGATATGTATAGCAGCCAGGTAGCGATCGGTGTCCGAGGCATTACTGCGCAATAATTTCGACTCAAAAATACGTTGAATATTATCGGCGAGCGTCTTGCTATAGGTTGTCAACAGCACCTTCAGCGGCGTTGCGGGGTGTGCGTGATCAACCATCAGCATGGCTTTTGAGGTCAGCGCATTCGTTTTTCCGCTGCCCGCCACATCCAACAAATAGTTGGCTTTGTCGCTCACGTCTTCAATCCAGCGCATCTGCTTATCGCTCAAAAGGCGCAGTTCCTGTTTGGCCTGCTGCCGCTTGGTGAAACCACCCACCAGAAACCCGGACGGGATCAGCATCTCGTTGATCCCTTTAATAATGGCCGGGCTGACTGGCGCACGCCTAACTGCCTTGAGCTTTTCCGCAAAACAAACGGCTGGACGTTGGCTGTATAAATCTAGGTCTTCTTTGAATAGCGCATGTCCAAAATCAATCAGAAAGCGGCTTTGTGGTTGCATCAATAAGTGTGCATTCTCGACGTTGTTCAAAAACTGTTGGCGTGACAAACGCGGAAAAGCGACCCACGAATCGATCCATGCACCAGTGTTTTTAAGCAAACCTATCAGTGCAAATTTGTATTGTTCAGCCTGATGAAATGGATTATCTACTTGTTCGTCTGACTGACCATTCGGGCGGCGCACAATCATCTTGTACTGATCCTGCCAAACATACACATTTTCGGTCAGGTTCCAATCTTTGCACTCGATCGACAGCACTCCCAAAGTAGGTGAGACGACAACAAAATCGGGGCGTTTCGTTAGATTCTGTGCTTTCGCGGCCTTGTCCCAAATTGAAATTTTCAGTTCACGATATACCGTGCAATCCTCAGGCAAATCGCGCAAAAAGGCGAGCATCGCCCGTTCGCCGCGATTCGTGTCCGCAATTTTGGTGCTCTGAATCAGAGTCGCTTTCATTAAGAATTCCATCGCCTCGCTATGTTATATTTTCTGAACCATTACGTTAGAAAAACGCAACAATTCAAATTGTAACTCCGAAAAGGCATAAGTGTCCTCTTTAATCGCTCCGGCGCTGATGCCACTGAGCACATATTGCAGCCCGGATTCAATGCGAATGCTGTGCATCCCTTCCACAAACTCAGCGCGAATGGCACGGATCATCGTCCGAAAGATAGCTGTGTTTTGGGGTGCGCCATTATTTTCAGTGTACAGGTGAGCATTGCAGGTGACGAGCGGCACGCTGCCGCGCATCTTGAGCGAAAGCGTCAAATCCGGGGTGAGGATGTAGGGCACAAGCGTAGGTAGCGACGGCTTGAATGGGTTGTGTCCAAGCAGGTAACCGGTGAACATCAGCGCCAATTCTTTGCGGATGCGCCCGGCATAGTAGTGCGTACCATAGCTGCGCATACACAGGTAACAACCATTGGCGCAATCACAGCTTCGCATCTTTTCATAGGCGCCCGCCACCAATTCATCGAAGCGCTGAAAGACCTGATCCAGCGGTACATTGCCATTGCCATTCGCGTCATACAAAATCACGTACAGCGCCGACTCTGCTGTCTGGTCAGGCGAAATCAAGCGCACTTCTGATTCATCTAAGCCATAGTTATCTTTGATCGCTCGATCCAGGCACGACGCCAAACTGAGCGTATAGCGTTCATCGTGACAAATGTCCGCTGCAAATTTCAGCACCAGTGCTTTGCGCGGCGTCAAATCATACTGAATCGCGTGCGGATGCTGATCTTTGTCGAACGCCTCAACACCCCCGCTGCGCCGGATGCCGCAGTTGTACAGGTGAATGTGGCAATGTTCTATATAGGCAACTTGCAGCACATTGTAGCGGCGGATAGCTTGCTCATCGCCGTCGTAAGTGACGGTCAACTTGTATTGGTTAGTGACCTTGCTTTTTGTAGCAAAGCGGACTTGTTTACTCACCGCAAGCGTATGATAGCTGCGCGTGGACACTTCACAGGGAGATTCGTTATTTGCGTTTTCTTTGAAGTCACCAGATGGCAGAATTGTATAAACTTCACCACCTACATAAGCCGTATTTCCTGGCACAAATTTGTAGAACGCCATCTCAGGATCGCGTGTACTGAGCGCATAATCCGCAACGTCAAGCGGGGTAGGGCTGCCGTCATCGGGTTCATCTACATTTTTCTCAGCAGCACTCTCCAATTTCTGCCAGTCCGCTTCCTTGATCAAGTTGACCCCATCGCGCCGAAACGAATAATCTGGGAAGAAACCATTGCCATACAGATATTGACGGGGCGACCCCTTGCGCGTGCGAATTTTGCCATACACAGCGGCGAATGCTTTTTTGAAGCGCTGCTCAAAATAGTGTTGCACCGCCGGATAATCGTCAAAAACACGTTCCGCCTCTGTAACGCGATCGGCCATATTTCGCTCATAATCGTCCCAGAAGTCACTCAAACTGCGCCCGTTTTTGAGAAACGGTGCAAGTGCAAAAGCATTCATGTGGCGTATTACCACGCGTTCATTGGTTGGGTTGAACGTGGGAGGCGAGATTGCACCATTGATCATCTGTTTAGGATTGGCAAAATAATACACATCATGGTGGTTCTCTTCCGAGCACAGCGTCACGATCAGCGCATAATTCTGACCGCTACCCCGTCCGGCGCGACCTGCCCGCTGCGCATAATTGGAGGGAAGCGGCGGCACACCGATCAGCAAGACATTTTGCAGTTTCCCGATATCGATGCCCATTTCCAGCGTAGGCGTCGCCAATAAAAATTGCAGGTTACCCGCCTGGAAGTCAGCTTCTGCGCGGGTACGCTGTGCCACATCAACTTCTGAACTGTGCAAGCCAGCGACCAATAATAAGCGGTTTCGCAAGTCGTCGTAGTTGCTGGCACGATTCGCACCAACATGTCGATCGAGCGTCTCTGAGTCGATACAAATGTGCTCAGGCGACACATAATAATAGCCAGGCCGCATCCGTTCATTTTGCTCGTTCAGTGCTTGATCTTCAACTAACACGCCGTCTTTGACCAACTGACTCACCGCAATGCGGATTGCATCGATTCCATATATTTTGACAAAATTGTAATACACGGTATTTTGAGCTGCTTTGCCTTGCCCTTGTGCAGCCGGATCAGCTAATACCACTGTCGAGTGATGCGGCTCGATCACCTCCCGCCCATCCAGCCGAATAGCCCGCTGATCGGTTGCCCAGTGCTTCTCAAAGCGAATGAAACGGCTGTCAGGCATATCGCGATCAAGCGTATGTGCGATCGCGCGTTCATCGATGAAAATCTTCAACAGTGCCTGCTCAACCGCACTAAATTTATCCGGGTGTTTGAGTTTGATAAGCGCCTGGGCGCTTTGCGCATAACGCGCGGGCACGCCGAGCCACCGCCGAAACCAAACCTCGAACTCGTCAAACAGCTCGCATTCTAACGGGCTTCTGCGATCACTTTCACGCAATTCCTTGATGTTGTGGCGCATCCGTGGCAGCGTATCCAGAAGTGACCAGTCTGCATCTGGCGGATAGTACAGGCGCATGAAATTCTCAAAGAAATCGCTGGCAAACTCATCGTTCAGAACCGCACTCAGGCGTGAAGCCGCTTCACGGTTATCAGTGAAACCCAAACATTTACGGCTTGATTTGTCGCCCACATAAGCATCAAGCAGTGTTTTGACCAGTTGATGCAGGTATTGATAACCTTTGCTGCCGTCTACCAACCGGATCAAGTCATCTTCAACGTCATCGTAGCGCTGCATGGGTAGAACGCTCAATCGTAAGCGCCCCGCCGGGTCAAAACGCAGCGGCAGCTCCTCACGCGCACTGCTCGGATCGTCGGTCAGACTGAATGAGAGCGTATCAACGGTGGCAACTGCGCTGTGCAATTCGGCAAACATGATGCGCACATAATAGGCGTTTTTTCGATCATCCGATTCGGCGCGCAATTCCCATTTAAGCCGATTGCCGCTGACTTTGCCGATGCAGCTTTGTATATTTTCGCGGGATACGTAGAACAACGGGTAGCCACATTCAGTACAGGCTTCCTGTCCGCCGGAATGATACTTGTAACAGCGGATACAACGCTTCAGACTGCCACCTATTTCGCGCAAAAACAGGTGCAGCCGAAAATCAAGCACAGGCGTTGTGCCCGCATGATGATTGACAAAAGCAATCGCGCTCAAATACGTTTTGACCAGATTTTCCGGGTCGCTAACGGCACTTGTCTCAGGAAGCAGTTGAATGAACAAGCGAACTAAATCGCTGAAACTTTGTGCCCCCTTGTCAATCAGCAGTTCTCGCAGCTTCACAATGAATATATCCGCTGCGAAAGCGCGGTACGTGTCGGATTGCACAAAGTGTTCCGGGTCGGTGAGCACGCTTTCGCGGATTGCATGTCCGGTCAGTGCTTGTAGCAAAGTGCGTCCGGCTTCGTTATCAAGCGTCAACGCCCAACCGGATGGCAGCGCGGTTCGGATGGGGCCGCACGTATCAACAGACAGCTCTGGCTCATATTCAGCGGTGATAAATTTGTAGTCTTCGATCTCCAGCAAAGGCTTCACAAAGTTGGCGAGGCGCGTGTCGCTGCCGCTTGAACCCAGATAGCCGCCTGAGTGTTGATCGGCCAACGTTGCGCTGGTGCCGATTTGAATGGGGCACGTAGAGAGCAACTGTTTGAGCCGTCGCAGCAAATATTTGAGATGAGTCGCTTTATTGCCCCGATAAGAATGCAGCTCATCAATCACAATAAAATGCAGGCAATCAGCGGAGGCGGTAAAGAGTTGTGCCGTATCCGGGTTGGTCAGCATCCAATCGAGCATTACATAGTTGGTGATCAGAATATTGGGCGGATCGCCCATGATCTCGTCACGATAGACTCTGTGCTGCGAACCTAAGCGCTTTACGTCGTCATCATTTTTGTGGTGCTGCGGCGTTGCACCCGTGTAGCTGCCAAACGTGATGGGGTGCGCTGACTCAGCAGTTTCAGCGGTATAGCGCGCCAGGCGGTTGAGCTGATCGCTTGCCAACGCGTTCATCGGATAGATAATCAGCGCTTGAATACCACGCGCTGGATTTTTCAGACAATGATCCAAAATCGGGATTAGAAAACTTTCAGTTTTTCCGCTGCCCGTGCCCGTGGAAATAATTGTGTTATCTCCACGGGAGATTGCATTAATCGCTTGTTCCTGATGAACATACAACCCATCGATCGTTGAAAGCATATCTGGCAGCCGATGCGCCAAGCCATGCTCCTGGCAAAATTGCCGAAAGCGTGTTGCTCCGCGCTGATACTTGCGGTTGAGTGAAAAATACAAGCCGCGCTCAACCTCAATATTTTCCAGAATGACGGCGCGGTCGTCGGCGCTAAGTCTATCCACCGCAAGCGTTTGATCGAGCAAACCCCGATAACTTTCAAGCAATTGGAAACTCAGAACGATGGGGTTAACAAATGAGCTGTTCATCAAGGCTCCATATTTCATTAAAGTTATGCGTGTTTGAGTGCGGGGTTGAAAAGAGCAGGGTCTCGGTTTAGGATGTGGTTACCACGCCAAAGCCAAAACGATAACTATGCTCGACGCAACTATAGACAGTTACCCAACGCTAAAATAATGACTGAGTAGGGAAATCGTTCGCACCCGCTGCGGTGAACGTTTCGGCGCTCAGAGCTTGATCGCTCGACTCAATCACTAACGCACTGATGTATTCCATTGGCAGCGCTGCCACGAGCCGCGCCGTTTCGACACTGACCTGTATCACGCGCCACATCAGATCGATTTCTGCTGCGCTCAGTCCATACGCGACATTGACTAGATCGGAGACGCGCCGCTCCAGACCATCGGACTCGGTGTCGAGCGTTGCGATCTGTGCGGCATAATCGCGGAAAGTGCTCGTCAGCGTGCGCAACCCGGCTGGCGTGAGCTGTGGCATTTTCGGACGACGCTTCTTGACTTCATCCACGAACATTGAGCACATTGCGGATACAATCGCGGCTTAACGAGTAGTTCAACAATTTCTTTTTGCTATCAGAATTACTCTTGTTATTACAAAAAGTTCCTACTGTAATTCAAAGGGCTTATTGGCGTGGCGCGCTTCGGCAATCATCTTCGGTGTTGGTTTTTCAAGCTGCATAGTCAGATCGGCGGACTCGTTCATCCACTTGCGGAGCAGCTTATCTGCCACTTCCGCTTCGTGATCATTACGAGCACGACTTTTTGCGACACAAGCCGCTGCCCATGCCTTGTTCGCGAAATCGATCTTGTCCAATAATGGGCGGTTATTGCCCAGTACCGAACGCTCCATAATTTGAGTAAGCTGCTCATACGTCGGCGTTGGTACGAAATTCTCCATAGCATCCTCATAAGCCTCCTCAACATCGATACCAAAATCTTGTTCAGTTTCTGATGTGATTTCGCTCTCAATCATTTGTGAAATATGGAGCGCTGGTACAAGCGCATTTCTAAGTGCTGACACAATATCACGGCATGATGAGGTTCGCTGATTGCGATCTTTTGCCGTTGCCCTGTCAATAACCTGCTGTACGGCTTGTGGAATATCTGACCGTAAATCATTTATTTGAGGGATCGGCTCAAATAAATGAAGATAGAGCATACTCTCTATTGTCTCGGCTTCAAATGGCAACCGTCCAGTAATCATCTCAAACAACATAATACCGAGAGAGTAAATGTCCGCTCGTTCATCTAAAGGCTGTTTTCCCTTCCATTGTTCAGGCGACATGTAAGCCGCCGTACCCATTATCATACCAGTGTTAGTCAGCGAAGAGGCAGTACGTAGTTTTGCAAGCCCAAAATCGCTAATATAAGCATTTTTACCTTCATCTATTAGCACATTTAATGGTTTCAAATCGCGATGAATAATGCCTTTACTGTGAGCGTAATCTAGTGCCGAAGCAATCTGCTCAAAAAGCTCAATAACGGTAATCAGAGGTAGAGGACTTTTGCTACGAATGACGTCTGCTAAAGTGCCTCCTTTGAGATAC
>Ga0123338_10005088_pt1 | contig 11332 bp, 9 predicted proteins | sample grotaG_FD_89793 | JGI IMG/M metagenome (GOLD analysis project Ga0123338, IMG submission 89793) | Glacier valley bacterial and archeal communities from Borup Fiord, Nunavut, Canada, to study Microbial Dark Matter (Phase II) -... | ecosystem: Environmental > Aquatic > Freshwater > Ice > Glacier ...
AATATATTTAGTCGCTGAATGGATTACCAGGTCAGCCCCGAATTCGCAAGGTCGTTGCAGGGCGGGCGTTAACAGGCAATTATCGACGGCAAGCCACGCCCCTGCTTGCTTTGCGATTTTAGCTAGCGCGGCAATATCGCAAATCTCGGCGAGCGGATTCGATGGCGTCTCGCAGAAAAGCATCCGTGTAGTTGGACGAATCGCAGCGCGCCATGCATCTAAATCAGTCGGATCAACCCATGTCGTATCGATACCAAAGCGTTTGCATATCTGGTTGAGCAATGGCATGACGGTGCCAAACACACTCTGCGATGAAACGATGTGGTCGCCCTGCTTCAGCAGCCCCATGACAGCGCTTGATATCGCGGCCATACCTGTCGACGTGGCAATACAGGCTTCGGTGCCTTCCAACGCTGCCAGACGATCCTGAAACATCGTTACCGTGGGATTGGTGAAGCGGCTGTAAATGAAGCCGGGCTCTTCATTGGCGAAGCGGCGCGCCGCTTCCGCCGCATTTTTGTAAGTAAAGCTTGAGGTTAGAAACAGCGCTTCAGAATTTTCCTGGAAACTGCTCTGCAAATATCCTGCTCGAACAGCCAGAGTATCAAAACCGACGCTATCCAAATTTGAATTCGATTTATCTGCCATTGCATCCTGCTCACTTTGATTCGATAACGTGATCGTTTGACTACTCGACCGTTGAGAGTCCGAGGTCCAGCTGATATGAGGAGGCACCACTTTCGTTGCCAACATCGCTTCCGCTGTCGCCTGCGCCACGAGCTTCGCTATTAGCACGACTGGTTTCGATACCGGCTAAATATTCAGCGGTAACGCCTCCAGTGATGTATTTGCCATCAAAACACGAAGCATCAAAGCTGGTTATGGCAGGATTACACGCGCGAATATCTTCAATCAACTCATCGAGCTCTTGATAAAACACCGCGTCTGCGCCAATCGCCTCGGCAATTTGTGCCGCGTCTCGTCCACTTGCGATGAGTTCAGAACGAGTGGGCATATCGATACCGTAGACATTGGGAAAACGCACCGGTGGTGCGGCTGAAGCAAAGTAAACTTTTTTCGCACCGCAATCACGCGCCATCTGCACAATTTCTTTTGACGTAGTGCCACGCACGATCGAATCGTCCACCAGCAATACATTCTTGCCTTTGAACTCGATGCCCATCGCATTAAGTTTTTGGCGCACTGAGCGCTTGCGCTCTTCCTGCCCCGGCATAATAAAGGTGCGGCCAATGTAGCGGTTTTTGATAAAGCCTTCGCGATATTTAACACCCAATACTTGTGCGACTTCCACTGCTGAAGGCCGGCTGGTGTCGGGAATCGGAATCACCACATCGATTTCAATATTCGGATTTTCACGTTTTATTTTCTCGCCGAGCGAAGCGCCCATGCGGGCACGGGTTTCATAAACGGAAATGCCGTCGATAACCGAATCTGGGCGCGCCAGATAGACAAACTCAAAAATGCACGGATGCAAGCTAGGGTTTTGCGCGCATTGGCGGCTAAAAAAATTGCCCGAGGTATCTATCAGAATGGCTTCACCTGGGGCTACATCGCGCATGACTTTGAAGCCCATGACGTCAATCGCGACGCTTTCCGATGCCACCATAAATTCAACGCCGCTTTCGCTCTCACGCTTGCCGATAATGAGCGGGCGGATACCATTGGGATCACGAAAAGCCAACAAACCAAAGCCGGAAATCATCGCAACAATCGCGTATGCGCCCTGCGCACGGCGATGAACGCCCGCGACGGCAGCAAAGATTGCATCAGGATCCAATCGTTGCCCTTTTGCGGAAAGCTGAATCTCGTGTGCAAGCACATTCAACAATACTTCTGAATCGGAATTCGTATTGACGTGACGTAAATCGTCCTGGAATAGGTCATTTTGCAGCTGGGCCGTATTCACCAAATTGCCGTTATGACCAAGCACCAGACCAAACGGCGAATTCACATAAAAAGGTTGCGATTCCGCCACGCTGGTAGCCGATCCCGCCGTGGGGTATCGACAATGCGCGATCCCCATGTTTCCTTTGAGATTACGCATATCGCGAGTCCGAAAGACATCACGCACCAAGCCTTTATTTTTGTGCATATGAAAAGTACGACCTTCGGCAGTCACAATGCCCGCCGCATCCTGGCCGCGATGCTGCAGCACCGTCAATCCATCATAGAGCAACTGGTTTACCGGACTTTTAGAAACAATACCGACGATGCCACACATAGTTTTCTCCTGCGTTTAAACTTTTTTCGGTACCGACAACTGACTTGCGGTGGATTTTCGATATTGAATGCGAGCCGCTACTGTGTCGGGCAAAAGACTCCGTGAATAAAGTGCCGCCACTTCAAGCCAAGGCGTTGCTGTCGCCTCTCGCCACATACTAGATTGCGGAACCTTGGTGAGGCCCGCGGCCAACGTTAACACTAACAAAACCAATGCACCGCGCAGCACGCCAATCAACGCACCTACGCTACGATCCAACCCGCTCAAACCCAATTTTTTGATTAGCCCTGTGACCAGGCTTGAGACTAACGCCACACCAAGCAAAACCATCAAAAATATTATCAGCCATGCAGCCACTAAACGCAGTACCGGCTCTACAGCCCAATCTGCAAAGTATGTCGCGAGATTCGCCGCGAACGTATGCGCCAGAATAAAGGCAATCACCCATCCCGCAATATTCATCACTTCACGAATCGCGCCACGAACCGCACCGACGATTATGGACAGCAGCATGATGGCAACGATCGCGTAATCCAGCTCATTCATCGGTGCAAACCGATTGCACCATCGCTAAAGCTATTCAGCAAAACTATAAAATGTTTATAAGCTTTGAAAAATTTAGAAACATTAAGAAAGTTATGGCAAAGGAACAATTTTTCCGTCCGAACCGGTGAGTTTAAGTTGGGCGAGCGCCGAATCCGCCTTTTGTTTGGTTGCGAATGGGCCGACACGTACTCGCGTAACCGTGCCGCCAGAAATCGCGATTGAGTCGGTGTACACGGGCAATTTCGCTACCTTGGCCTGCGCGATAATTTGTTTGGCATTTTCAGCGTCTTTAAACGCACCTATTTGCACCACAAAACCTTGGCTAAGTTCAATGGCTTTAGCTACAGGCTTGGGCGAAGCCACAAGCGCAGGTGCCAGTGAAGGGGCAACTTTTGCAACTTGTGTCACGGGATCAGGTTTCTTTTCGTCCTTTTTTTCGTCCTTTTTTTCGTCTGTTGTGATCTCAACTTTTGCAGGCGCTTTCAATGCGGCAGGCGGTGCAACTGGTAGGACAATAGATCCCACAGCCGCATTAGGTATTAGTTCTGGCGCTGGCAGCGGCGGCAATCCCTCTTTAGATGGAATCTGGATCAATATTTCTTGAGAGCCGGGCTTGATTTTCGATTTGTTGCGCGCCGGCTCTGAATCAAAAATCATCGGCAAAAAAACGATCGCCAATAAGCCAATCGTAATTGCACCGATTAATCTCAGCCTGCCGCGACGTTTTATCTCTAATTCAGCGGCTGAAATTTCGCCGGCTTTGGGTGATGCCATTTTGTCCATCCATCGGAGCATGCCCCGCAAAATAAAGCTGAATCTTTATAATTTAAATATCATTCTGACTGCTAGGCAAGGCGTTACCTCACTTTGAGCGCACTCATTACTTCTGCGACTGTGCCGAATGATCCAAAAGCTAAAATTCTATCATTCTCGCTCGCTTTTTCCCGTGCGGCAGCATATGCAAGGCCGACGCTGGTATGCAGTGAATACTTGCCTTCAAGGCCCGACGCGCGCAGTTTTTCTGCTAACAATTCCGCGCTCAGGCCGCGCTCTCCGGGCAGTCCCGCCACAAACCAGAAATCAATGCGGCCTTTGATAATATCGATTACCGCATCAATATCTTTATCTTTGAGCATGCTGAAAACAGCAAACGTGTTTTCGTAAAACCCCATCGTGCCCAGCGAATCTTCCAATGCCCGCACTGCATGCGGATTATGTGCTACATCCAGCACTACCGCAGGTCTGCCCGGCAGCACCTGCATCCGCCCGGGCCATTCCACTTCAAGCAAACCGCGCTTGATGTGACCAATCGATAGCGGCAACCGCTCCTGCAATGCCGACAAGGCCGCAAGCGCGCCAGACGCGTTTTTCAGCTGATAGGCGCCGCGTAAAGCAGGCCACGGCAGCGAACGGCGAGCAATATCACGGCCTAGGATTTTTCCCTTGAATTGCCACTGATTGTCCATGCGCTGGTACTGATAATCGCGATTGAGGAGAAACAGATGTGCGCCGATGGAATCAGCATACGCAGTAAGCGATTCAGGCGGAGTGACATCCGCAAAGATCGCAGGCCTGCCTGCGCGATAAATATGCGCTTTCTCCAAGCCAATTTTTTCTTTTGTATCGCCCAAATAGTGTTGATGATCAAGATCAACGCTCACCACCACGCTGACATCCGCATCAATAATATTTACCGCATCCAGTCGCCCCCCCAATCCCACTTCGAGGATTGCCACCTCTATGTTCTGATGCGCGAATATCCATAGCGCTGATAACGCGCCGTATTCGAAATAGGTAAGCGGGATGGTGTTCGGCACAGAACGGGACGCTTCAATCGCCCTGAATGAGGCAATCAACATTGCATCACTTGCCTCAGCTTTATCAACGCGAACCCGTTCGTTGTAGCGCAATAAATGCGGCGATGTAAAAAAGCCTGTCTTGTAGCCGCCAACATGGAGAATCGATTCCAGCATGGCGCAGGTGGAGCCTTTGCCGTTGGTGCCACCAACAATAATATTGACGGGCGCTTGCGGGCAACGCATGCGCTGCCAAACCTCACGCACCCGCTCCAGCCCCATTTCGATTTCCGCCGTGTGCTGGCGGCTGATGTGCTCGAGCCATTGCTCTAGCGTCGTCAAATTTTCAGTGGACGTGGCTGCACTCGTTTTAGTTTGAACGTCAAGTGCAACGAATCCTGCTGCTTGCATCAAGCTAACGCAACCACCGGACTTATCACCGGCGCGGGCTCTTTTTGTAACAACGTCACCAGCGCCGCGACTTTCTCACGCATTTGGCGACGATCAACGATCATATCGATTGCGCCCCTTTCCAGCAAAAATTCAGCGCGCTGGAAGCCTTCCGGCAGCGTTTCGCGCACGGTCTGCTCAATCACACGTGGCCCCGCAAAACCAATCAGCGCCCCCGGTTCTGCGATGACCACATCACCCAGCATTGCAAAACTTGCGGAAACGCCACCCATCGTAGGGTCGGTCAGAATCGAAATGAACGGCAAACGGGATTGCGAAAGTTGATGCAGAGTTGAGGTCGTTTTCGCCATTTGCATCAGCGATAACAGCCCCTCCTGCATCCGCGCACCACCTGTCGCCGTGAAGCAGGCAAAAGGGATTTTTTCGTCCGCGCATGCTTCCACCGCACGGGCGAATCGCTCGCCGACGACCGAGCCCATTGAGCCACCCAGAAAGCCGAATTCAAATGCCGCCGCAATTAACGGTACACCACAAACGGTGCCCTGCATCACCACCAACGCATCGGTCTCGCCAGTGGACTCTTCAGCCTCATTCAACCGATCAATATACTTTTTACTGTCCTTGAATTTCAGCGTGTCAATCGGCACAATTTCCGAGCCAATCTCGGCGCGCCCATCGGCATCAAAAAACATATCCAAACGCTGGCGAGCGGAAATCCGATTATGAAAATTACATTTCGGACAAACACGCTGATTATTTTCCAGATCGGTAAAATAAAGCGTTGCTTGGCATGAGGGACATTTACTCCAAAGCCCTTCAGGAACCGCTTTTTTAGCCGCGACGCTCTCACGTTTGATCTTCGGCGGGAGCAGTTTTCTAAACCATGACATTTAAGGTTTCCTATGCGTCCAAAGCGCGGCGAATACCTTGCAGCAGCGTTTTAACGTTGTCTATCGCCGCACCTGGTGGTGAACTTTCCAGCTCTTGGATGATGCGCGAACCAATAATGACCGCATCGGCAATATCACCCACACGGCGTGCGATTTCACCGTCGCGGATGCCAAAACCGACACCAATGGGCAAATCGGTTTTTGCCTTAATTCGCGCCACCACGGCAGCGACTTCGGCGGTATCAATGTTGGCCGCTCCAGTCACGCCTTTAAGCGAGACATAATAAATATAGCCGCGCCCCACGCTGGCCACCATCTCAATCCGGGCGGGCGTCGAGGTGGGTGACAGCAAATAGACCACGTCAATCCCAACAGCATCCATGGTGCGAAGTAGCTCGTGGCTTTCTTCCGGCGGATAGTCAACCACGATAAGTCCATCTACACCTGCCGCTTTGGCGCGATCTCCAAAAGCCTGCATACCCATCCGCTCAATCGGGTTTGCGTAACCCATCAATACAATCGGCGTCACATCATCTGTTTGACGAAACTCACTCACGTACGCAAACACATCAGCCACGCCCACGCCGAGCGCCAAAGCGCGCTCAGATGAACGTTGTATGACAGGGCCTTCGGCCATCGGGTCCGAAAAAGGCATGCCCAATTCAATCACGTCAACGCCCGACTCAACCATCGCGTGCATCAGCGGTACGGTGATTTCTCGTGATGGATCCCCGGCAGTCACGAAGGTAACCAGCGCTTTCTTTTTCTCAGCTTTCAGACGTGTAAAAGTCGCGCCAATTCTAGTCGCCGCCTTCTCGGCTTTAACGCCAGCGGCTTGCGTTGGTACAAGCGAATTTGCGGATACAGTCATCTAAGTCTTTGCGTTTTGTTGACAGCTTGCGCGGCAAAAAAATTGTAGCCCCGAGCGCTCCGCCACTGTCGCCATATCCTTGTCTCCGCGTCCGGATAAATTTACCAGCAACACTTTGTCTTTGGCCATCGTCGGTGCCATTTTGATCGCTTGCGCGATTGCGTGACTCGACTCAAGAGCGGGGATGATACCTTCAATACGACACAAGCGATGAAACGCCGCGAGCGCCTCTTCATCGTTAACAGCCACGTACTCTGCACGCCCTGAATCTTTCAACCACGCATGTTCGGGGCCAACCCCCGGATAATCCAGGCCGGCTGATATTGAATGCGTATCAATAATTTGACCATCTTCATTTTGAATCAGATAAGTCCGATTGCCGTGCAATATACCGGCACTACCTGCCGACAAAGACGCCGCGTGTCGACCCGTTTCAATACCTTCGCCACCCGCTTCACAACCAATCAGCCGCACGCTTTCATCAGCAATGTAATCGTAAAAAATGCCCATCGCATTCGAGCCGCCCCCGACACAAGCCAATACTGCATCGGGCTGTCGGCCAATCATTTCAGGCATCTGCCAGAGGCATTCTTTGCCAACCACCGAATTAAAATCCCGAACCATCATTGGATAGGGATGAGGACCTGCCACGGTGCCAATAATGTAGTAAGTGTTTTCGACGTTGGTGACCCAGTCGCGCATCGCCTCATTGAGTGCATCCTTAAGCGTTTTTGAGCCGCTTTCAACCGGCACCACAGTAGCACCAAGCAGCTTCATGCGATACACGTTTTGCGCCTGGCGCTTCACATCCTCAGAGCCCATATAGACCACACACTCCAGCCCATAACGTGCCGCCACGGTCGCACTCGCCACGCCGTGCTGGCCTGCGCCAGTCTCGGCAATGACACGCGGCTTACCCATGCGACGCGCGAGCAGTGCCTGACCGATAGTGTTATTTATCTTGTGCGCGCCAGTATGATTCAGGTCTTCACGCTTCAAATATATCTGCGCACCCCCCAAATCATCTGACAGCCGTTTGGCGTGGTAGATCGGGCTAGGACGGCCCACATAATGTTTCAACTCGCGTTGAAATTCGGCGATGAATTCGAGATCCGTTCGGGTTTTTTCGTATTCAACTTTTAGCTCAAGTAATGCCGCTTGCAGCGTTTCAGCTACAAATACACCGCCATATTGGCCAAAGTGTCCGCGTGCATCGGGAAGATCGTACATTTGCATGGCTGTTATTCCTTGTCTTGCTTGTTCAACATCGGTTGTTTATCGGGTTTGCCGGTTTGGGCACAGTTGTCTGGGTTCATGCATCCGCGCTTCTGACCGCCGAAATAAATGCCACTATTTTTTCGGGATCCTTGATTCCTTTTTTCAGATTGGTGCCCTCGCCCATCTCAATACCGCTCGACACATCAACTGCCCAGGGCCTGATTTTTCGCACTGCGTTACCTACATTGGAGGGCTTCAAGCCGCCTGAGAGCACAATTCGTTCACACATACTGGCAGGAATCAGCCCCCAATCAAATGATTCCCCCGATCCACCGTATTGGCCCGCCGACAGAGTATCCAGCAGCAACGCTTTGGCGGTCGAAAACGTGACCTGTAATTGTAGCAAATCATCCGCTTTCATCGATGCCCCGACACGAATTGCTTTGACATAGGGACGAGCGAATGATGCACAGTGAGCATGATCTTCATCACCGTGAAATTGTATTAGCGACGGATTGAGCGCGTTGCATACCTCTATCACCCGAGCGCGTTCGGCATTCACAAACAAGGCCACGGTGGAGACAAACGGTGGGAGCGCATCGCGTACTGCAATTGCTAGTTCGAGCGTGATTGCTCGCGGCGAAGGCGCATAAAAAATAAGGCCAATTGCATCAGCACCCGCGTCTGCCGCCATCAGCGCATCTTCGACCCTTCGTACTCCGCATATTTTGATTCTGGTTTTATGCATGCTGTTAATGGCGTTCGCTAAAAAAGGGGTGGCGCTCCAGTGACGCGGCGCCGACTGGCAGACCGAAGCCAGGATCGTACTGGACATCCGTTAAATACAGTCCTGCGGCTGAAAAAGTAGGCGCGGCTACGACGCGGTTTCGGGCCTTAAGAATATCCATAAATTGCTGTTGAGAGTGCCGTTCTGCCCCTACAGACACCAGACCGCCGACAATGTTGCGAATCATGTGGTGCAAGAAAGCATTTGCGCGAAATTTAAAAAAAATATGGCGCCCACGCCGCTCGATTGTTGCCTGATAGAGCGTTCTAACCGGACTTTTGGCTTGGCACTCAGCGGCGCGAAACGATGAAAAATCATGTTCCCCAAGCAGCATGGTTGCCGCGGCCTGCATTGCTTGTGTGTCAAGCGGCACATGAAAAAAGCCCACTGACCTTGACGTCAGTGCACCTTCCACAGAGTCGTTCAACAATACGTACTGATAGCTGCGTGACTGCGCTGAAAATCGCGCGTGAAAATCATCTGATACCGGTGTAGCCCAGACCACACGCACGCTGCTAGGAAGATGAGCGTTAGTTCCGCGAACCCAGGATTTAACGTCACGAATAACCACGGTGTCGATGTGTGCGATCTGCGCGAGTGCGTGTACGCCTGCGTCCGTGCGGCCTGCGCAATGCGCCCTGACTTCAGCGCCCACAAAAACACCCAGGGCTGACTCTAACGCATCCTGCACGCCGCAGCGGTTTGATTGCGACTGCCAGCCGCAAAAACCTGCACCGTCGTATTCGAGGGCCAGCGCGATACGCATATCTAATTTACAAAACTTTCATGGCTTGTGAAAAATTTGCGTTAACCCCGCCTTAAACGGTTAGGCTTCTGCCAATTAGCATCAACAAGTGCGGCCAAATTCAAAAATAAAAAGGGCGCGTAATTCCGCGCCCCCAATAAAATTTGCCCGTTTGCTATCGGGGCATCAAATACCAGCCAAAATCTTGTCCGCGGCTTCGCGCTGCGCCGCGGAACCTTCACGCGATACTTCCTGAAGAATTTCGCGGGCACCTTCGGCGTCGCCAATTTCGATATAAGCCTTCGCCAGCTCAAGTTTGGTTGCGGTGGCAGTGCCAGTGTTGCCGTCGACAGCTCCTGTATCCAGATCAAAACTTACACCACTAAGCGATTCTGCCGCAGGCTTAGGCTGCGCGGCCAGCTCAGTTGCTTTGGTCCTAATTGTCGTCGCAAATATGTCATCCAGCGCCGGTGATGCAGATGGTGGGGCTGAGGGCGATGGAGCGGAAGGTGTGGGCGGCGTATCGAGTGACAACGACGATAAATCAAAATCAAAAGTTGACTTTGAAGCCGGAGCCGTGGCTACCGGAGCCGGTGGCGTCTCCGGCGGCACATCAAACGCAAGGTCAAAATCAAGCATGCTGTTTGCTTCCTGCGACGCGGCACCATGCGGGAGTGCAGCCAATTCAGACGGCGATACTGGCGAATTCAAGTCCAGATCGAAATCCATGGCAGGCTTTTTCCCTGCCGAACTTGTACCTGCGGAGCTCATGGTGGACATCGTCGCTGGTGCAGTCTCAGTAAAACCTAAATCAAAGTCCAGATCCGGCGCACTGGAAATTACCGGCGTTGTTGAAGCCGCACTGCCCATCGCTACTGCGCCTGCGGCGAGCGCCGCACCACCGGCTGCGAATTTACCGGTTGAAATACCCTCCAACGCGCCGCCCACACCACCATAAAGCGGATTGGCTGGATCAATCGACGCACCCAGCGCAGCTACTTTCGCCCAGGTTGGATTATCCACGCCGATGGCTTCTTTTAGCTCACGGGCAACAGGTTCAAAAGCCTGTGGGCTTTTACGTGAGTGATAAATTTCAAGCAGTTTCACCGCAATTTCGTGACGATTCTTATCACGACCCATCGCCTCTTTAAGAATTTCTTCGGCTTGGGCATCGCGGCCATAAGCAATATAGACCTCAGCCTCAGCGACGGGATCTACCTCATCCGTATCGATCATGCCGGGGCCGGTCTTATCAAAATCGGTCAGGAACGAGCTATTGCCGGTATCAACCAAGCCACCTGCACGGTTACCCGTAACCGTGTTTGGCTTCATGTCACTCGGCATGATTGACGAGGTATTCACCATCTGGCTTGACGGAGGTGGAATCGGTTTTTTCTTGCGGCGGGACGTAAAAAGTAAACCTGCAGTGGCCAACAAAACCGCTATCGCGGCGAAAATTGCAACTGCATTTTCTTCAATAAAGCTTGGTTCTGTGGGCGCACTAGGCGGCGGAGCTTTGGCTATTACTGGCTTTGCCAAATCAGCTTTTGGTGATTCCACTTTTGGCGCGTCTGATTTAGGTGCTTCAGTCTTGGCCGCATTAGCTGCTTCAGTATTGGCCGCATCCACTTTAGGCGGCTCTGCTTTTGCAATGTCGACTTTCGGCGCGTCCACTTTGGGCGCTTCCCCCTTGGCCGCATCCACCTTGGCCGCATCCACTTTGGAGCCTTCAATTTTCGCGGCGTCCACTTTCGGCGGTTCGATCGCCTTTGCCGGTTCGCCTAGCTTGCCGGGCGCCGCTGCCGGCGTAACCTGCGCCACTGAGG
>Ga0123338_10005089_pt1 | contig 11331 bp, 11 predicted proteins | sample grotaG_FD_89793 | JGI IMG/M metagenome (GOLD analysis project Ga0123338, IMG submission 89793) | Glacier valley bacterial and archeal communities from Borup Fiord, Nunavut, Canada, to study Microbial Dark Matter (Phase II) -... | ecosystem: Environmental > Aquatic > Freshwater > Ice > Glacier ...
AGACAATTGTCTATTCAGGAAGCAGCAGCGCTGGTCGTTCAACATCTTGACAATCGTACCCGTTCGCGTCGCTCACGTCTCAAAAAACGCCCTGAATATTGAATGTGACTTTGTCAAAGTAGTCCACCAGTTGAGCGTAGTACTTGATACTTTCGTTGGAAATCTCCAAAAGTGGAAGTACCCGTTCTGCACTGATATACAGCGCTTTCATCGTCTCGCCGCGTTCAATCTCCCGCGCTATTTCGGTCAAGCTGAAATCCTTGGGTGCCCGTTTCAAGTGCGTCACTTCATAACGTTCATCGGATGGCGCAACAAGACGAGCAAGGTTTTGGCGATCACTTTCCGTCAAATAGTGCTGTACGATCTGGATGAGGCGCTGCTCTTCAAAGTCCAGCGCTTGACCGATGGTATCTTGCATAAAGGTATAGCCAGGAGCAACGTAGCGCTGATCGGTGAGATAGTGTATCAGTTCGCGAAAAATATAGATCGGCTTACTAAAAATCTTGGCGCTTTCTCGGGCTTTAATGACCAATTGCTGTTTGATTCCCTGATCGGAAAGGCGGTACTGGCACAGCTCAAGAATTTTGTCCTGTTGGTCCAGGCGGGTATTTTTGGAAAGCCTGAAACTGGCGGAAAACTTGATGAGAGGGAAGTAACGCTCTTCGACGTAGCGGGCATCATCCTGCACCTCGCCGGTGCTGAAAACATAGAACTGGTGTTGTGCCTTGAAATAGCCCAGTTGTAAAATGAAGTAGAGGCGGGTTTTAAACGAACCAAAGGCCACCATCGCCAATGCTTCGGAGGGCGATAGGGAGAAATAGAGGTTCTGCTCTTCCGGCGTAAAACGGGGTAATCCGTAAAGGGCTTCAATTTCATCCTTACCCAAGATTTTCAACCGCCTGTCACGGCTTTGATCAGGCGTCTTTTTCACGGTTTATCCTGCGACTTTTCCAAAAATATGTAAGTCTTAGCGAGAAAGGCGTCCAACATTTCTGCTGAGACTCCCACAAGCTCCATGCAGTTTCGACAAGCACGCGGATGGCCTCGAAAACGAGTACGGTTTCTACCCGATGGGTTACTCGCGATGAAGGTACTGATAGAGGGTTTCCCGACTAATCCCCAATTCACGGGCTAACTGGGCTTTGGTTTCCCCATTCTTCACCCGCTGCTGTAATTCTATGACCTGTGTCGCCGATAATGCCCTTTTTCGTCCTTTATAGACCCCTCGCTGCTTGGCAATGGCAATCCCCTCACGCTGCCGCTCATGTGTTAAGGCTCGTTCAAATTCCGCGAAAGCACCCATAACCGAGAGCATCAGTTTCGCAATTGGGGACTCTTCACCGCTGAAGGTCAGCCCTTCTTTGACAAATTCGATACGTATCCCCCGTTGGGTCAGTCCCTGGACAAGACCGCAAAGGTCATCCAGGTTGCGAGCAAGCCGGTCCATACTATGGACGACAACCGTATCCCCTTCACGGACAAAGGCCAGCATCGATTCCAGTTCAGGCCGCTGAGTATTTTTACCCGACGCTTTATCGGTAAAAGATCGATCTACGGGCACATTGTCAAGTTGGCGTTCCGGATTTTGGTCATAACTGCTGACCCGGACATAACCGACACGTTGTCCTTTCACAAAAATACACCCCACTCTAAAAATGTCAAGTTAAAGTCTAAGGGCCTTTCTTAAAACTGTCAACAAACTCAAATATATACTCTAACTTGACGTATTTTGCGGTTTCGACTTGACGTCAACATAGAGTATACCCTAGCCTGACGTATGTTCGGTGTTCTTGACAGCCGATTTCCCTTTCTCATCTCGTTCCGCCCCACTACGCCGCGGAATTTTTTCCAGAATCAACCTTTTCGAGGCGTTATGCAAAAAACCCCGGCCTGGACCGAAACCGACTTCTCGCAAACAGCGGCGGAGGCTACTTCAGCACGAATGATGGGCCTATACGCATTATTGGCCAACGACCGAAAGGTTTACCGCTATGGCGAAGGCGTGATCCAAACACGGATGAAAGAACACTTGAAGTCCTCGGAACACACCCGTACTACTAAACGATTCACGTATTTCAAACTGGAAGATAAAGGCGATGCCGAGTTGATTGAACATCTACTTTTACTGCAATACAAGCAGCAAAACAATGGACAACTACCGCCTGGTAATCGCATCACGGCCTGACAGCTATCGCATTCGTTCTTGATCGAGGACGCAACTATGCTGGGGAGCGGAGTTGCGTCTCTGATTCTTAACTTGAAAGGACCATTATACCATGGCCATTCCCGGGGTGGCACAAGGATCGGATACTCCTCCTTCGGAAATAAGCACTCCTAAGCAGCGGACAATGGTTCCAGAGTGACCTTGTGACCCATATCCCCCGATTTTACGTTCCGTTCCTTGTGCGACCCCTTGTAGAACTATGCCGAATTGAACTATGCCCAGATCTGAGCTGCCCTTGAGCGAACCGACACTTGACTTAACATCTTCTTAAAGAAAATGTACTTGGATCGGCGGATGTTAAGGAACCCCAACAAGAATTTATCTTCGAGCACTAAGCAGAAAAGCAATAACCAGAATAAGGATGGTTAGAACGATACCAATCGCCAATGTGCCGATAATCAAACTTGTTACACTCATCGAACGACCACCAATTGCGTATTGCTTAAGCAAACCCCGTAATTCAGCTTCTTTGGTGCTAAGTTCCATAAGTTGCTGATTCAAAGAAGCGATTTTGGTAGCTGTCTCCTTTTGCTGTTCTGCCAATGAAACTTGAAGCCGTTCCTGTTGCTCGCGGAGGGCATTCGAAGCTTCTAAGCGGGCCGCCTCTAAGTCACGTTGTTTTGTTTCCAGTTCGCGCTGTTTCTCAAGCAGCTCCGTTTGCAATTTATCGCGCTCTGCTGCAATAGCTGCAATTTGGGTTTCATATTTCTCTTGAAAGGCGACAAAGCGTTCTTCTACTGCCTCGCGTGGCACGACTGGAATAGGCTCACCTTCTATAAATCCACCACGCGGCAGTGGAGGAAGATCACGCCAATCATTTGCTTGTGAGCTTTTGAGAGTTGCATGAATATCAGTAGGTGATGTGTTTTTCTCGCGCATCATAGCGACCCAACCGATGATGCGTGCATCCTGATCGCTAAATGAGCGATGTGCGCCGTTATACCCCTGGCCGCTAATCGACAAAAACTCTTTATATTCTTCACCTGCCCATCTGCGAAGGGTGCTGGAAGTTATATCTAGCAGTTTGGAAAGTTGCTGTGGTTTCATTATTCCATTATCTATCGCTTACGAGCGAAATTCAATCGCCCATGGGTGGTTAAAGTTAATTTTACATCGAATCGCCTATGAGCGCATTTGGCGATTACAGACGCATATAGTCGCTCATAGGCGGTTGACTTTTGCTATTTTATACTATATGATAAGGTATGGTGACATTTTAAATCGCCTGAGACCGTATAGTACCGTGTGATAATGTCTGAAACGGTTTTATTGCGTAAGGAGCTCAAATGGCAGGCAAGAAAAAGACACAGAAGGCTGCACCAGTTCCAGAATTAAAAACGCCCACCCAGATTAAGTGGGTCGTTATGGATTTGGGCAATGGTTTTTCCAAGATGCTGTGCTATGGGCAGCAGGAACCGGTGCGCTGGCGCTCCGTGCAAGGGCATATTGGGCGCAAAACGCGGATGAATCAACTTCCCCAGGACTGGACAATCAAATGGCGCGGAACGTACTATGTGTTCGGTGATCGTGCTTATACCGAGTGTCCCGATACGATGGAGGATTTTCCGACCACAGAGCGGTACACCTCAGAATGGTATAAGCGTATGTTTGCTTTTGCGCTGCACAAAGCATATGGGCTACACATTTCACAAGGGCAAGATGATCCACCCTATGCGCCCGAAATTGTGGCGTCTATACCAGCTAAAGAATATGCTAACGCTGCACGTCTGGACGCGATCAAAGAGAATCTCTGCGGTCTCTATCAAATTGAGACGGTGCTTGGCACAACTACCGAAATTGAAGTCAGTGACGCGAACCTGACACTGCTCCCCGAAGGTGCTGGTTCATTTCTGTACATGGCTGCTCAGGGGAACAACAGACTTGAAAAGGGGTTATGGGCGGTGCTTGATTTAGGTTATTTAACGGGCGACATCGTCTTTTTCAAGGACGGTGTTTATGTAGCTGATAGCTCCGACTCTGACGACAAATTGGGCATGATTACCGTATCGCAGCGAGTGGTAGAAGTTATTCGCGGGCAAGGCGGCCCAACACTTACGGCTGCCGAAATCGATCCAGTCGTGAATCAGCCCCACATCAATGTGAGCGGCACACCCTACTCTATTTCTGATACCTATCACGAAGCAATGTCTGAACTTGGCCGTCGTGCTGCAGGCTTTTTACAAAGGAAGTGTACTGGAAAGAACATTGCCGGAGTTCTTCTCACAGGTGGAAATGTTGCGAATCAGGCTAATTTCATAGCTTCCCCAAAACTCCCTCAGCCTGTTGTTTGTACCGACGGTGAGAATGGTAATATTCGTGGTGCATCTATTATGGTACAGGCAGGCTAATGTGACGACACATGGTGGATTAGAAGCCTTCACCCTCTATCTTGATTCCGAAGACCCAGAAGATGTCCCGATCATTCGCTATCTCAAATCGAAGCTACGCAAGAAAAAAGCCTCTGGAGAACTGCGGACAGCCATGCTGCACTATTTAGAATATCTGAAGGGCAATAACCTCGCACCGATGTCCCATTCTATCCTTCCGGGTATTATGTCGGATTTCGCGCCACCCGCCCAGATTTCTGCTCCCCAGCTAACGGATCAGGAAGCACCTGCCGCCAACTCGAAATCTGCTCAGGAGGCACGGCGGTCTTTTATGAAAAGATAGATGTCCACCCGTCAACCACCCCACGCCTAAAGGCGGGGGCTTGCGCAAGCAAGTCCGGGGGTGACCAGACTCAGCCAGCGCCGTCAGGCTAGCGGGCTCCGTTAGCGACAAATAGATAGGCACTTCGGGGTGCTTCTCCAGCCCCGAACGCTGCGGCGAGCGATTAAATAGGTGTACGAGGTTGAAACCAGTGTCGTTCGCACAAAACTGTCGCAGAACTTTGTCGAGGAAACCTTTACCCGCACGAGCGGTGACCTATGGGAGGTAACTTCCGTCACCGGGTCGGTGGTTGCTTGGCTGGCAACAGCAAAAACCACCCCTTACCGCCACGATAATTAGCTTTGAAAGGAGCACGGCAATTCATCGCCAGCGCTAAAGACCAGGGTTTCCCTGCCAAAGATCGATGATAATTCAGGTATAAGGAATGTGACATTGAACTCTACAAACTTTAGTTTCTCGGAAGCATGTGAATATTTATCTCTTCCACCTGCTGACTTCACTGTTTTGCGTGAACAGGGTCTTGTTGTTGCGCTCATCGAGTCAGGAAACCAATTCTACCCAAAGCTGGAACTTGATCTTGTTTCTATACTCTTGAAAATTGAAGCTGAACGTGGCTGGTCACATACTACTATTGCCTGGTATGCTGACCTTGTTTTGGCCATGGAAGTGGGACGTTCGATTTTACTTCCTATCCCGGATAACGATTTATCGCCACTTGATCCATCAACCAATTGGTTGATCACACCTTACGTACAAATCGTGCTCGATAATCTACAGGGAAATATCGAGAATGAGGAAAGTAGCTTTGTGTCGCTCTTGCGCGGTTTGGTTGCAATTGGTGAAGAGCGTTTATGGATAGAAACTGAACCGTTAGAACATTCTGGTTTGTACCCAATCATTGCTTATTTTGAAAACCAAAATATCCCCATTATTCATCAACAAGAGACTGTTGCCCGTGATGTTGGTTATATCGCACTTTCCTTGATTCTTGTTTTCACTACGATAATGCCTCCGATTTCACAGCAATTGGCAACCCTAATCACCCGGATTAAGCCGCACTATATCAAACAAGACACGGTGTCGAACAGGAAAAATGAGCGCTTAATCATTCAGCGAGAGGGACTGGTGGCGGTCGATAAAATATATGCCTCGAAAGTGGCTGAAATCCATACGCCCCCTAATGCCTGGGATTTTCGTCTTGGTATCGTCTCCGCGCAACGACGCACGATCACACTTCAAATGAAAGTCGCGCCAGATAGTACCGAAGCGATGATTGATAATATTATTGATCTCATTAGACCTTTTGTAGGTACCTATGGAGCACGAGTCATTCACCTACTTTATCAAATTGCAAATGATCCACCCCGTTGGCGCAGCCCACTTATCACTGTTTCAACTAATGAGCTTCTCGATAAACTTGGTGTTAAACGTGACGCGCACGGCTTTCATCGTGTCCAGAATCGTAGACGGTTGCGTGATGTATTAAATGCATCTCATGACTTGGAAATTATCGGCGAATATACCACTTGGCAAGATGGACACCCCATAAATAAAGCTTTTTATAAAACCGTTCTTTCGCTGATTGGTGCCGACTTTGATCCGGCTGAAAGGGAAGGCATTCCTACAAGCCAACTCCGCCTCAAAGGGCTTCCCAAAACTATTCAAGTTCGCCTCAACTTCTATGATGGTGTCCGTCGACCGGATGGCGAACTTGGTGATCACTATGTATTAATGCCGCCTCTGGATGACCCAAAAAATATTACGAATGCAAGTCGGACTGGAGCGGAGGAGCTGTTAAAAGTTTTTCTTTTTTATCGTTATCGCCAAACACGGATGGCAAGCCCTATCTTAATATTTAGTCGTGCTGTTGTGCTTGAAAAAGCAAGTATTAAAAACAAAAATTCTAGTCAGGCGACAGCTACATTGCGTAAGGCACTCGACAAACTAGTCGCAAGTGGGGTCATCGAAAGTTATTCCCCGGAGATCCCGATAAAACCCCAATCCATTCTAGAAATTACCCTCAGCGAAGCTACTGTTCGTCTGCTTGATGCGCCCTGAAAATTTGTTACTCGCGTGGACGTTCTTGTTACTCGCGTGGAGATGTTTTTCTCCACGCGAGTAACAAATTTTTGGTCACTTTTTTGACTTGAACAAACGTTCTAAAATAGGCTTATATTGGCTCTATATCCACAAGATAAGAGTGTCGCTGATCTCCACGCGAGTAACAAATTTTTGGTCACTTTTTTGACTTGAACAAACGTTCTGTCATGTTTTGGAGACCTTCCCAAATTTTGACATCCCCGCCACACTTGTCACCATACTTTCATACGCATCAGGATGTGTATCGTGGCCAGTTCACATTTTCAACTTGCACAAGATGTTGCTCATCGGCTTGGAATGCAGGCGTTCCCGCTCATAGGGAAGTTCCCTTTTGCTGATTACCACTGGCAAGAAAAAAACCGCCAAACACCCGGCGTTCAGGATGCTGACCCTGGGTTTTGGCAAGAAGCGACGGGTTATGCGTTAATGGCGCTGCCAGGCAGCGATTTATACGTCATCGATTGTGACTCGGCGGCTTTCCAGGATCATCTGTTCGAGGCTTTGCCTGAACTTCGACAGACCCGGATGGTGCATAGCGGCTTGCCAGGGCATTCTCATTTGTATGCGCGGTTGAGTCTGGTTGCAGCGATCAAGCGGTTGCAGCTTATTGAGGACGGTACCGAACTTGCCAGTTTACGTGGGCACGGCTCCTATGTCGTCGGACCGGGCTCGATACATCCAGAGACAGGAGAACTCTACCGCGACAACAGCCAATGGGAAATTGTTCAGCTGGATTTAGCACAATCTAAAAAACTTTTGGGGTTGTTCAAAGCCCGCGATAAGCCGCAGATCATTTATGCAATCAGTGAATCCGACCAAAGCGTGATTGACTATCTGGCCGCCCTGTTTCGTGAACGAGGTTATCGGCAGAACGGCGAATGGGTAAATGGCTGCTGCATTTACCTGGAACGCCATCAGCACAACGATACTCATCCTTCATTTGGCTTCAATACCAAAACTGGCGGTGGCAACTGCTTCGTGTGTGGCGGCTTTTCGTTACACCAAGTCGCGGCCCAAATGAATGTGCTAATCCAACCCCAGCCGTTTGCCTTTCAGGGCACACCCGACAGTCTGGTCGTTTCAAACGATGATGCAGTCCTAGATACGCCTGGTATACAGGTTGAACTGAACGTCGCAGCAGAATTGATTCGGCGAGGTTGTTTTCAAGTAGCGCGCTTTTTTGGCATCCTGAGCGATCATGCTCGACAGCGCAACGGCCAGCATACGTATGATTTTTCGAGTTTGGTCGGGCTTGGTCAGCGTCACCAACTCTCCGTCGATCAGGTCAAGAAATCGCTGTCACAAATGGTAAAGATGGGATTGCTCATTCGGCAAGCGCTCGGAATTTATCGTCGAGTTGGGCTTGAGAAAGTGCGGGCTTTGCTCAATTTGGGGCGATCGTTTGCGCCCGTGGTTTTTCCCCGGAACGTGTATGGCGGCCAGCCAAAAGCGTTCAGCCGTGCCGTACTTCTGGCAGTGGAACATTACTTACCAGAGGGTCTGTCCACCCGGCGTATTGCCAGCGCCGCAGGTATCGGATCGCGGACGGTTTACCTCTACGAGAACGAACTCGGGGTGCAGCGAACGACAATTACAGAACGGATCGGCTTAGCACGCGCTACAGTTGTGAATTTTGTAAAGATCTTCGATGCCGAAAAGCGGTTCTTCCAGACATTGGATAATGCCTATGATGGGTGTAAAGTGGCCGCCCGAATTGGTGGTAGTGCGTGGGGATGGCAACAAATGCCTAGTAAACGCTCAGTGCCGATTTTGCAGACGTTATACATTAAAACTGGGTTTTCTCAAGAAATTGAATTGCCGTTTGCCGGGGAACAGCAAACAGGGCGGCAGGATTTTGCCGGCGGCAACACGTTGCCGCCTATCGACCTTTCACAAGGAGAATCATGTTTACATTAATTGAGAAGTCGCTCACTCCCGATTTGATCGCGAGTTTGCCCGCTGGCGCTCACAAGTTGTTGAACGCTGCCCGGCTCGAGCCACAGGCGACGAACCGTCGCTACCAAGCGTTGACGGGTTACCAGGAACGCAGTATCCGCAGTTTCATTGCAATATTGGTTGATACAGGGTTGGCCGAACGAGTACAGTACCAACCCGTCAAAATGAATGCCCAAGAATTTGCTGATCTTTCTGCTGAGCAGCAGATAAATTTTGAGCGGTTGCGCATAATAGGGGTCACTGACGCAGCAGCCAATCGTTTTGTACGTACCCACTCGGCTGAACTGCTCGAGGCGAGTTTGCGATATATTAAAAAAGTGCAGGCCGTCAAGCCCGCCGCATATCTGGTCTGGTGTTTAGAAAATCCTCACATCTGGTTCGAATCTCACAATCAGAAAGCTGAACCCAACCGTATTGAAAGAACCGAGCCACTTTTTACACCCGAATCTCTGACCGAAAACCGTTCACCAAGAGGTCTGGCTACCCAGCCATTGTATGACAGAATGGGACAGGCGATAAATGTCAACAATGATAATCGAGAGGTTGTTTTATTAGCCTATGCACTTGAAGCCGCCACGGGTGTCGATATTCGATTAAGTGAAAAAGCCCAGCAGACCGTTCAAACCTTGTACCAGGCGGGTTATGTAGCTGAAGAAATAGCCATTTTCACCGACGAAATATTTTCCCGAGATTGGCGGGGCAAAAAGGGGGAACAGCCAACATTGGAAATTTTGCAGCATGGGATCGCCGCTACCAAGCATCGGGTGGGCGCCCTTCGAGCTGCGTCATCGAATGATAGTTTGCTGAAGCGAGTGCAAGCCATAAGAAAGTATTTTCCTGATGACCAGGCGATCAATTGCTTGGCCGATTTATGGAACGACGAAATACGGCGAGGCTTAGATCGAGCTAACCAGGAAGAAACAAATTGTCCCGAATGTGGTCAATTTTGGAGCATGTGCTGCTGTGGGCAACCCGAACCATTGCGGGTCTACCAAGGATTCGATGCGCGAATGTGGGCCGCGCTCATCGCTCAGTTGTCGGTCCAGCTTAACCGGGCGACTTTTGAGTGCTGGGTTAAGCGCTTACGATTAGTTGAATTTGAGCGTGGTGATGAGTGTGACATTTTCACCGCAGCCGTTTCAGCGTTGTATATAAAAGACTATTTAGAGACGCATTTGCGAGCAGCAATGGTTCAAATCCTCTCGAAGATGCACGCAAAGTCCGTCCAAATTGAGTTTGTAGTAATGGGGTAAATGTTCCGAAGCTGCAACCAGGAAAAGCGTCAAATCTCAGAACGCGGGTTAAAGGAGGATAAACAGGAGGTCAGGCCAGGAATTAAGGTGGCCTATTTGAAGTGGGAGAGGCAGCTTGTTGTGGGCAAAAAACAAGGGACTTTCCGATGGGTAAAGATAAATGAGCGGCATTGACACGCTGGCAAAACTCAGCCCAATCGCGATTGAGGGGGTTCTGTTGCAAAAACCGGAGGGCTTTGGAAAAAGAGGCGGAGGGGATAAGGGTAGGCGAGTTTTAGGCGGTCAATCCAAACAGGCTATCGATGAAATGAGCTTGGGCGAGACTGTTGCCCTTGTCTACTCCTTTGACCTGTCCTTTTCTAATCATGTTCATGGTCTCGTACCCGCTTAACGTCTGCTGTGCTGTGCCGAAGGAGAAGAAGCCTAGTCCTGGCCTAGTGCGGCGTTTGATGAAACGGTGGTCTTGCTCGATCAGGTTGTTCAGATACTTGACCTGACGCAGCTCACACTCTGGTGGTAATTGTTCTTGAGCCTTCAAGGTCTCGATGGCCTTCGGGTAGGCGGCGTTCTTGTCAACGTTGAGGACGCGCGGTGTCACGGTGTGTGGTGCCCCCAGTGCCTTCTCGAAGAAGGCTTGAGCGGCTTCCGCATCGCGCTTGGCACTCAGTCGAAATTCTAAGGTGTTCCCCGCACTATCGACCGCCCGATACAGATACACCCAGTCGCCTTTGACCTTGATATAAGTCGCATCGACCCGCTATGAGTCGTTGGTTGGTTTCTCTACCTTAACCACCCTTTCAGGTTTTTGCAACAGAACCCAATTTGGCGCGGTCTCCGTCTTGGAGGCTGTGCTCGATAAAATAGCGCTGGCAGCTTTCGGTGCGGCGGCACGTGGGGAGATCACGTAAGGGTGCGGTGGGTGTAGCAGGACGATTAATCACACGGGGATATTTGCAATACCCCTCGGAAAGGTAAATTTGAAAAATTATTTCCCATAACGACCGTAAATCTAGGAGGTCACACGGCGTGATTGCGGTACTTTTTGCGACCTTACGATTCGGCCTCGTGATGCCGTTTATTTTCCATGCGCCTGGTCTAAAACCTCCGCCTTCAGGCGGATAGCTTCAG
>Ga0123338_10005090_pt1 | contig 11330 bp, 12 predicted proteins | sample grotaG_FD_89793 | JGI IMG/M metagenome (GOLD analysis project Ga0123338, IMG submission 89793) | Glacier valley bacterial and archeal communities from Borup Fiord, Nunavut, Canada, to study Microbial Dark Matter (Phase II) -... | ecosystem: Environmental > Aquatic > Freshwater > Ice > Glacier ...
ATCGATCCATTCATCCGTGACCTACGCCGCGAGAACTCGGCCACCACTGTTGCACCCCCGAAGAAGGACACGTACTAATCAACTCAACCGCCACCTAGATTCAACAGTCCAAGGGACATCGCCAGGCATTTGGTGCAGCGCGCTACGCCTCGTCTGCGTCGAAGGCGATGCGAACGCCGCGGCGCGCTTGTTCGAGCAGATCGTCGCTGAAGTGCAGGCAACGGCGGACTTCGCGTTGGCCGCGCGTGTTGTCTACGCTGGCTATCTCGCACGCACGAAGCGATCGGCGGAAGCATTCGCCGTGATCGAGGGCGGGCTCGTACCGGCGCGGACCCGACAGGCGCATCGCTGGCACGCCGAGCTGCTCGCGATCGGTCACGCGCTCGATGGTCGATACGCGAGCGAGCTCGCTACCGTGTTGAAGCGGCTCAAATCGCGTGACCTCGACGGGGCCTTGAAGGTTTTGCGCTGACCGAAACGAAAAACGCCGGCTCTGCAGCCGGCGCTTCGTCAGTCGCTCGTAACGCTTAGTCCTCGTAGTCGTGACCGTGGCCACCGTGGCCGCCGCCCGACTTGTCGTGCTTCCTGGGCTTCTGGGCGATCAGCGTCTCGGTGGTGAGCATGAGGCCTGCAACCGACGCCGCGTTCTGGATCGCGATGCGAACGACCTTCGAGGGGTCGATCACGCCGGCCTTGACGAGGTCCTCGTACTCGAGCTTGGCGGCGTTGAAGCCGAACGAGCCCGAGCCCTCTTTGACCTTCGCGACGACGATCGAGCCGTCGACGCCCGCGTTGCCAGCGATCTGGCGTAGCGGATCCTCGAGCGCGCGACGGATGATGGTGACGCCATAGCGGCGATCGTCATCGAACGTCAGCTTGTCGAGCGCCGGGATGCAACGGATCAGTGCAACGCCGCCGCCGGGAACGATTCCCTCCTCGACAGCCGCGCGAGTCGCGTGCATCGCGTCTTCGACGCGCGCCTTCTTCTCTTTCATCTCGACTTCGGTGGCCGCGCCGACCTTGATGACGGCAACGCCGCCCACGAGCTTCGCCAGGCGCTCCTGGAGCTTCTCGCGGTCGTAATCCGACGTGGTCTCTTCGACCTCGCGGCGGATCGTCTTGACGCGCGCTTCGATCATCTCTTTCCTACCGGCGCCCTCGATGACGGTGGTGTTGTCTTTGTCGATCGAGATGCGCTTCGCACGGCCGAGGTCGGTCAGCGCGAGGTTCTCGAGCTTGAGGCCGAGGTCCTCGGTGACGGCCTGGCCGCCGGTGAGCGCTGCCGCCATCAAGCGTTGCGTCGATCCGAGCGAACCGCCCGCCAGACCGCTCGATCGCACGCCGTGCACCGTGGATCAGATCCTCGACATGATGATCGCGGCGGGCGAGGGCCTGGCAGCGGCGCATGCGGCGGGTCTGGTCCATCGCGACATCAAGCCGGAGAACGTGTTGATCGGCGCAGACGGTCGCGCACGGGTCGGGGACTTCGGGCTCGCGCGCGATCTCGATTCACGCGAGGAACCCGCCCGGTCGAGCCCGTCGAGCGAGCGGATGCACGCCACCGGCCCGTTGACCCAGACCGGCGCGGTGCTCGGCACCCCGGCGTACATGGCGCCCGAACAATTCTCGGGTGCGCTGGTCGATGCGCGCGCCGATCAGTTCTCGTTCTGCGTCACGCTGTGGGAGGCGCTGTGGAGCGAGCGCCCGTTCGCCGGCGCGACGTTCGAGGCGCTGCACGCAGCGTTGATCTCCGGCGAGCGCAAGCCGCCGCCCGACAAGCCGCGGGTCCCAGCCCGGATCCATCGCGCGCTCGCGCGCGGTCTCGAGGGCCACCCCGACCGCAGATTTCCGACGATGAACGCGTTGCTCACCGCGCTCCGTCCGGCACGGCGCCGGCGCCGCACGATCGCGCTTCTCGCAGGCGGCCTCGCACTGACCGGCGTCGCGGGCTACCTCGCGCTCGCGCACACCGGCCGTTCCGCGGTGTCGTGCGACGACGCCGGCGACCCGCTCGCCAAGCAGATCCCGCGTCAGCTCGGCGACAAGATCCGTGCGCTCGGCGTGCCGGAGCTCGCGCGCCGCAGCGACGATGCGATCGGCCGGTTCGCGTCGTCGATCGCGACCAAGTCCGAGCTGGTATGTCGCCACGGCCGGATCAACCGCGACTGGACGCCCGAGCTCGTCGCCCGGAGCGAGGCATGCATCGCGATCGCGGTTCGGATCGCGCAACAGGTCCTCGCGGTCGATAGCCTCCAGCGCGAGCAGATCGGCGAGCTCCTGCGTCGCGCGCAGACCCTGCCGGCGGCGAGCGAGTGCATCGATCCGACCTACCTCGAGGCCACCCCCGCGGTGCCCAGCGATCCCTGGCAGCTCGCGCAGCTCGTCGACGCCCGCGCCGATCTCCGGATCGCGCTGACCGAGCACGAATTTCATCAGTGGGATCGGCTCCAGGCGCGGATCGAGCACGTCGCCCAGTCGCCTGCCCACGGCGATCCCGCGATCGCGGCGGGCCTGGTGATCCTGCGCGGCCTGGTCGCGAGCGATACCGATCATGTCGCCGACGCCGAGAAGCTGCTGTCCGATGGCTACTACGCGGCCCGCGCGATCGACGACGACGTGCTGACCCGCCGCGCTCAACAACTTGATCCAGCTCGGCACGCAGAAGCGGTTGCAGATCGGCGAGGCCCAGTCGTGGCTGCGGATCGGCCTGGCGGACGCGGACCGGCTCTCGCACCGCGCCAGCGGGCTCGCCGCCCAGCTCTACCTGACCGCGGCACGCGCCGCCGATGTCGTCGAGGATGCCCCGACCGCGATGCGCTACGCCGAGCGCGCGCGCGGTCATGGCGCCCGGCGATCCTCAGCTCGCCGACGTGCTGCTGGTCGAGCGCGCGGTCCAGATGTGGAGCGGCCACGTCGACGAAGGCGTCAAGCTTCACGACCAGGCGATCGCGATGATCATCGATCAGCGCGGCGCGGACCATCCCGAGCTCGGCACGGTGTACTCGAACTACGCTGCGTCGCTGCTCGCGGTGGGCCGCGGCTCCCAGGCGCTCGAGATCGCGCAGCGCGCGATGAAGATCCTCGATCACTCGCACGAGCCCGACGCGGTACTCGATCCGATCCGGACCAACCTCGCGGCGGTGTTGCTCGACTCGGGCCGCAACGACGAGGCCGCGGCGCTGTTCGTGCGGGCGCGTGCGGGCTACGTCGCCCGGCTCGGCGAGCACACCACGATGGTCGCGAACATCGACCAGAACCTCGCGGTGATCTACCTCGACGCGGGCGACACCAGGCGCGCGGTGGCCACGCTCGAGCAAGCGCTGACCACCACCGAGCAGCTGATCGGCGGCGACCGGATCGAGATCGCGGACGTGCTCTACAATCTCGCGGCGGCCAGGCGCAAGGCCGGCGATCTCGCGGGCGCGCTCGCCGCGACCACCCGCGCGTCGACGATCTACCACACCTACGCCGCGGGCAGCGATCGCCACCGCAGCTCGCTGACCATGATCGCCACGATCGACAACATGCTCGGCGACCACGAGGCGCGCTTGCCGCAACCGCGACCGTCCTCGGGTTCGCCAAGCCGCCCCAGGACACGCAGCAGACCGCATGGGCGCAGCTCGAGCGTGCCCGCGCGCTGATCGCGCTGCACCGCGCCGAGGATGCCAAGCCGCTGCTCGACGCGGCGCGCACGGTCTATGCGAGCTCCAACATGGCCGCGCGCGTGGCCGAGATCGACGAGCTTCGCGCCAAGGTTCGCTGATCCTGCGCGCCGTGCGCTATCCCACCTGACCGAACTAGGCCGATTTTGGTCGGGCCGACCGCTCGGTGCGTTGCGTGGACCACCTGCGCTCCTACACTCGAGGCCCATGAAGCCGACGCTGAGCTATCTGGTCCCGACGGTGATCGAGCAGACCCATCGCGGAGAGCGCGGTTGGGACATCTTTTCTTGCATAGCGAGGCGTTCCTCAAGCCGAACTCGATCGTCTCGGTCGGCCAGAGCCAGCTGAGGTTCAACGCGCGCGAAGAGGAAGTCCAGATCGTCCCGTCGCGCAACGATCGGTGCGGCGGCCTGATCGGAGGCAACGCTCGGATGCGCGAGATCTACTCGATCATCGAGAAGATCGCGCCGACCGCGACCACCGTGGTGATCGACGGCGAGACCGGGACCGGTAAAGAGGTCGTGGCGCAAGCGATCCACTCGCTCGGGTCCGGGGCGAGCTCGTGGTGTTCGATTGCGGGGCGGTGCCACCGAACCTGATCGAGAGCGAGCTGTTCGGTCACGAGAAGGGCAGCTTCACCGGCGCGATGATGACCCGGCAGGGGCTGTTCGAGCAGGCCGACGGCGGGACCCTATTTCTCGACGAGCTCGGCGAGCTCCCGATCGATCTCCAGCCCAAGCTGCTGCGCGCGCTCGAGCAGCGCGAGGTCCGCCGGGTCGGGTCGACCAAGGCGAGCAAGGTCGACGTGAGGATCATCGCGGCGACCAACCGCAACCTCGAGGACGAGGTCCGCGCCGGGCGGTTTCGCCAGGATCTGTTCTATCGGCTCTCCGTGGTCCGCCTGCACCTGCCCGCGCTGCGCGATCGCGCCGACGACATCCCGCTCCTGGTCCAGCACTTCTTCGACAGCGGCTCGTACAACTCGATCCACGGGACGCGCAAGGTCCGCGGGATCGCCCGCGACGCGATGACCGCGCTCCAGAGCTATCCGTGGCCCGGCAACGTGCGCGAGCTGGTCAACGTGATCGAGCGCGCGGTCTCGTTCTGCGACACCGGGATGATCGAGCTCTCGGACCTGCCGGACTTCGTGCGCTCTGCCAAGCCGCCGCCGACCAAGGACGCCGCGGTCGCCAAGCGCGCGCCGACGTCGTCGTCGGGGACCGGCGCTGCGCTCAGCGTGCCGATGAGCGCCAACCTGCCGAGTCCGCCGCCGCCCGACGAGCTGCTCGCCGAGGGCGTGACGTTCAAGGACGCCAAGGAGCGCTGGGTCGCGTCGTTCGAGCGCGACTACATCCTCCAGCTGCTCCGCAGGAACAGCGGTAACATCTCGCACGCCGCGCGCGCCGCGGATATCGATCGCAAGTACTTCCGCAAGCTGATGAAGAAGTACGACATCGAGGCCGCCGGTGTGGACGACGACGCCGAAGAAGCCTGAGCCGCGCGACGACGACGACGACGAGGTCGACTCGCTGGTCGAGCTCGGCGCGGTCGACTCGTTCAGCCTGCCGCCCGGCGCGGATCTCTCGATCGACTGGGGTCAGCGCGCGCACCTCCACCCCGACGGATCGCCGCGCATCGTCGAGCGCGAGCTGACCGTGCCCCCCGAGCTGGCGGGGCTGCGGCTCGACCACTTCATCAAGACCCAGATCACCCGGTTGTCGCGCACCAAGATCCAGCAGGTGATCAGCGAGCAACTCCAGCGCGCGAACGGCGGCACCGCGAAGCCCGCGACCATCGTCGCGGCCAACGATCGGTTCGTGATCCGGCGAGCCGCGCGCCAGGAGCCGCCGTGCCCGCGGACGTTCACCGTGGTCGTCGAGGATCCGCGGTTCTACGTCATCGACAAGCCCGCCGGGCTGCCGGTGCACTCGTCGGCGAAGTTCTACTTCAACACGCTGACCCGGGTGCTCGACGAGCGGTTCCCCGGTCAGCCCGAGCTCCAGATCTGCCACCGGCTCGATCGCGAGACCTCGGGCTGCCTCGTGGTGGCGGGCGATCACGACGCCGCGTCGAGGCTCAAGCAAGCGTTCGCGCGCAAGACCGTTTGCAAGGAGTATGTCGCGGTCGTCCATGGTGACCCGCCGTGGCCCGAGCTCGCTGCGGGCAAAGATCACGTGATCGATCTGCCGCTCCGCCTGTCGCAACCGAGCGATCCGACACTGCTCCCCCACATCCGGATGATCGCCGGCCCGGGTTGCATGCCCTCGATCACCAAGGTCTGCGTGATCCAGCGAGATCGCTCGGCGCACCACACCCTGGTGCGCTGCACGCTGGTCACCGGTCGCCAGCATCAGATCCGCGCCCACCTCGCGGCGGTCGGGTTTCCGATCGTCGGCGACAAGATGTACGCCCATGGCGACCGCGCGTTCATGCGGTTCTGCGACGAGGGCCTGGTCCCCGAGCTCGAGGCGCTGTTCGTGTTGCCGCGTCACGCGCTGCACGCGGCGCGCGTGACGTTCCCGCACCCGCAGCCCGAGCGCGGCGAGGTCACCGCCGAGGCCACGATCCCGGCCGACATGCTCGCGCTGATCTAAAACCCGACTTCGACCGCGCTGTCGCGCCGGACGAGGTACACGCGGTTCGCGCGCACGCGTGGCCGAGGCCCGCCGCTCTGCCCCGCCGAGCCCGCTCACCAGCAACCGTCGCGCGCCGGCTCCGGGGTCGCGTCCGCCACGTAGTGATCGCGCGTGAGCTGCCATGTCCGGACCCATGGCTCGGGTTCGATGCATCCACTGCCATCGAGCGTGCGTCGCTGCTCCGAGCTCCGGACGTCGAGTGTCGCGTCGCGTCCTTTGACCAGCTCGAGCGTGGTCACCTGACCACCGCCGACCGAGACCGTGTCGACGACCACGATCTCGAGTAGCGGTAGGTTCGAGTCTCGCTGCAGGCTAAGCAGCCGAAGCGTGGTCCGGACGCTTTCGCTGTTGACCATCGCGCCGCTGATATTCGGTTCGCGTGACGAGCGCACTTCGCGGGTCCGGATCACAAGCGCACCAGCGCGCGCGCGCGGGCTCGGGCTCGGATGATCGTCCAGTCCACCGGGCAGCGAGACCATGTCGCGAGCCGTGAGCGGGCCCGGTGGTCCTTCGAGATCCACCACGCCGAGGAATTCAAGCTTACCGGGGAAGGTATAGCGCGCCTCGTTCTTGCAACTCTCGGCGCGGCATCGGCTGAGCGCGACCGCGGACATCGCGGCGCCATTGTTAGTGTAGGTACCGAGCCATGCCTTGCCATAGCGGTTGCCGGGCGGAAGCTTGAACCCGTCCACGCCGGTGATCCTGGCCGCGTCGATCCGGAACAGCTGCGCGAAGTACCGCTTGGTCGAGTCCCCCGCTGGCTCGGCCCAAACCGGCCGTGCGGCAATCGCCACCAACGCCACGGCTCCGAGCACGACCATTCGGTGCATGACCGGGAGTCTGCCTCGTCGCAGCGCGGGTTGCCCGTTCAATCGGCGCCGAGCACCGTGCCGGCCGCGTCGAGCGTGGCGTGGCGATGGTCGCGGCCTGGCGGAAACGTCAGCTCGAACGTCGGCGCCTGACCGCGCAGGGTTCTGCGGGTCGCCGCCGCGGGGATCGTCCGCGGGTAGGCCACCGCAAACGCCCGCATCACCACGGCCGGGATCTCAGGCAGGGTCAGCGGCTCGACGATCCCCTGCGCCTCGCCATTGCCCCACAACGCGAGCTCCACGGTCTTGCCGTTGCCACGCACGGCAGTGACCGCATACGCCTCGTCGAGGGACATGCAGCGAATGATCGTGGCGTCCGGCATCGAGCGGGTCACCGTGGCCACCACCGCCGTCGGACATCCATCGAGCTGCGCCTGCGGCGCCGCGTCGGCGCCGGCAGCGCGCCGATCGCCGCGATCGTGACGATGAACAGCGCCGCGACCGCTGCGACCACGCCTACGGTGCGCGCGGCCTCGCGCCGCGGATCGATCCAGCGCTCGAGCTCGAACCTCGCACCCACCACACGCTCGAACACGTCGACCCACAGCAGCTCCTCGCCGTCACCCGCGTGCGTGATGATGTCGTCAGATCGCCGAGCGAGAAGATCCCGGCGCTCTCCGAGATCTTCCAGCGCAGGCGCTCGATCGCGGCGCTGCTGAACGTCGCCGACAGCTTCTCGATCTCGTTGGCCTCCCCCATGAACACCGCGAATCGAGCCTCGCGAAGCTGACCCGCGTCGCAGGTCGCCACCAGCTCCGACAGATCATCGCCATCGGGGATCTGGAGGGTCGCCATCAAGCCCTGGCAAAACTTGAAGTGGTCGGTGCCGTACTCCGCGAACGCGCCGATGATCTTGAACCGCAGGTCCGTGCAGCTTGTGGTCGCGGTAGCTCGCGTCGAGGATCATCAGGCCGCACGGATGCCAGAGCTGCCAGGCGGTGTCCGACTTGATCTGCCAGGTCTCCGTCTTGGCATCGTGGATCGCGGCCGCGGGGATCTTCGCACTGCGGGTAGCCGCGCGCCGGATGGTACGACGCTCGCGCACGAAACCGTGGTGTTCGATGGCGCCACTTGATAGACCCGATCTGTGACCACGCTTCCCTCGTTCGAGCCGATCTTCACGATCCCCGATTTCTGGCGCGCGGTCCCGGTGTTCCACGGCCGAGATCGCCAGTTCTGGCTCGCGGCAACGAGCGGCGCGTGGTTCCGGATCGACGAGCGCACGCTCGCGCGCGTCGAGGCGCCGTTCGAGATCCCGAGCGACATGACGCTCGAGGCGCTCGACTGGGACGCGTCGGCGAACAAGCTGCTCGGGGTCGCGGTCGGCACGGCGCGCAACCAGACCGCGATCCTGGTCGAGGGCGCCGCCGCGGTCGTCGTGGAGGGGCCGCCGCGAATGGCGGAGCGCTCGCGCAAATTTCTGTTCACGACCACCGGCCTGGTGATGGTGACCTGGAAGGAGTTGCCTGGCGCGTGGGACGCGTACCGCCTCGATCGTGAATCGGTCGCGTGGGATTCGCTCGGCGAGACCGTCCCGTTCGCGCGCTGCACCCTGACCGCGGCCGAGGATCGCACGCGTCCAGGCCATCTGGTCGTGCTCGAACAGCGATCGGGTAGCGTCGCGATCTTCGACGGTCACGCGTGGAACGCGTTCGACGACCGGCAGGTCGATGTGCGCGCGATGGTCACCGATCCAGGTACCGGCCGCGTCATGATCTTCGACGACGACGTGGTGAACTGCGCGCAGCGCCTGCTGGCCGACCGCTGGGAGTCGGTGCCGTTTCGTGTCGATGGCGCGCAGAGCGTCGAGTCGTTTGGCATCCGCGATGGCTCGACCGCGGTGAGTGGCACCGACGTGTTCTTTCGCGGCGGCAGGCTTAAGTGGCGACCGGAGACCGTGGGCGAGGCGCCGACAGCCTCGTCACGAGCTGGGGTCCTCGATGCCTGAGCAGCGACGACGGTCTGCACGTCGATGGCGACATCGCGGCGTTCGCGAACGAAGGAACGCCAGTCACCCCGTACATCCGGCTCACCGATGGCGCGCTGCTCGAGACCCGCGCCGACGCGGGAGAACACGCGATCGTCGACGCAGCCGAGGGCGTGACGAGGCTGACCACGCCGTTGGTGACCGAGGCCCGGACCGGCGCGCGGATCGCCGCGACCGACACCGGCCTGGTGACGATCGACGCCCGAGGCAACCGCACCAAGACCCGACACGCGGTGGATTTCACCGGCATCGTCGCGCTGGTCGGTGGCGGCGTATTCCTCGCCGGCTGTATCCGCGGCCGCGAGGGGCTGCGCTACGCCTACTTCGATGGCACCGCGCTGTACGACATCGCGATCGATCCAGCCGCACGACCCGCGGGGCTGGTCGAGGTGAAGACGTACTACGAGGCGTTCATCGACGTGTTCGTGGACTCCGCGACCGGCCACCTGCTCGTCGGGTTCGACGATGGTGGTGTCGGGGCATGGTCGGCGTATCTCGGTGATGGACGGTGGATCCCCGTCGCCACCGGCGAGGGTTCGACGTCGACCGATGACCGCCGGGTGGTGTGGGACGACCAACGTCGACAGCTGATCCGCTCGCACGCGACGATCGATGGCGTTCCGATGCTCGGAGTGTTCGGCACACCGTTCGGACCGATCCTCGACGCGCTGAAGCCACCCGTGGTGGGACGGTTCGACGTCAAGGCAATGAAGAAGCCGATCGTGGTGTGCGCCGCGGCCAAGGCTACGAAGCCTGCCGCCACGAAGCCGGCCAAGAAGCCCGTCGCCAAGAAGCCCGTTGCCAAGAAGCCCGTCGCCAAGAAGCCGGTCGCCAAGAAGAAGAAGTGAGCGGGTGCCGCTATGCTGCGGCCATGCCCTCCGTCGTCTCTCCGCGCGCGATCGCCGCGGGCCTCAGCGAGCTGTGGTCGCCGCGCGTGATCGCGTCCCTCGATGACTCGTACCTCAAGGTCGCGAAGCTCCAAGGCGACCTCGCGTGGCACGCGCACGACGACGAGGACGAGCTGTTCTTCGTGCTCGCCGGCACGCTGACGATCGAGATGGAGGACACCACCGTCGAGCTCCGCGAAGGCGAGGCCTACGTGGTGCCGCGTGGCGTCCGCCATCATCCGATCGCGAACGAGGAGTGCCTGGTGATGCTCGTGGAGAAGCAATCCACGCTGCACACCGGCAGCGAGGTCACCGCGCACACCCGCAGCCTCGCGGACCAGCTCCGGCCGGTGACTTGATGCGACGGCTCGCGCTGCTCGCGGTGGCAGCGTGCTCGGCACCCGCGCCGGTCGTCGAGCATTCCGCGGTCAGCGCATAGTGGTCGACAAAGTTCTCTTCGCAAACCTACTGACGTCGCTAAGGGCCCTCGAATGGATAACGTGATTCGTTACGGCGCGATCGGCCTCGGGTGAATCGTATAGTTCCAGTCGCCGTGGAACGTGTGCGGCTCGATCTTGAGTTCGCTCATTTGCTTCGGCGTAATTTTCTTTCCGGTCGAGTACCGACGACGATCGATCGTGGCGCTCACCACGAGGCCACCGCTGTTCGTGGTGTTGCCGATCAGATTCACCACAGTCTCGTAGGTGCGGAGCGGCTTGCCGCGCCAGTTCATCGTGATGAACGAGAACAAGCGGTGCTCGATCTTGTTCCACTTGCTCGTCCCCGGTGGGAAGTGGCTGACGTGGATCGGAAGGCGGAGCTTGTCGGCGAGGCGCTGCAACTCAAACTTCCAGACGCGTGCTCGATAACCGTTGCTGCCGCCTGCGTCGGCAGTGATGAAGAGTTCCGTCGCATTGGGGTAGCGCTTACAGCCCATCCGCTTCCACCACGCTTCGATCGAAACGACGGCGAACTTCGGTGTGTCGTGGTCGGTGCCGACGTTGACGAAGCCGCTGTTGTCCGCGACGTCGTAGACGCCGTACGGGATCGCCTTGCCGAGAGCGTCGCTGGGAAAATCGTGCACGTCGACGAGTTCCGGAGCGTCCTTCGGCTGCCACTCGACGCCTGCGTTCTTGAAGGTTCCAACCAGCTCCTTCTTCTTGGTATCAACGGAGATGAACGGCACGCCGCGCTCGGCACAGCGCTTCGCCTGTTTTGCGATGTGCTCGAACTGGGCGTTGCGGTCGGGATGCTGCTTTCCCTCGACGGTCTTCTTCGCCGCTTGAAGG
>Ga0123338_10005092_pt1 | contig 11323 bp, 12 predicted proteins | sample grotaG_FD_89793 | JGI IMG/M metagenome (GOLD analysis project Ga0123338, IMG submission 89793) | Glacier valley bacterial and archeal communities from Borup Fiord, Nunavut, Canada, to study Microbial Dark Matter (Phase II) -... | ecosystem: Environmental > Aquatic > Freshwater > Ice > Glacier ...
ACTCGTCGACGCCGAGCGCGTGCTGAAAGGCGTCAAGGGCATCGCGACGACGCGCTTCACCTCGGTTGACGTGGTCCGCCATCCGCTCGTCGCGCGCATCGTCGAGGCTTATGACGCGGCGGGCCAAGCGCGGGACTGACGCGCCGGCGGCCGATGCCCGGCGTCGGCCGGCGCGGCCTGCGCTGCGCCTCTCGCTCCAGTTCGTCGACGCTCGCCATCGAGGCGTCCTGTCCCGGGCCGACGTCACGCGCTCGATCCGCGCCGCGCTCGAGGTGCCGGCCGAGATCACGGTGCGCATCGTCGACGAGGCCGAAGGTCTCGCGCTGAATCGCGCGTTCCGCGGCCAGGACCATGCCACCAACGTCCTGACGTTCCCTTATGCGACCGAGCCGGCGCTCAGCGCCGATCTGGTTCTGTGCGCTCCGGTGGTCGAGCAGGAAGCGAAGACCCAGCGCATCGCGCTCGCCGCGCACTATGCGCACCTGCTCGTGCACGGAGTGCTGCATGCGCAGGGCTTCGACCACGAGGCCGATGACGACGCCACCCGCATGGAAAGGCGCGAGACCGAGATCCTCGTTGGACTCGGCGTGGCCGATCCCTACGCGTAGACGCGGAGCGTCGACACCGATATCTGCACGGTCGCGCTCGCCAGATTCGCTGTCGCTGTGGCGACGATCACGGCGCGCAGCTAAACCCGGCGCCCTGCGTACAGCCAGGCTCGGCCGGATCGATGTGGCGCCGGTCGCGGCCGCTCGGCGCGTTGCCAACGTAGGGGAAGGTCGTGCGCAACGGCACGTCGTTGACGTTCACGCCGTCGCCCAGCCGGTTGTTGGGGGAGATGTTGAAGGCCGGGTTCAGCACCCCGACGACGACACGCAAGGCGATATCGACGACGTCGTCCTGGAGCCTGCGTCCATTGGGATACCCAGCGGGGTCGCCGCCCAGCAGGCCGAGCCGCGACATGTTCGCCGTCGGCGTGGGAGCGACCCCTGTGTTGAGTCGCAGCATGTCGGCCACGGGACCTGCCGGGGTGCCGGGAGCGGCGATCGGCGGCGCGTACGTGACGAGCGGCAGCAGGTCGACACGGGGCGGCGTCGGGATGCTGATGGCCCCGCCGGTCGCCGCATTGAGGACACGCGCAAGCGTGGGGTCGAGAAAAAACGCCGCGAACTGGCTGTCGTTCTTCGGGGCGTCCATGCTGAACCTGTCCTTGAAGCCGGTCCCGATCAGCAGCTCGTTGACGAGCGGATTGCCCAGGCGCTGGATCTGCGCGTAGGTGCCCGAGCTGATCGGCGGCAGCGGCGACCGGCGCAGGGTCGTGCGCGGGCGCGAGGTCGTCCCCCAGACGCCGATCGTCGCGGCGACCGAGGTCGAGTTCTCGAGGTTGCCCGTGCGCGTGAGCATCGCGACGGGAACCTCGATGGCGATGGTGTTCACCGAGTAGCCGGACACCGAGTCGGAGGCGATATTCGTGAGCGACGCGTCCTGCGCAGGAGACAACACGCCGCCGTTGACGGCCGACCGAAGGTTGAAGGTGTCGAAGGCGGCGCCGAGGTCGATGAAGAACGGATCGTCCACCGTCCCGCTGAACACCTTCACGCCGGCGACGCTGGAGGTGTAGGTCGCGAGCGCGAACAGGGCGTTGTAGTCCATCGTGCGCGGACCGACATTGGCCGGCACGGCATAGAACGGCCCGCCCGTGCTGTTGAGGATCGGCGTCGCGACGCCGTTCTTGACCATCGTCACGGTATAGCTCTGCCGCTGGCCCAGACCGGGGCTGTCGAAACTGTCGATCCGGGGCGGGACGATCAGCGTTCCCGGCGCGACCGGCGACGGGGAGTTGCCGGGCGCGACGATGCCGCTGCCCGCGCCGGCGTAGACCTGGAACAGGTTCGGTGCGCGCTGCTCCGTGGTGAACCGGAACTGGAAGACGATGTCTTCGGACGCGTCGTTGTTGTTGTCGATCTTGATCTCGTAGAGGATGTCGGGGTCGAATGGAAACCAGTTCGGTCCGTTCGCCGGCTCGAGGAACGGATCGACGTTGAGGATGAAGGTGATGCGCGGCGCCGGGTTGCCGTCGTAGCTGCGGAACGCATACAGGTCGGTGATGTCGGCCTTCTGGTCGAGGGCGACGATGGGCGCCTCGCGATGGCTCGAGGCCTGCGCCGCGCCGATGCAGGCAACGAGCAGGGCATGGGCGACGAGATGACGAACGGGGAGCTTCATGGTCATGGTCCTTCTTTTCGCCGCGCGATGCGCGGACGCGACTTGAATCAGGCAGCGGCCGTGCGCCGACGCCGCGCAGCGAGGACGATCAGCCCCGACAGGGTCAGCAGGGCGGTCTCCGGCTCCGGCACGGGAGCGATGTTGCCGGCCGCGAACGTCAGCGACGCGAGCTCGGGCCCGAGAGCCGCCGAGCCGTCCGTGCCGCCGTCGACTCCGAGCTCGAGGAACGCGGCGTAGTTGCCCGTCGCGGCCGACGCGAAGGATGCGGGCGTGTCCTGGAACCCGTCGGTGACAACGGCAATGGCGTTTCCCGCAGCCCCCGCATCGAGCAGCGCCGTCAACACTCCGTCGCCTGTTGCCGACCGGTCGGGGCCGAAGGCAACGGTGCCTCCGGTCAGCGACGGCCCGAACACGTTGAACAACAGGCGAAAGCCGAAGAGATCGCCTGCGTCAGCGACGATCCCGGCGCGGCTCGACAGCGTGAACCCGCCCGCGATGGGAGCAAGGGAGAGCGAGCCCGGCGCGATCTGCTGTGCGGTCGGGCCGGGAAAGGCATCGACGACGAAGTCGGAGAAGGTCAGCCCGCCGACCGTGCATCCCGTCGCCCCGAGCGCGACGTAGCTGCCGACGCTGCCGGCGACGCAGACGGCGGCCCCCGCCGGCACCGCGGCGGCGAAGATCGCCAGGCCGCACAGAGTTTTTCGCCATGCCTTGGCACCCATGTTTGTCCTTCGTGGTGATCGACACCCGAGAAGGCGCCTGGTCGATTCACTCTATCGAAAGAACATCGCGGAACCACCCCGCGAATCGGGGGCTGCTCAGCCCGCGCGGTCGGGCACCGGCGGGGTTGCAGCGCCATCGACCCGTGCCGGCCGTGACGGCCACATCACCGCGGCGATCGCGGCGATCACGAGCACGATCGCCGCGCCGTCCTGCCAGTGCAGCTGCTCGCCGAGCCACCAGGCGCCGGCGATGGTGCCGAGGACCGGGATCATCATCACCGACATGCTCGACGCGACCGGCGGCAGGTTGCGCGCCATGACGAGCCAGATCGGCTGGGCGATGCCGAAGATGAGCACCGCGTTGTAGACGATTGCCGCCCAAATCGATGGGCCGGGCGCGCTCCAGCGGTCCCGCTCGAAGAGCGTCGAGAGAACGGTCATCGTGACCGCACTGGCCGCCGTCATCCAGAAGGCGATCGCCATGGTCGGCGCGGCGATCGTCGTGCGCCGCATCTGCTGCGTGCCGAGCGCCCAGACGGCGGCCGCGCCGAGCATGCCGAGCGCGGCGAGCGGTCGCCCGGCCAGCGAGCCGAGCTCGTGCCACAGCAACAGCGAAACGCCGCCGCCGGCTGCGACGATGCCGGCGACGTCGCGTGCGCGCAGCCGCTCGCCGAACAGCGCCACGCCCCAGAACGCGGAGAAGATCGGCATCGTGTAGCCGAGGATTGCCGCCCGGCCCGACGACAGCGCCTGGATCGACAGGATCGCGAGAACGTGCCAGACCAGCATGTTGGTGAAGGTGAGGCCGGCCAATTGCGCCCAGTCGCGCCTGTCGATCGCCAGCGGGACGCGCATCGCGCGCAGCACGAGCCAGAGCACGGGCAGGCCGAGCCACATCGAAATGGCGCGAAACGACAGCGGTGCGAAGCCCGTGACGCCGAGCTTCATCACCGGCCAGTTGACGCCCCACGCGACGGTCAGCAGCGCCAGCAGCGCCACGCGCCGCCGATCGAACACGAACTCCGGTGACCGGACAGCGCTCAGGGCCGGCCCAGATAGCGTTTGCGCCAGAAGAAGACGCTCATGCCGACACCGAGCGCCAGCATGATCAGGAACACGATCCAGAAGCCGGTCGGGCTGTGGATCAGCGGCAGGCCGACGAAGTTCATGCCGAAGAAGCCCGTCACGAGGTTGAGCGGCATGAAGATCGCCGTCAGCACGGTGAGCGTGCGCATGATGTTGTTGGTGCGGTTGCCCTGCTCCGAGAAGTGCATCTGCACCGCGGTCTCGGACGAGGCCTCGAGCCGGCGCACGTGCGAGAGCACGCGCTCGATGTGCTCGAGGACATCGCGCGAGCGCACGCGCAATTGCTCCCGCTCGCGGCGCACGGCCTCGTCATTGTCCTGCGGCCATTCCGCGAGGGCGTCGATCCACTCGGTGATCGCCGCGCGCTGGTCCTCGCAGGTGTCCTCGAGCAGGTGCAGGGCATTGCGCGAATTGAGGACGAGGCGCCAGCTGTTGGGCCGGCCACGCGAGCCGAACAGCTGCTCCTGCAATTCGTCGAGCTGCTTGGTCAGCAGGCGCCGGAGCTCGAGGTAGCTGTCGACCATGAAGTTGACCATCCGCAGCATCAGATCGGCCGGGCTGGTCGGCATGCGCGCGCTGGCGCGACCTTCTGCCGTCTGGGTGCGGTTCTGCAGGCGGCTGGCGAAGAACTCGAGCACTTGGCAGTCGGTCGGGTGGACCGTGAGCAGCACGCGGTCGAAGACCACGAAGCCGACCGGGCTCGTGTCGATCCGGTCGATCGCGCTCTGCTGCCCTTTGGACGGCGGCCCGTCCTGGTCGACCGCTGCGACCGCGCCGGCTGCCAGGCGCCGGAACACGAGCAGGTCGTACGCCGACGTGTAGTCGAAGGCCGAGGACAGCTGCGGGTTGAGCAGGTCGGCGACGTGCAGGTCGAAGAGCTGCGATCCGGTCCATGACTGCAGCTTGGCCTGGACAGCGACGAGCTCGGCCTCGAACGCCGGCCGCGCACTCGCGACCCAGAGGTAGCCGTTGGGCGGCAGCGCCTCCGGCAATGCGGCGAGCTCGACGAACTGGTCGCCGACGATGTGGAACGCGCGGACCGCCTGTGGCATCGGCGAACGAAAACTAGTCGCTGCGCCGAAGCAGGCGCGCCGCTTCGAGCGCGAAGTAGGAGAGGACGCCGTCGGCCCCGGCGCGCTTGAACGCGCCGAGCGTCTCCATCATCGTCAGGTCGTGGTCGAGCCAGCCGCGCTCGGCCGCGGCCTTGAGCATCGCGTACTCGCCGCTCACCTGGTAGGCGAAGGTCGGCACGCGGAACTCGTCCTTCACGCGGCGCACGATGTCGAGGTAGGGCAGGCCGGGCTTGACCATCACCATGTCGGCGCCCTCGGCGATGTCGAGCGCGACCTCGCGCAGGGCCTCGTCGCTGTTGCCGGGGTCCATCTGGTAGACCTTCTTGTTGCTCTTGCCGAGGTTCGCGGCCGAGCCGACGGCGTCGCGGAACGGGCCGTAGAAGGCGCTCGCGTACTTGGCGCTGTAGGCCATGATCCGTGTGTGGATGTGACCAGCCTGCTCAAGACTGGCGCGGATCGCGCCGATGCGCCCGTCCATCATGTCACTCGGCGCGACGATGTCGACGCCGGCCTCGGCCTGCACCAGCGCCTGTTTCGCAAGCACGGCGACGGTCTCGTCGTTGACGATGTAGCCGGTCGCGTCGAGCAGGCCGTCCTGGCCGTGGGTCGTGAACGGATCGAGGGCGACGTCGGTCATCACGCCGAGCTCGGGGAAGCGCTGCTTGAGCGCACGCACGACCGTCGGCACGAGTCCGTTGGCGTTGAACGCCTCGCGGCCGTCATCGGTCTTGAGCGAGGGTTCGAGCACCGGGAAGAGCGCGAGCACCGGAACGCCGAGGCGGACGCACTCCTCGGCGATCGGCAACAGGCGGTCGAGCGTGACGCGCTGGACGCCCGGCATCGAGGCGACGTCCTGCGTGATGCCTTGGCCGTCGAGCACGAACACCGGCAGGATCAGGTCGCTCGGATGCACGCGAGACTCGCGCACGAGCTCGCGGCTCCAGGCGTCGCGACGCAGGCGTCGCGGGCGGCTCGCGGGGTAGGGCGGCGGCGTCAGCACGGGCACGATTCTAGAGGGCGGTGGGCAGGACGCGCCCTTGCACGGCCGAGGCGGCAGCGCCGTCGTGGAGGGCTTCGAGCGCCACCGATAATCCGGCGATGGGTTCATCGTATCTGTGGGTCAAGGCGCTCCACATCGTCTTCGTCAGCAGCTGGTTCGCCGGCCTCTTCTACCTGCCGCGGATCTTTGTCAATCTCGCCACCGTGCCGGCCGACAGCCACGCCGAGCGCGAGCGCCTGCTGATGATGGCGAGGAAGCTGTATCGCTTCTCGGGCCTGCTGATGGTCGTGGCGATCGCGCTCGGGCTCGCGCTCTGGCTCGGCTACGGCATCGGCAAGGGGCCGCACAGCTACTGGCTGCACGCCAAGATCGTGCTGGTCCTCGTCGCCATCGGCTATCACCACGCGTGCCGGTCGCTGCTCCGCAAGTTCGAGGAGTTCGCCAACGTGCGCAGCGAGCGCTGGTTCCGGATGTTCAATGAAGCGGCGGTGCTGCTGTTCACGGTGATCGTGGTGCTCGTCGTCGTCAAGCCGTTCTGAGTGTGACGAGGCCCCCACGCTCCCTGCAGTCGCTACCCTCCGAGGGGGCGCGACCGGCCTTGGGGCGGCCCGGCGTCCGGCCGGTCGGCTAGCTCAGGAATGGCGCGCCACCGCAGCTCCGCCGTTCCGCTCGCGTGGCTCTACGCCGCGCTGATCGTCTACGCGAGCCTGTACCCGTTCGTCGGCTGGCGCTTGCCCGGTGCCGCGCCGCTCGACTACCTCCTGCTCGGCTGGCCGCGCTGGTGGACGAGCTTCGACCTGATCGCCAACCTGCTCGGCTACCTGCCGCTCGGCTTCCTGTTCTTCGTCGCGGGCGTGCGCGGCGGGCGCGGCGCCGGCGTCGCGGCGGTGCTCGCGTGCGTGGGCGCGACGCTGCTCTCGTTCTCGATGGAGACGCTGCAGAACTACCTGCCGACCCGCGTCGCATCGAACGTCGACCTCGTCCTCAACGGCGCCGGCGCCGCGCTCGGCGTCGCCATCGGCGCCGCGTTGAACTGGCGCGGCGGCATCGAGCGCTGGCAGCGCCTGCGCGACCGCTGGTTCGTCGCGCGCAGCGCGGGCGGCCTTGCGCTCCTCGTCCTGTGGCCGATCGGGTTGCTCTTCCCGACGGCGGTGCCGTTCGGCCTCGGCCACGTCATCGGCCGGCTGCTGCCGTTCATGGCGGAGTCGTTGCGCGGCACGCCGATGGCGGCCTGGACCGAGAGCTGGACGACCGTCGTGGCGCGCGTCGGCGACGCGGCGATGCCGTCGCTCTCGCTGGCGACCGAGTTCTCGATCGTCGCCCTCGGGCTGATCGCGCCGTGCCTGATCGCGTTCACGATCGCGATGCCGGGCTGGCGCCGCACGCTGCTCGTCGTCGGCGCGGCGCTGCTCGGCGCGGCGACGACGACGCTCTCGACCGCGCTCAACTTCGGTCCGACGCATGCCTTCGCGTGGACGACGCAGCAGGCGCTGCAGGCGTTCGCCGTCGGAACCGGCGTCGCGCTGCTGCTGAGCCTCGTGCCGCGGCGCGTCGCCGCCGGCTTCGGCCTGATCGCGCTGACCGCGCTGGTGATGCTTGTCGCCCAGGCGCCCGCCGATTCGTACTTCGCGCAGAGCCTGCAGGGCTGGGAGCAGGGCCGGTTCATCCGCTTCCACGGCGCGGCGCAATGGGTCGGGTGGCTCTGGCCGTACGCGGCCTTGACCTACCTGCTGGCACGGTTGGCCGCACGCGAGCCGCGCGACACCGGCTTCTAGAATCCCGCGATGAGCTACTACGAACGTCATATCTTCTTCTGTCTCAACGACCGTGAGAACGGCGAGAAGTCGTGCGCCCACGACGGCGCCAAGGCCGGCTTCGACCACTGCAAGTCGCGCATCAAGAAGCTCGGCCTCTCGGGTCCGGGCGAGGTGCGCGTCAACAAGGCCGGCTGCCTCGATCGCTGTGCCGGCGGCCCGGTCGCGGTGGTCTATCCGGAAGGCGTCTGGTACACCTTCGTCGACGAGACCGACGTCGACGAGATCGTCGACTCGCACCTGGTCGCCGGCAAAGTCGTCGAGCGACTCGTGCTGCCGCCCGACGTCGGCCGCTAGCACCTCGCCCACGCCATGACGCCGCGCACCGTTCGCGAGACGGTCGACGGGCCGGCCGGCCGCATCGAGTGCGCCGTCGATCGGCCCGAGGCGGCGCCGCGCGGCCTCGCCGTCATCTGCCATCCGCATCCGCCGTCGGGTGGCACGCTCGACAACAAGGTCGTGCAGACGATCGCGCGCGCCTGTCTCAGCCTGGGCTGGGCGAGCGTGCGCTTCAACTTCCGCGGCATCGGCGCGTCGGAGGGCCTGTGGGACGAGGGTCGCGGCGAGGTCGACGATGCCCTCGCCGTGATCGCTGCGTGGCGGGCGCGGCCCGAGTTCGCCGGGGTGCAGTTCGTCCTCGCAGGGTTCTCGTTCGGCGCCTACGTCGCGGTCACCGCGGCGAATCGGCTCGACGCCGCGGCCAGGCCGCGTAGGCTCGTCCTCGTCGGGCCGTCGACCGAGAAGCAGCCGGTCGGCGACGTGCCGGCCGACACGCTCGTCATCCATGGCGAGAGCGACGACGTCGTGCCGCTCGCAGCCACGCTCGACTGGGCCCGGCCGCAGAACCTGCCCGTCATCGTGTTTCCGGGTGTCGGCCACTTCTTCCACGGCCAGCTCGGATTGCTGAAAACAGTCATCGTGCGTGAACTGCGCGATCTCGATGCGGTCTGACCGCGTCCGTCCTCCTCACCGCGACTCCTTTCCCATGTCGATTCCACGTCTTTCGCTGCCCGCGCCCCTGGCCGCGCTGCTCCTCTGTATCGCCTTCACCGCGGCCGCGCAAACGCCGCAGCCGCCCGAGGTCGGGGCCAAGAGCTTCATCGTCCTCGACCTGACCACGAACCAGACCCTGGCCGAGCGCAACGCCGACGCGCCGGGCGATCCGGCCTCGCTCACCAAGCTGATGACCGCCTACGTTGTCTTCGGCGCGCTGCGCGAGAAGAAGCTCGCGCTCGAGCAGACGCTGCCGGTCTCGAAGCTCGCCTGGAGCGAGAGGAAGGGCGGCGGCTCGCTGATGTTCATCGACACGACGATGACGCCCAAGGTCGACGAGCTGCTGCGCGGCCTGATCGTGCAGAGCGGCAACGATGCGGCGGTGGCGCTCGCCGAAGGCGTCGCCGGCACGGTCGAGACCTTCGTCGGCATCATGAACCGGCAGGCGCAGGCCTGGGGTCTCAAGAACACGGCGTTCAAGAACGTCACCGGGCTCACCGAGCCCGGCCACCGCAGCAGCGCGCGCGATCTCGGCGTGATCGCCGCGCACATCATCCGCGACTACCCGGAGTACTTCCCGTACTACTCGCTGAAGGACTACGCGTACAACAACATCGCCCAGCCGAACCGCAACCTGCTGCTGCGCCGCGATCCGACGGTCGACGGCATGAAGACCGGCTACACCGAGTCGGCGGGCTACTGCCTGCTGGCGACGGCGCAGCGCGACTTCCCCAACCTCGGGCCAACGGGCGGCGCGGGCAAGCGCCGGATCATGACCGTCGTGCTCAACACCACGTCGATGGAGGCGCGCGCCAACGAGAGCCAGAAGCTCCTCAACTGGGGCTTCCTGGCTTTCGACACGATGCGCCTGTTCGAGGACGGCAAGGTGATCGCCGCTCCGCAGATCTGGAAGGGCAAGGAGAGCACCGTGAACCTCGGCGCGGCCGGCCCGGTGTTCCTGAGTGTGCCCAAGGGCGAGGGCGGCAAGCTCCAGACCAAGGTCGAGCGCAGCGACCCGCTGGTCGCGCCGCTGGCCAAGGGCCAGCGCGTCGGCCGGATCGTGGTGACGACGGCCGGCGGGACGCAGGTCGCCGAGGTGCCGCTGGTCGTGATGACGGGCGTCGAGCAGAGCGGCATCTTCGGCCGCGCCTGGGACGCGCTCCGGCTCTGGGTCAAATGACGCCGCGAGCGCGACAATGAGCCGCGGAGGCGCCATGCACACCCCACTTCCCCACACGCTCTGCTATCTGAACGGCGATTACCTGCCCCTGTCGGAGGCCAAGGTGTCGGTGCTCGACCGCGGCTTCATCTTCGGCGACGGGATCTACGAGGTCGTGCCCGTCTACGAGCAGAAGCTGTTCCGCTTCGACGAGCACATGGCACGACTCGGCCGCAGCCTCGCCAAGCTGCGCATCGACAACCCGCACGACCGCGAGCAGTGGCTCGAGCGCTGCAGGAAGCTCGTCGCCGCGCTGCACGAGCATGGCGGCGCGACTGAGCAGATCGTCTACATCCAGGTGACGCGCGGCGTCGCGCTGCGCGATCACGTCATGCCGGCCGGCATCGAGCCGACGATCTTCATGATGGCCAGCGCGATGAAGGGCGCCTCGGGCGATCAGCGCCACCAGGGCGTCGCCTGCGTCAGCGCGCGCGACTTCCGCTGGGAGCGCGCCGACATCAAGAGCACCTCGCTGCTCGGCAACGTGCTGGCGCGGCAGATCTCGGCCGACCACGACGCGGTCGAGACGATCATGTTCAGGAGCGGCTACCTCACGGAAGCCTCGGCCTCGAACGTGTGGATCGTCCACGAGGGCGCACTGCTCGGGCCGCCGAAGAGCGAGCACGTCCTCGAAGGCATCCGCTACGAGCTGATCAGGGAGCTGTGCGAGGAGTGCGGCATCGCCTACAACCTGAAGCCGATCGCCGAGGCTGACGTCACCGCCGCCGACGAGCTGCTGCTCAGCTCGGCGACCAAGGAAGTGCTGCCGGTGACGACGCTCGACGGCCAGGCCGTCGGCCATGGCGCGATGCGCGGCAAGCCGGGGCCGGTCTACGCGAAGCTCCACGAGGCCTACCAGCGGGCCAAGCGCAAGCAGTCGATCTGAGTCGGCAGCCGGGCGTCGCGGGAGGTTGTATCCGCATGGGCCGCCCTCACATCGATGCGATGGAAACGACACTCATGCAGGACATTCCGCGCGAGCAATCGCTGATCGAGTACCCGTCGCGCTTCCCGATCAAGGTGATGGGGAAGAACGTCGACGGCTACGTCCACGCCGTCACCGAGATCGCGCGCCGCTTCGACCCCGACTTCGACGCGACCTCGATCGAGCTGCGCCCGAGCAGTGGCTCGAAGTACCTGGGCGTGACGATCACCGTCAACGCCACCAGCCGCGAGCAGCTCGACGAGCT
>Ga0123338_10005095_pt1 | contig 11317 bp, 8 predicted proteins | sample grotaG_FD_89793 | JGI IMG/M metagenome (GOLD analysis project Ga0123338, IMG submission 89793) | Glacier valley bacterial and archeal communities from Borup Fiord, Nunavut, Canada, to study Microbial Dark Matter (Phase II) -... | ecosystem: Environmental > Aquatic > Freshwater > Ice > Glacier ...
AGGCGTTCGTCGAGGGCTTTGCGTAGGCCTTCTTCGTCGCCGCGTTTGATCAAAGTTTGTGCTGCTCTGTATGAAATAGACATTGCGCTGATCTTACTCCGCCAAGTGCTGGGGTTTGTTGCCGAAATCCGAACCGAAGTAGAAGCGCTCGACCACCATGCAGAAGATGTGTTCGAGCGCCAGGTGCGACTCCTGGATATTCATGGTCGTGTCCGAAGGAACGATGACGTTGATGTCGGCGAGTTTGCCAGGGGCGATCACGCCGCGGTCGAACCAGCCGACGTGCTGTGCGGTTCGTTGCGTGAAGTGGTGGACCATCAACTCGATCGGGAGACGCCCGGAAGCGGCGCGATCGCGGGTCCAGAGGGCCAATCCGGTCGTCGGGAAACTGGCGTCGCAGATACCGCCGCAGTGCGCTCCGGCGTCCGACAGGCCGATCAACGAGTTCGGCGACAGCAGCATCTGGCGGACGTCGTCGAGGTTGCCGGCGGCGTAGTTGAAAAGCGGCATGTACAGCAACTGGTTCCCGTCGAGTTGCACCAGGTAGTCGAGCACGACGTCGACGGGATTGCGGTGCTGGGCAGCTGCAATTGCGGCGATCGATGTGCCGGCGGGCGGTTCGTAGTCGACGGGATCGGTCATCGGGAACAGCTTGTGGAATCCGGAGACGAGTTCGGACAGCATGCCGGTTGCCTTCAGCGCGCCGTGCTCGTCGATGATCGACTGACGCCGCAGCGGGTCGTTCAACGCCGCAACGAGCGCCGGCAGCGGCAGCTTGGCAACGGCGGCGTAGCTTTTGCACAGCACCAGCGGGTTCATCGTCGCTGTCAGACCCTGCAGCACGCCGATCGGGCGCGGGGCGATCTGCGTCTTCATCGAGAGGCCTGCTGCGACGCAACCGTCGACCCATGCGGACATCGCCCGCCAGCGATCGGGGAGTGGCTCCGGCTGCTGCACCGTCATACTCAACGGCCTTCGCGTCGCCTGGGCCAACGAACGCATCAGCGCCATCTCTTCAGCGACGTAGTCGGTATCGGCCGACTGGTAGGCGTCGGAGATCAACTGGATCACGCCGTGCCCGACCTCCGCCATCGCCCCGGCGAGTGCCGTCAATTCATCGATCGACGAAAAGCGCGTTCCCAACGGGGCACCGGCACGCGTGCGGTGGATGTAGGTCCGACTGGTGGTGAAACCGAGAGCACCTGCGTCCATACCGGCACGTACGTGGCGCGCCATCGTCGCCAGTTCGTCGGCGTCCGGAAGTTCGAGCGGATCAGCACCGCGTTCACCCATCACATAGGCACGGAGCGGAGCGTGGGTCACCTGAGCGCCGACGTCGACGGCGAAATCTCGTCGCCCGAGAGCGTCGAGATACTGCGGGAAACTCTCCCAGTCCCACGTCAGACCTTCCGCCAGCGCCGTTCCGGGAATGTCCTCGACCCCTTCCAGCAGGCTGATCAGCCAGTCGTGCTGGTCAGCAGTCGGATGTGCCGGAGCGAAACCGACACCGCAGTTGCCGATCACCACCGACGTGACTCCGTGGATGCTCGACGGCGCCAGTACGGAATCCCAGGTTGCCTGCCCGTCGAAGTGCGTGTGGATGTCGACGAAGCCCGGCGTGACGATCAACCCGTCGGCGTCGATCTCGCGTCGGCCGGTCCCCGAGACCGTCGGTTCGACTTCGATGATGACACCGTCGCGGACGGCGACGTCAGCATGACGTCCTGCTGCTCTTGTGCCATCGATCACGGTGGCGTTACGTACGACGAGGTCGAATTCGCTCATCTGCCCATTGTTGCCGGTCGCCCATTGCCATCCGTTGGCGGAGCCCTCCGACGATCAGGGTTCGTGATGCGAGCGGATGCTGGCCTGCGCCGAACGGAGCACCGCGGCGATGTCGATCGAGTCTGCCACCAGTGGTCCGAGGTGCAGCGGTCGTGCGGCGATCGACTGGGTGATCGCCGTGAGGTCGACGGCAGGAAGACCGATTCCGTCGAACGCCCGCCAGGCGTCGGAGTCGAACGGATTGACGGGCCGATCGGCGGTGGGCACCGAATGGAGGTGACGCACGCCGCTGGCGCGTGAGCCGATCGTCGCGCGCTGCGCGCTGCTTGCGATGTCGCAGCGCCATTCGACGAGCAACATCGGGCTGATGGCGATTTCGTTGGCCAATGCCAGCAACGTGGCGACGACGTGCTTACACGGGTCTTCCCAATCGGGACAGGTGCAGGTCGAGACCAATTCGCCGGCGTGAGGGATCAGACTCTTGACGTGGTCACGTTCCGGGGTCGTCATCAGCCCGGGGGGCCGCGGCATGATGTCGACGCTGATCGTTGACGTGTACGGCTCGGCCCGGCTGCCGAGCACCGACCCGATCAGCGTGCCCTTGCGGATTTCCAGGCGGGTCACCGATCCGTTGGTGACATACGCCTTGCCGCGCCGGAATCGTTGCGTATCGGCCATCCCGGCGACGGTGACGGACAGCATCGTGCCGGCGAGGCGACCGACAGGATCACCGTCTTCACGATGGCGCAACTGCGGGGTGATGACGGTGGTCATACCGGGCGCACCGTCCGTTGATCGAGGACGACGAGGTCGCGCAGATCGTCCGTCGACAGCTCGCTGAGCCACGTCTCTCCGGTGGTGCCGATGACGGCGTCGGCGAGCGCACGCTTGTCGTTGATCAATCCGTCGACACGTTCTTCGATCGTGCCCTGGCAGACCAGCTTGTGGACGAAGACCGACCGCTGCTGGCCGATGCGCCAGGCGCGGTCGGTCGCCTGATCTTCCACCGCCGGGTTCCACCAATGATCGTAGTGCACGGCGCGTGACGCTGCGGTGAGATTGAGCCCGGTGCCACCGGCCTTCAACGAGACGATCAGCAACGGCGACGGTGCATCGCCCGATTGGAACGCCTGCACCATCTTCTGCCGCCCGGTCTTCGAAACGCCACCGTGCAGGAACGGGACCTGTTCACCGAAGCGGTGGCCGAGGTGTTCCTGGAGCAGGAGGCCCATCTGGCGGAACTGGGTGAAGATCAACGCTTGTTCACCGGCGTCGTGCAGGTCGGCGAGCAACTCGTCGAGCCGTGCGAGTTTGCCGGAGCGCCCGCTGAGGCGTGAACCGTCGCCGAGGGCGTGCGCCGGATGGTTGCAGATCTGCTTGAGGCGCGTGATCGCCGCCAGCACGAGGCCGCGCCGACGCATGCCGGTCTCCTGTTCGGCGTCACGGAGCAGTTGATCGACGACGCCCTGGTACATGCTCGCCTGTTCCCTGGTCAGTGTCGCCCAGGCGACCTGCTCGACCTTGTCAGGCAGGTCGGGCACGAGCGAGCGGTCCGCCTTCGTCCTGCGCAGGAGGAACGGCGACGTCATCTGCCGGAGTGCGGCAGCGGCGACGAGATCGTGGTCGCGTTCGATCGGTGCGCCGTATTGTTTGCGGAACTGCGTCTGGTTGCCGAGCAGTCCGGGAGTCACGACGGACATGATCGACCACAGTTCGCTGAGGCGATTCTCGACGGGGGTGCCGGTCAGCGCCAGGTGCTGTTCGGCCGGCAGCCGGCGAATCGCCTTGGCCATCGCCGTCTCCGGGTTCTTGATCGCCTGCGCCTCGTCGAGCACGACGGTCGACCAACGGACCTGTTCGAGCACATCGATGTCTCTGGTGGCGATGTGATAGGTCGTGAGGACGATGTCGTTGGCGGCGACGGCATGGGTGAACATCTCGGCATCCGAGCGGGTCGAGCCGTGATGGACCATCACCCGCATCAGCGGCGTGAAGCGGGCAGCCTCCGATTCCCAGTTGTGGACGACCGATAACGGACAGATCACCAGATGCGGTCCGTCGAGTCCGGCGAGGTGGGCAAGCGTCGTCGGCGTTTTACCGAGTCCCATGTCGTCGGCGAGGCAACCGCCGAGTCCGACATTGCGCAGGAACTGGAGCCAGCCGAGACCGCGGAGCTGATAGGGCCGCAGGCTGGCCGTGAAGCCAGGAGGTGGAACACCATCGTGCAGCGTCGCGTCCGGCAAGCCACCGAGCAGTTCTCCGAGCCAGCCATCGGCGTGGATGACCGATTCGCTCGCTGAGCCATCGACATCGAACATTGCATCGACGGCCGCGGCAGTTTCGGCGACATCCAATTCGCTCGCCAACCTGACGAGTTCCAGTGTCGACATCTCGCCGTGCTTTTGGCGATGTTCCGCAAGGTTGGCGAGCGCACGCCTCGCCTCCGCCCGATCGATCTGGATCCAGCGCCCGCCAATCTCGATCAGGTTGGCCCCGGATTCTGCGGCTCGCTGCAGACTGCTCTCGTCGATCGGGGTGTCGTCGACGACCATCTGCCAGCTGACGATCGCCTTGGCGTTGAACTTGCCGGAGCCTGCACCCTGCGGCTGGGCGACGCCCTTCGCACTCGGCCTGCGGCGCGCCAGGCTGTCAGGCGCGATGACTTCGATACCGACGTCTGTCAGCGTGTCGAGTGCCTCGAGCGTCGCCGCCGCAGCGTCCAGATCGATACCGCGATCGGGGTCCTCGAGCCAATCCGTGAGCCAGGCTGCGGTGCGGCGCAGGTTGGCGATCGCCAGATCGAGGCACGTCGTCAGTACACGGATATGGCGATCGTCTGCAACGAGTTCGTAGGCCAGCGGTGTCAGCAGCTCGGCATCGGCGCGGGCGCACCACCGCTGACGGTTGTCGGTGTCGAACACTTCGAGCCTCAGCGGCCAGGTGCCGTCCGGCTGCTCCGGCAATGCAAGGCGGAGTCGGGCGCAAAGGATCGGCTCTCCGCTCGCCCGGCGATGAGCTTCGTCCAGCAGCAGCGCCAGACGCTGAGCGGCCTCGTGCAATTCGCCGTCCAGGCGGAATGTGGAGTCTTGCGTGCTGAGCGCTTTGGCGACATGTCGCAGTGCGCGTGCCATCGGTCTGCGGGTATCGGAGACGTCGATGCGCCATCCGCTGTATTGCAGGTCGGAGCGTGCGAGCGAGTCGACGAAGGTGTTGACGACCTCGACGCTGACATCGGGCTGTTCAGGGTTGCCGGCAACGACCGCAGGCGGCATCGCTGCGCCGAGCAGATTGTCGATCTCGGCGGCGTCGGAGCGCAGCATCTGCCACGAAGCCCGCCACAGTCCACCGTCGTCCGTGAGCGTCGGCAGAATGCGGCCGGCCCGCACGAGTTGCGCAGCGACGGTGTAGGCGGCACCGAACCAGGCGATCGAGGGCGAGACGCCGTCCGTCAGCGTGCCGAGTTCGCCGAGCGCGGAGATCGAAGCGGAATCGAGGTATTGGCACATGACCTGCTGGGGACCATCCGGCAGCGTCAGACGCACGACGCGGGTCGCTCCCATCTGCATCTGGGCGCGCCGGGGAAGTGTCGCGGCGAGCGTGCCATAGAGGTTGGATCCGTAAACCCCTCTGCCGGGCTGCCACGCAGCGACCGCTCCGTCGAGCCACGACATCTGCAAACCGGGCAAAGGATCGCCGGACGGCGGACGGCGACTTACCACAGTCCCAAGTGTAAGGAACGGGTGTGGCAGAGTCGTTCCACTCGCCTTCGAGAGGGGATTCCGATGTTTGAATTCGTGCCGCTGCCGGCGCAGCCGGCAGGTATCGCCTGGCCGACAACGCAATGGCCGGCCGGCCATCTCGCCGACGATGTGGACAGCGACGCCGTGAACGAGTCGATCGATCGGTTGATGGCGCAACCACCCGACCTCGGGCTGACGCTCGCCGTAGCCGTTGTTCATCGAGGCTGCCTGGTCGCCGAAGCCTATGGCCCCGACACGGATGAGGACACCACGTTGATCTCGTGGTCGATGGCCAAGAGCGTGACGCATGCACTCGTCGGCATCCTCGTCGGTGACGGCGCGATCGACGTCAGCGCGCCGGTTGCGGTGCCGGAATGGGGGGACGATGCACGGGCGCAGATCACACTGCAGCACCTACTGAATATGCGCGACGGGCTCGATTTCAAGGAGGACTATGTCGACGCCGGCGTCTCCGACGTCATCGAGATGCTCTTCGGTGCCGGCGTCCACGACCACGCCGCCTACGCCGCTGCACGACAGCTGGTACACGAACCCGGCGAGGTCTGGAACTACTCGTCCGGTACGACGAACATCATCAGCAGACTCGTCGGCGATGTTGTCGGTGGCGGCCGAACGGGGATGGAGTCGTTCATGCGCGAACGACTGCTCGATCCGATCGGGATGTCGTCGGCGAGCCCGAAATTTGACGACGCCGGAACGTTCGTCGGCTCCAGCTACCTGTATGCGACGGCTCGCGACTTCGCCAGGTTCGGCTACCTGTACTTGCGCGACGGCGTGTGGGACGGACGGCGGATAGTGCCGGCTGGATGGGTCGATCACGCGCGAACGTGGACGGCCACCGACCCGGAGGACGGGGTCGGTTACGGAGCGCACTGGTGGCTGTGGGCCGATCAACCGGGCTCGCTCGCCTGTCAGGGCTACGAGGGGCAGTACGTCGTCGTCTGCCCGCAGAAGGACCTCGTCGTCGTACGTCTCGGCAAGTCGCCGTCTGACCTCGGCGACGGGGTGTTCCAACAGCTCCGAACGATCGTCGACGCCTTTCCATCTGGCTGAGCAACGGTTCGACAACCGATGAGCAACGGTCGATTCGGTCGAACGTTGGCCCCTCCGAGCGCATGTGCGAAGACGACAATATTGGTCGATTGCTGCAATTCGTGCCGCGGATCGGCTATCAAGGGAGACGTGACCGAAGAGACGGAGCCGGCCTCGGCGGACGAGGAGCCCGTCAAACGGCGCGTCCCCTGGCCGGTCATCCGCGGCACCGCCAAGGTGATGATCGTCATCCTGGTGCTGTACTTCGTGGCGCCAGGGGCGATTTCCGGCTTCCGCAATGCGCTGCACAAACTGACCACGTTGAACCCGGCGTTTCTCGGTGCCGGCTTTGCCCTCGAACTCTCGGCACTCCTCTGCTACTCGCTGTTGACGCTTGCTGCGCTGCCCCATGGTTCGATCACGACGACTCGTCTGTTCAGGATCCAGTTGTCGACCAAGGCGCTCAGCAACGTGATGCCAGGCGGCAGCGCAGCGAGTTCGGCGCTCGGCTATCGCCTGATCACGTTGTCGGGTGTGCAGGGTGCCGATACCGGTTTCGCGCTGGCAACCGTCGGTCTCGGTTCGGCGGTCGTACTCAACCTGATTTTGCTGGCGACACTCGCCGTCTCGATCCCGATCCATGGTGTCAATGCCGGATACGGAAAGGCTGCGCTGATCGGCGTCATCTTGATCGGCCTCTTTGCGTTGCTCGTCGTCGGGCTCGTCAAAGGTCAGGCGCGCTCGGAGAAGATCGTCAGGGCGGTGGCCAGCCGGCTCCGTTTCCAGCCGGACAAAGCGGTGACGACGATCCGCCACATGGTCGTGCGGATGCGCGAGTTCTTCGACGACCGTCATCTGCTCCGGAGAGTGCTGGTGTGGGCGGTCGCCAACTGGGTGCTCGACGCAGCGGCGATGTGGGTGTTCCTCAGGGCGTTCGGGGCGTCGTTGTCGATCGACGGTCTGCTCGTCGCCTTTTGTCTCGGCAACGTTGCCGGTGTCATCCCGTTGACCCCTGGAGGTATCGGCATCGTCGACGCCGTGCTGGTCTCGACCTCGATCGGTTTCGGTGCGACGCCTGTGCAGGCGGCGCTCGGAGTGGCGAGCTACCGGTTGGCGCAGTACTGGTTGCCGATCATGCTCGGTGCCGGTTGCTATCTGAGTTTGCGCGTCGGGCCATGGTCGATCGAGAACCGTCTGGCATTGCTGAAGCTCAGGGACGAGGCCAAGACCATGGCGGAGGACGACACGAGTGGTCTCGAGTGGGCCTCGAAATACGGCGCCAAGCCGATCGCACCGATGCAGCAGACGGTGCCAGGAGATGTGCTGATCGCCCCGAAGCCAGTGCTGCGCGAGGAGTTGCACGAAGAGTCGCGTCAAGAGTCGCGTGAGGAAACGCATCACGACTCTCGCGAGTAGCGTCACGATTCATGAGCGACATTTCTCCTGCTGCCCCGACCGCTGCTGCTGCCCCGACCGCCGCTGCTGGGTTCATCGGCGCCAACGGCGATCTCGCCGCCCACAGTTACGAGCGACCGTTCGGACGTTGCCTCGAGGACTTCGTCGTCGGGGATATCTACAAGCACTGGCCTGGCAAGACGATCACCGAATACGACGACCATCTGTTCTGCATGATCACGATGAATCATCATCCGCTGCACACCAACGACTACTTCGCCGCCCAGAGCGTGCAGGGTCGCAACGTCGTCGTCGGCAACCTCGTGTATTCGCTCGTGCTCGGCATGAGTGTGCCGGATGTCAGCGGTGCGGCGATTGCCAACCTCGAGGTCGAGACGTTGCAGCACAAGTTCCCGACCTTCCACGGCGACACGATCCACGCCGAAACTCGGGTGCTGGATGTTCAGCCTTCGAAGTCGCGGACCGACCGTGGCATCGTCACCGTCGAGTCGAAGGGCTTCAACCAGGACGGCAAAGAGGTCTGCTACTTCCGTCGCAAGGTGATGGTGTGGAAGCGCGAGTTCGCACCCTCCCGGGTTCGTCCGTACGACGGCCTCGACGTGTGGAGCTGACCGACTCCCTTGACCGTATCGCGCGATGCGTTGGTCGATGCTGTGCTCGCGTGGGGACTGCCGCAGCTACGCGATCTGCCGTGGCGGCGGACCCGCGATCCGTGGGCGGTACTCGTTGCCGAGGTGATGCTGCAGCAGACGCAGGTGTCGCGCGTGCTGCCGAAATATGCAGCATTCCTGCAAGCGTTTCCGGCACCCGCTGTCTGTTCGACGGCTGCGCTCGGCGAGGTACTGCAACGGTGGAGCGGGCTCGGCTACCCGCGCCGTGCACGCCACCTGCAACTCGCTGCGCGCATCATCACCGAACGATTCGACGGCGTATTCCCCCGATCGGTCGACGAGTTGCTCCAACTTCCCGGCGTCGGGTCGTATACGGCCAGGGCGATCGCAGTCTTCGCATTCGAGTTGCCGGAAGCGGTCGTCGACACGAACATCGCGCGCGTCCTTGCACGGGTGAGTGGCCGGCGTCTGACACCGAAGTCTGCTCAGGCCATCGCCGACGAACTGGTCCCGGCGGAAGAATCGTGGGCGTGGAACCAGGTGCTGATGGATCTCGGTGCCGCACGCTGTCGACCCAAGCCGCAGTGCGACGAATGCCCCGCTGCGCCGTGGTGCACGTGGTCGTTGAACGGTCGGCCATCACCCGATCCGGCGATCGGCAGTGCCGGTGTCAGTACTGCGCAATCCGCCTTCGAGGGTTCTGACCGCCAGGCCCGGGGCAAGCTGATCGCCAGACTCGTCGGTGGACAACTCGCCATCACCGGTGCTGCGGCGGTGATGGAGGTCGAGGAACGACGTGCAGCCGTCCTCGTCGATGCGCTGATCGCCGAAGGTCTGATCTCCAGGTCGACGGCAGATCGCGGCGACTACCTGCACCTGCCATAGGAGCTCGTCGGGTGGGCAACGGGTTGACGCGCACAGGGGTGGCGCCGTCGGTTCAGCCGGGCGGCGATGTCAGGAACCCGATGATGCGGTCGTTCACGAAGTCAGGTCGTTCGAGCTGGAGGAAATGGCCGGCGCCGGCCACGATCTCGACGGTCACGTTCGCCGGGGCGGTCGCCTTGGCCGCTTCTGCAACCTCGGCGCCGACGCATCCGTCGTCGGCGCCGTGGAGGTACAGCGTCGGCTGCGACGGCATCTCGCCTGCGCCTGCCTGGATCGTCGCCAGCTCCGGGTCCTGGTATCCGTTGCCGAGTGTCGCCCGATAGTAGCCGAGCGCCGCCGCGAGATTCGCAGGGCAGCGCAGCGCAGCGCGCACCAGCGCGACGTCGCCAGCCGCCGCATAGCCCGGAGACCACTGCTCCCAGAGCATCGAGATGAAGGCGAAGTCGTTCGCCGGTACAACGAGATCGGCGAGGAAGTGTTGGAAGAAGAACATGTACCAGGAGCGCTGCACTTGTTCGAGGTTGGTGACGAAGGCCATCGACATTGCGCTGCCGGGAGGCACGGCCAGGCCGACGACCTTGGACCATCGCTGCGGCTCGGCATTTGCGGCTCCCCACGTCGCCATCGCACCCCAGTCGTGGCCGATGATGACGGCACCGGAGGCGCCGCCGAGGACGTCGTGGAGGGCGTTGGCATCAGTGCTCAGAGCGGCCGTCTGATAACGACCGTCCGGTGGCACGGACGTCGGGGCGTAGCCACGCATGAACGGTGCCACAGCGTGGAACCCGGCGTCGGCGAGACGGGGCAGCAGGTGCCGCCATGTCTGCGCTGTGTCCGGAAAGCCGTGTAGGCACAGAGCGAGCGGACCCGTTCCGGTTTCGAGCAGACCGAAGTCGACGCCGTTGGCGGTGACGGTGCTGGCGGTGATCGATGCGACTGGCATCGGGGGACGGTACATCGGTGCGACGAACATCACAGTACGGAGGTGTGGACAACATCGGACGCGGTCCGTAGCGTTAGCTCCCTTGGGGGGTTCAACTGTTACCAGTCTCGCCTTTTACGGGGTCCGCGGATCAACACCCTGTGACAGCGAAGAGGTTCGTCGCTACGGCGGCAACACGTCCTGCGTGGTGTTACAGATCGGCGACGAGCCGCCGATCATCTTCGACCTCGGCACCGGTCTGCGGTACTTCGGCAGGACCCAACCGAGGGACGGTTCCTTCAGGGGAACGTGTCTGCTCAGCCATCTGCACTGGGATCACACCCAGGGTCTCCCGTTCTTCACGCCGATCCTCGAAGCCGGTTCACGGCTCGACATCTACGCGCCGATCCAGGAGGACGGCAGGCCGGTCGTCGAGGCACTCGGTGCCTTTATCCAGCCTCCGCACTTCCCGATTTCGATCGAACACCTGCCAGGCACGTTGCGCTTCCACGACATCAGCGATTGTGACTTTCCGGTGGGTTCGGCGATCGTGCGCTCCCGCCTGATCCCGCACGTCGGCAACACGCTCGGCTACCGCGTCGACGTCGGCGACGCGAGCGTTGCGTACCTGTCCGACCATCAACAACCCTACGACGGCTCGCTTTCGGTTACCAACAGCGCCAGAGAACTCGTCGAGGGTGTCGATGTGCTCGTTCACGATGCGCAGTTCACCGCTGACGAGTTCGAACGCAAATGCACGTGGGGCCACTGCACGGTCGACTACGCGGTCTGGCTGGCCGTCGAGTGCAATGTCAAGACGCTGGTGTTGTTCCATCACGATCCGACGCGCACCGATGACGCCATCGACAAACTCGCAGCAAGCGCCAGCGTGTTGGCCAAAGACA
>Ga0123338_10005098_pt1 | contig 11314 bp, 10 predicted proteins | sample grotaG_FD_89793 | JGI IMG/M metagenome (GOLD analysis project Ga0123338, IMG submission 89793) | Glacier valley bacterial and archeal communities from Borup Fiord, Nunavut, Canada, to study Microbial Dark Matter (Phase II) -... | ecosystem: Environmental > Aquatic > Freshwater > Ice > Glacier ...
AACCTGCAATTACATTTGTTCCTGCTCCAGTTGAGGATTTTTGTACAATTGCCATAACTGGTTTTGTACCCAATCCTGTGTAATATTCAGTAACTGATGAAATAACTGCACCAACAATTAATCCTACGATTGTGGCATAGAAAACTCTCATAGAAGATATTTCTTTTAAGCCTTCGCCAAAGAAATTCATTTTCATTGTTTCAGGCAACATGTATTTTACTAAGGCATAACAAGCAATTGCTGTTAATGCAATAGAAATCCAGTTTCCAATATTTAATGCTTTTTGAACTTGTTTTTCTTTTGCATTATCATCAGATATTTTTACAACCATTGTTCCAATGATGGAGAATAAAATTCCGAAACCGGCAATTGCCATTGGCAATAAAATTGGCCCAATTCCACCAAAAGCATCTTGAAGGTTTCCACCCATATCTTTAATCACGTAATTTCCAAGAACCATTGCGGCAAGAACTGTTGCTACATAAGAACCAAATAAATCGGCACCCATTCCGGCAACGTCACCTACGTTATCTCCAACGTTATCTGCAATCGTGGCAGGATTTCTTGGATCGTCTTCTGGAATTCCAGCTTCAACTTTACCAACTAAATCAGCTCCAACATCGGCAGCTTTTGTATAAATACCTCCACCAACTCTTGCAAACAAAGCGATAGATTCCGCTCCAAGAGAGAAACCAGCCAATGTTTCCAAAACGATTGTCATGTCTTCGGTAGAAGTCCAAACACCATTCATGAAGAAATGGAAAAAGAAAAGAAAGAAAGAGGTCAAACCTAATACGGCCAAACCTGCAACGCCTAAACCCATTACCGTTCCACCACCAAAAGAAACTTTTAGTGCTTGCGGCAAACTAGTACGAGCAGCTTGTGTTGTTCTAACGTTTGTTTTTGTTGCTATTTTCATACCCATATTTCCAGCCAAAGCCGAGAAAAATGCTCCAAAAACAAAAGCAACAACAATTAATAAATGAGTTGAAGTTCCCGGTAAAAAAGTAATTCCGGCTAAAACAACACTCGCGAGAACCACAAATATTGCCAATAATCTATATTCTGCTTTCAGGAAAGCCAATGCACCTTCATAAATGTAATCTGAAATCTCTTTCATCTTTCCGTCACCGGCATCTTGTTTCAAAACCCAGGCACGCTTGTAGGCCATAAAAGCTAATCCAATCAATGCCATAACTATTGGCACATAAATCATTACTGTATTCATAAATTTAATTTTTATATCAATTTTTCGAGTACAAAAGTACTAAAAGTAGGGTGCAAACGTACTATAATGAAATCAAAAAAGCAATATTCTAACATAAGAATATTGCTTTTTACATCAATTTATTATAAAAATTTATTTAATACCAAATAAACCTCAAGATTTATTCTGAATATGACAAAATTATCCGGCACAATCCTAAATAACTTTAAAAATTCCGTAAAGTATTGTTGGTTTTTTATGTTTCTCTTATTTAATACTGAATAATCCTTCCGGTTTATTCTCAATCTGATCAAAACGCTCCGTGCATTCAGCAATTATTTCTAATGCTTCGCTCAAGTCTCCCCAACCTCCAACATCGACTCTTTTGTTTTCAAGATCTTTGTAAACTTGGAAAAAATGCTCAATCTCTTTCAGCAAATGCGGATTAATATCAGATAAATTGTTCAAGGAATTCCAGATTGGATCCGAAACAGGTACACAAATTATTTTTTCGTCAGGCCCTTTATCGTCGGCCATGTGAAAAACACCGATTGGTTTTACTTGCATTACACATCCTGGAAATGTTGGCTCGTTTATTAAAACCAAAACATCCAATGGATCTCCGTCCAATGCCAGTGTTTCTGGAATAAATCCATAATCTGCCGGATACATCATGGACGAAAACAACATTCTGTCGAAACGCATTCTTTTTATTTCGAAATCATATTCGTATTTATTTCTGCTTCCTCTTGGTATTTCTATAAGTACATCAAAAGAGTTTAATTTTGTTGTGGCCATTTTAGTCTATTTTTTATTGCGACAAAAATAAACAAACAATATTCTTTTCCATCATAAAAAAAAGGTTTAATCCTTAAAATCTGTGAATTAATAAAAAATCGTCCTATTTCTTTTCTTCAGATAATAATGCCATAACAAAAATGTCGCGAGAGAACGATATGGACTCCATTTTGCAACATAATTTTCCATTTCTTGTTTGTGGTGAATGTTGAGCAATTCCTTGATCGTATTTACAATGGCAATATCTCCCAGTGGAATAATATCTGGAGCTTGAAGCGAAAACATCAAATACACGTCGATGGTCCAATTGCCAATTCCCTTAATTTTGATTAATTCCTCCCGAACTTGCTGGGCAGATTTGGTTGCCAGACTTTCGATGTCAATTTCTTTGTGGATAATCGAATGGGACAAAGCCTTGATATAGGACGTTTTTTGTCGGCTTACTCCAATGTTTCTATACTCTTCATCCGAAATATCAAGAAGAAATTCCGGTTGAAAATTGATTTCTTTGGCTTTAAGTTTAAGAAAAGTGGCTCTGGCCGAATCAATGGAAACCTGCTGCTCCAGAATCAAAAGCACCAAAGTTTCAAAACCTTGTGGTCGTTTTGGAATTGTTGGGATTCCATATTTTTCGACAATGTGTTTGAAAACGGTGTCTATTTGAGAAAGATGTTCAATCGCTTGTTGCATAATTTCGTTTTTAGCCCTGATGGAAATGGAAAGCCTTTTTCGAAAACGGCTAATTTTTGTTGACAAATAAAAGCGACCAAAGGAAGCTCTTTATTTGTCTTACAAAAATAGCCGTTTTCGAAAAAGCTTGAAATGTACAGCAGGATTGGCTTCTAAAAATAAAAACCCAAAGATATTTTTACTGCAAATTTATTGGCCTCCGGCATTTCGAGATAATTTCCTCTCCACGAAAAGTCAACACGGAAAAATTTGAAAATATTCCCAATTCCTGCGCTGTATTCCCAATACACTTTTTCGGGTGCATTGTACACTAATCCCGAAGCATTTATCATTCTGTTTTCGTTCGAAACTGTTCCGTAAACTGATCTCACGCCAATGTTTTCGCGCCAATTTAGTTTTCGCATAAAAGGAATTCTGGCAAAAAATCGTCCTTGAAAATCGTGATCCCACTTCAAAGTCACGTATTGATCGGTTACAAATTCGTAGAATTGCAGATTATTAAACGTGTTTGCAATATCAAAAAGCGATTGGTTTCCAGGCACAACACTCATTAATCCGAGTGGAATATATCCGAATGTTTTACCCAATTCGGCAGTGATATTGGAACGTCCCAATGGTCCAATAATTATGGGTTGTTTGTAATAAAGCTGTAGTTTTTTGTATTCAAAATCACTGTCAAGCAAGCCTTTGAATCCTTGACTGTAGGTTACAAAAATGCTGGTAAATGGGTTGTCTGTGTTGTATCGTTCGACAGCAAAACCAATGGGTTTCCTGTTTGGAGTATATTCCACCTTGAGGTTTATTTCAGATTGTTTTACCTGACTTTTTATGGTTGTTTGCGATAAATCTGTGTAATAATCCAAGCTAAATTCAGGACTGGCTGATATTAAGGTTCGGTAAGTAACTCCCAATCCGAAGGTTAGGTTTTTTACAGGCTCCATTTCAACTTGAACATTAGTTAAACTAATATTTGTCAGTTTATTGTTATTTCCAAAGGTCAATAATCCTGAAGAAGCGTTGCTGCGTCCCAATATATCATTTGTTGTAGTGAGCGAAGCGCCAATTTGTTCTATATCTCTGCGATTTCCGGCAGCAATAATAATTCTGTTTTTGGGCTCAATCATCCATTTTCCGGTTACTCCATATTTGAACTTATCATCTTTAAATCCGTAGGCTACATAAGCTTGGATTCGCCAAGGGTCATTGGGTCCAAAATAAGTTCTTACTCCAGTTCTTAATCGCAATCCTTCGACTGAATTTTGTCCAACCAATGAATAAATTGATCCATAATCTAATTTTCCAAAATGGAGGAAACCGCTATCCACTATTTCAACCAAACTATATATATTCTGGAATTTCTTGACGGTTTGCAATGTGTCAAGCATTTTATAAACGCCTTTCTCGTCTTTAGTCAAGTTTTCGAAACGGTTTTCTTCCCAATATTCTTCCGGTTTATTGTAGATTTCTTTGTCTAAATAATTGACTTCCTCCTTATAAAATTTCTCAGGTTTTTCGTTGTTGAATTTATGGTCTCGGTAAAAAGTGGTTCGTTTTCCATAGACGCCTTTGGATTTTTCTTTTTTGTTTAAAGCAAAATCAGTCATCATATAATCTTTGGTCATAAGAAAAACAGAATCGTTCATTACTTCAAATTCCTGCTCGATATAAATGTCTTTTACCCAATTGATATTGGCGCTTTTGGTGGCCGCCATATTGATGTTTTTTAGGGCAAAAGTCGTATCGCTCACCCAAAAATCACCTTTGAACGTCAATTCATTTTTACGCCTTGGATAAAATACAATGTTGTAACACTTTTTGTTATCAATATAAGAACTGTCCCTTAAAATGTAATTATATACATCAACTCCTGTTGTAGACAAAGGACTCGTGAAACTTTTGTCGAAAAAAGTGATGTGATTGTCATAAATATCAAATTCCGAATACAAATCGTTTACAAAAGACAAAATTTGCTGATTGCCATTAAATCCCGAGGTTTTATTGGCTTTTACTTTTTCTTTAATCTTTTTTAATTTATTGTCTCCATAAACATCCGACAAGGCTTCATTTATAAAAATAGGCAAATACGTTTTTCCGGTAACTTTGGACGTGTCTACGTGGTCGAAAATAAATTCCATCCCTTTAAAGAGCTTCTTTTTCATATAAGCCGTATCAATGGTATTCAAGTCGAATTCTACCTTTTCATACTTTTCCATTTGGTATTGGGCAAACAAATGCAATCCGTTTTTACGCCTTCGTTCCCACATCTTTTTAAGAATATCAAGTGCCGGATTGTTCTTTTTAGAAGTTTTTCCCCTGTAAACAACTACTTCATTTAAAGTTACGATTTCGACAAGCTGAACTTTAATATCATAAGTGGCAGATTTCTCCAATAGAATTTCCTTATCTGAAAATCCCACTGAAGTTACTACGATTGTTTGATGCGTTTTTGAAGATTCTAAATAGAAAATCCCGTCTTCATTTGACACGACACCTTCACTGGAATTCTTGAAGGCTATGTTTGCAAAAGGAACAGGTTTATTTGACTTGTCCACAACAACACCACTAACTTTTGTTTGGGCAAAAAGAAGGCTTGTTGTAGCAAATAGAATGAACAGTAGTAATATTATGTTTTTTTTCATAATCAAAAAAAACTTCATCGAATTTAGAATCCTGATGAAGTTTCAAATATAGTTAATTCGATAAAAAATTGATTTTAAAGTTCCGAAACAGAAGAATTTTAAAAACAAAAATTATTTTTTATACAATACTTTTTTTACTGCTTTTACAACGTCTGCCGCATTTGGCAACCATTCTTTTAGCAATACTGGCGAATATGGCGCTGGAGTATCTGCAGTCGTGATGCGCTGAATTGGAGCATCAAGAAAATCAAAAGCACGGTCTTGAACCATATATGTAATTTCGGAAGATACACTTGCAAAAGGCCAGGCTTCTTCAAGAATCACCAATCTGTTCGTTTTTTTAACCGAAGTCAAAATCGTTTCATTATCCATTGGACGAACCGTTCTCAAATCGATAATTTCACAAGAAATTCCTTCTTTGGCTAATTCATCGGCAGCAATAAAAGCTTCTTTTATAATTTTTCCAAAAGAAACAATCGTTACATCAGTTCCTTCGCGTTTCACTTCGGCAAGACCAATTGGAATCGTATATTCACCATCTGGCACTTCACCTTTGTCGCCATACATTTGCTCAGATTCCATAAAAATTACGGGATCATTATCACGAATAGCAGATTTCAAAAGTCCTTTAGCATCATAAACTGTTGATGGAACCACCACTTTAAGACCTGGAGTATTGGCGAACCAATTTTCCAAAGCTTGTGAATGTGTTGCTCCTAATTGTCCTGCAGAAGCAGTTGGTCCACGGAAAACGATAGGGATATTAAATTGACCTCCTGTCATTTGACGCATTTTGGCCGCATTGTTTATAATCTGGTCAATACCAACTAAAGCAAAATTAAAAGTCATGTATTCCACAATCGGTCTGCAACCGTTCATTGCTGAACCCACTGCAATTCCGGTAAAACCGAGTTCTGCAATTGGCGTATCGATAACTCTTTTTTCGCCAAATTCGGCAAGCATTCCTTTCGAGGCTTTGTAAGCACCGTTATATTCGGCAACTTCTTCACCCATTAAATATATCGACTCGTCGCGACGCATTTCTTCACTCATCGCTTCGCAAATAGCCTCTCTAAATTGTATCGTTCTCATATTTTTGGTTTGTGTCTAATTTTCGAAAGGCAAAAATAAATATTTTAAACCACTTAAAAGCATAAATTAAGTTTAAAATAACACGGAGCTTTCCATTAATCATCGGGAGTGATGCGCTACGTTCAAACCCAAAGTATAACAAGCCAATTCTGTCAAGACTGCGAAATCGTAATAGTTTCTAAAAATATTATGCATGCATAGTATATTATTCGGATTTTTTATTATAGTTTTGTGAAACCAATTTAGAAAAAAATCATAATTATGAAAATATTAGTTTGCATCAGTCACGTTCCTGATACTACTTCAAAAATTAATTTTACCGATGGTGATTCCCAATTTGATGCCAATGGTGTACAGTTTGTTATCAATCCTAATGACGAATTTGGCTTGACTCGTGCCGTTTGGTTTCAAGAGCAACAAGCCGCAACGATTACCGTTGTCAATGTTGGAGGACCAGAAACGGAACCCACTTTAAGAAAAGCATTGGCCATTGGCGCAAACGACGCGATTCGTGTAAATGCTAATCCAACGGATAGTTTTTTTGTTGCTAAACAACTTGCCGAAGTCATAAAAAATGGTTCTTATGATATTGTAATTGCAGGGAAAGAATCATTGGACTATAATGGCGGAATGGTTCCCGGAATGATTGCCGGAATCTTGGGCTATAATTTTCTAAATTCTTGCATTGACATCGCCATTGACGGATCAAACGTAAAAGCAATTCGCGAAATTGACGGCGGAAAAGAAGCCGTTTCTACAACATTGCCAATAATCATTGGTGGTCAAAAAGGATTGGTAGAAGAAAAAGATTTACGCATCCCAAATATGCGAGGAATTATGACAGCCAGAACAAAAACATTGACTGTAGTAGAACCCGTTGATGCGTCAATAAATACCAAAGCCGTGAAATTCGAAAAACCAGCTCCAAAATCTGCTGTGAAATTAGTAGCTGCCGATAACTTGGACGAATTAATCAATTTATTGCACAACGAAGCCAAGGTCATTTAATTAAAAATTCACAAAAGAGCATTTAAAATTTATAATTCAACATTTAAAATAATAAAAAATGTCCATACTAATATACGCAGAATCCGCAGAAGGGAAATTCAGGAAAGTAGCTTTCGAATTGGCTTCTTATGCAAAAAAAGTAGCCGAGTCATTAGGCACAACCGTTACAGCCGTAACCATAAATACTGGAGATGTTTCGGAATTATCGAAATATGGAGTAGACAAAGTTCTGAAAGTAACCAATGATAAATTAGCGGGTTTTTCGGCAAAAGCGTATGCTGATGTGATAAAACAGGCCGTACAAAAAGAAGGCGCAAAATTAGTTTTACTTTCTTCAACCACTGACAGCATTTATCTTGCACCATTGGTTGCCGTTTCGCTAGAAGCTGGTTTTGCTTCAAATGTGGTGGGATTGCCCATGAGCACTTCTCCTTTTCAAGTAAAAAGAAATGCTTTTTCAAACAAGGCTTTCAATATTACCGAGATTAGCACCGACGTGAAAATTCTTGGATTGGCCAAAAACTCCTACGGTATATTCGAAAGTGCTTCAAATTTAGTCGAAGAGGATTTTAATCCAACTATTGGAGACAATGATTTTGGCATAAAAGTAGAATCCGTGGAAAAAGGTTCTGGTAAAGTTTCCCTTGCCGATGCTGATATCGTAGTCTCAGCAGGTCGTGGATTAAAAGGTCCCGAAAACTGGGGGATGATCGAAGAATTAGCCAGCGTTCTTGGAGCAGCAACAGCTTGTTCAAAACCGGTATCAGATTTAGATTGGAGACCTCATTCAGAACACGTGGGTCAAACGGGAAAACCGGTTGCCTCTAATTTATACATTGCCATTGGAATTTCGGGTGCGATTCAACACATTGCAGGAATCAACTCTTCGAAAGTAAAAGTAGTCATCAACACAGATCCTGAAGCGCCTTTCTTTAAAGTTGCCGACTATGGAATTGTTGGAGATGCTTTTGATGTTGTACCTAGATTAATTGAAAAACTAAAAGCCTTTAAAGCGTCGCATTCTTAAATATAGCATTCGTCCCCAAAATATAGCTGCCTACAAACAAGATAATCGTATCTTTGCTTGAGGCAGTTTTTTTGTCTCGTGTTTTTTGATTAAAATTGCATTTTTATTTTTCATTCAAAGCAAAAATCCGTAAATTTAAGGTACAATGTGCTTTTCAACTCTTCAACTATGAGCTTAGTTAAATTATCCATAAAAGGAATTTCTTACAGTCAAACCCAAAATGGGGCTTATGCCTTGATTTTAAATGAGGTCGACGGTGAAAGAAAGTTGCCCATCGTCATTGGCGCTTTTGAAGCTCAATCCATCGCTATTGCGTTGGAAAAAGAAATAAAACCACCACGTCCTTTAACGCACGATTTATTTAAAAATTTTGCAGAGCGTTTTGATATTATAGTAAAACAAGTCATTATTCACAAGTTGGTCGACGGTGTTTTTTATTCGAGCATTATTTGCGAAAGAGATAAAATCGAAGAAATAATTGACGCCAGAACATCCGATGCCATTGCATTAGCTTTGCGATTTAACGCACCTATTTTCACTTATAAAAATATTTTAGACAAAGCTGGTATTTATCTAAAGGGAAATCAAATGGACGCCGACAAAGGCTCACAGGATTTAGATGATGTGCTGTCGAACCCAGAGACTTTTGGACTTGGAGAAGAAAGCAATAAATCCGGCGAAACCTATTCAAAACACAGTTTGCAGGAATTAAATGAATTGCTGGACCAGGCCGTGGAACAGGAGGATTATGAAAAAGCCGCAAAAATTAGAGACGAAATTTCCAAAAGACAATAATAAATTATGGTTGATCGTCTAATCGATTAACTGTAAACGATTAAAGCAAAAATGAAACAATACCTAGATTTAGTACAACACGTTTTAGAAAACGGAAATCAAAAAGGAGATCGAACAGGAACAGGAACAAAAAGCGTGTTTGGTTACCAAATGAGGTTTGATTTGGCAGAGGGTTTTCCGATGGTGACCACCAAAAAATTACACCTAAAGTCAATCATACACGAATTGCTTTGGTTCTTGAAAGGCGATACCAATATTAAATATCTTCAAGAAAACGGAGTGAAAATCTGGGATGCTTGGGCAGATGAAAACGGCAATTTAGGACCAGTTTACGGACACCAATGGCGCAACTGGAACAGCGAGGAAATTGACCAAATCGCAGACCTCATCCAAGAACTTAAAACCAATCCAAACAGCAGAAGAATGCTGGTTTCTGCATGGAATCCAAGCGTGTTGCCTGACACATCAATATCATTTTCAGAAAACGTGGCCAATAACAAAGCGGCTTTACCTCCTTGTCATGCTTTCTTTCAATTCTATGTTTCTGATGGAAAATTATCTTGTCAACTGTATCAAAGAAGCGCCGATATTTTTCTAGGCGTGCCTTTCAACATAGCGTCTTACGCTTTGTTTACGATGATGATTGCCCAAGTTTGCAATTTAGAAGTAGGCGAATTTATTCACACTTTTGGTGACGCGCATATTTACAACAACCATTTTGAACAACTCGAATTACAATTGTCGCGCAAGCCGAAATCATTGCCAAAAATGATCTTAAATCCTGCCATTAAAGACATTTTCGAATTTACTTATGAAGATTTTACATTAGAAAATTACGAACCGCACGATTCGATAAAAGGAAGTGTGGCGGTTTAAAATCGTACACACACTCCTATGATAATATAAAAAAAATCCGCTTTTCAGCGGATTTTTACTTATGATTACAATTCTAATACTCCATTTTCAGCTCCGGCAAATTCGTTCCATTTATAAGCATCTGCTTCTGGTTCGTTTACAAAATTCCCGTCAATTACGTACTTAAATTCGTACGATGCATCTTTTGGCAAATCAAAAACGCCTTTGAAGGTACCATTTTTCAATTTTGATAATTCCCCTTCTGCTGGATTCCAACTATTGAAATCTCCTACAACTGAAGCGGTATCTGCTTCCTTTGCTTCAACCGAAAATGTTACTTTACAAACCGGTTTTGTTTTTATAAATTGTTTCTTTATTGACATAACTATTTCATTTTTAGATTTATGGAACAAAGAAAATATAATTTTTTGAACAATCAACATTCAGAGTGCATTTTTATGAGTATACTCAAAACTCTCTTAATTTTTGAAAAGATTCCTAAAAATAGAAGATTAAAATTATTAATACAAAAAAAAGAAAACATTATCTCTTTAAATAATCTTGAATCAAAAATAATGGGGTTTCAAAATAAATTTTATCTTTATAAACAAAATCTTGCACCATGGAAAAAGAACAACACGAACTATATGAATATGCCCGAAAAAGAATTAAGCAAAAAAAAGGGCTCTACTTTCATTTTGTCTTATTTATATTAGGTAGCATATTTATGTTTATTGCTAATCATTTTTTGATCTTTGGAATAACTGAAAATTGGTGTGTTTGGGTAATTACAGCTTGGCTTTTCCTCTTCATCCTGCATTTTATAAAAGTTTTTATCACAGATCGTTTTATGAATAAAGGTTGGGAAAGAGCACAAATAGAACGTCTTATTGCTTTGCAGGAAAAAAAAATAATCCAATTGCAAACTCAAGTGGAGAATGATTTGCCAAACCAAACCTTGATAGAAGAATGATAATTATGATTGCGGCTGTCGCCGAAAATAATGCTTTGGGCAAAAATAATGATTTGCTTTGGCATTTACCCCTTGACTTCAAGCGTTTTAAGGACGTCACTTCAGGTCATCATATTATCATGGGAAGAAAAACGTTTGAAAGTTTCCCAAGACCATTGCCAAACAGGACTCACGTTATTATTACGCGACAAAATGATTTCTCTCGCGAAGGCTGCATCGTTGTACAAGAT
>Ga0123338_10005099_pt1 | contig 11313 bp, 9 predicted proteins | sample grotaG_FD_89793 | JGI IMG/M metagenome (GOLD analysis project Ga0123338, IMG submission 89793) | Glacier valley bacterial and archeal communities from Borup Fiord, Nunavut, Canada, to study Microbial Dark Matter (Phase II) -... | ecosystem: Environmental > Aquatic > Freshwater > Ice > Glacier ...
AACGTTATGGGGGGGGTCAACAACGTTGCGGGGGGGTTCGTCAACACTGTGGAGAGTCCCCCAGCTTCGGGTGAGGCCTGCCGAACGGTGGGCCGGGGTGGTCCCGGCTTCGTGCGGGGCGGAGCGGACCGAAGCTTCGGCGGCCCACAGCTCCAATAGCCGCAGCCAGGGCCCTTCGCCGTCGTCCAGGGTCAAGTAGTCGATGTAGTCGAAAAATCTCGGTTCCTTAATCTTGCGCAGCTCGGTGTTGGGGTAGCCGCCGCCCATGATGGTCACGGTTTCGGGGCTTACCTCTTTGATGCGCTTCGCCAGCCGGAGCGCCCCGTAAAGGTTGCCGGGAAAGGGCACGGTGAAGCCCACCACGTCGGGCTGCACCCGGGCCAGCAGCGCGTCCAGCTCCTCCAGCAGCAGCCGGTCGAGCAGGTTGGGGGCGGCTTGCAGGGCCTCGTGCAGGGGCTCGAAGCTCGTGGCCGAGAGGGCCAATTTCTCGGCGTAGCGCGAGAAGCCGAAGTGCGGGCCCACGGTTTCCTTGATGAGGTCGGCGAGGTCTTCGAGGTAAAGCGTGGCCAGGTGCCGGGCCTGGTCCGTCAGGCCCATCGTGCCGAAGGCCGTCTCCAGGTCGGCCACGTTATCGAAGCGGCTGGCTTCGGGCAGGAAACGGCCGTGGCAGATGCGCGGGGCCAGGGTCAGGTCCTTGTTTTGCAGGAAGCGGACGACCGGCGCCACGGTGGCCACGTAGCGGCGCTGCAGCCGGAGCATCCGCTGGGCGTTGTCGCTCAGGGCAAAGCCGCCGGCTTCAATCCCGGCAAACACCTGCCGCAGGCCCGCTTCCGAAAACAGGCGCAGCACCAGCTGCAGGCCCAGGTCGGCCTGCGTCACGGCGTAGCCGCGCCCGCCCAAGAACCCCTTGATGTAGGCCGTGGCCGGGTACGGGGTGTTGAGCTGCGTGAGCGGCGGGGTGAGCAGCAGGATGCGGGGCGAAGCAGTGGGCACGGCAGCAAGTAACCCGGCGGGGCCGGCCGGGGTTCACTCTAGTTGTAGCCCACGCCTTTTTTGGCCTTCACGTCGGCCACGAATTCCTTCACGCGCTGCTCCTCGCTGCGCTTGCAAATGAGCAGCACGTTGTCGTACTCGGCCACGATGAAATCTTCCAGGCCTTGCACCACCACCAGCCGCTCGCTGGGGGTTTTGATGACGCAGCCGGTGGTGTCGTAGAGCAGCACGTCGCCGCTCACCATGTTGCCGTGGGCGTCGTGCCGGCCAATGCGGTGCAGCGAATCCCAGGTGCCCACGTCGCTCCAGCCAAAATCCGCCGGCAGCACGTACACGTTGTCGGCCTTTTCCATCACGCCGTAGTCGATGCTGATGTTGCGGCAGCGCGAGTACGCTTCGCCGATGAAGGCGCCTTCCCCGGGCGTGCCCAGCTGGTCGAGGCCTTCGTCAAACACTTCGGCGATGTCGCTCAGGTACTGGCGAAAGGCGGCCAGAATCACGTCGGCCCGCCACACAAACAGGCCCGAATTCCAGAGGAAGTCGCCGCTTTCCACAAACATCTTGGCCAGCTCCAGATTGGGCTTTTCGGTGAAGGTTTTCACCTTGTACAGCTGGCCGCCGGGCAAGCTCTGCTCGTCTATGTACTGGATGTAGCCGTAGCCGGTGTCGGGCCGCGAGGGCTGAATGCCGAGGGTGATGAGCACGTCGTTGGCACGGGCCGCGTCCACGGCCAGGGCCATCAGCCGGCGGAACTCGTCTTCGCGCAGCACGGCGTGGTCGGCGGGCGTCACGATGATGGTGGCCTGTGCATCGCGCTGGGCGATGCGGTAGCTGGCGTAGGCGATGCAGGGCGCCGTGTTGCGGCCGATGGGCTCGCCCAGAATCTGGTCGGCGGGCAGGTGGGGCAGGTGTTCCTGCACCAGGTCGATGTAGTCGCGGTTGGTCACCACAAACACGTTTTCGGGCGGGCACACGCCGGCAAACCGGTCCACCGTAAGCTGGAGCATGGAGCGCCCTACGCCCAGCACGTCATGAAATTGCTTGGGGTGGTTGGTGCGGCTGAACGGCCAGAAACGGCTGCCAATGCCGCCCGCCATCACAATCAGATAGGTCGAATTCATTGGAACAAAGGTAGGCCCGCAGCCCGAACCGGCGGGGCAGCCGCCTGTCATCCTGAGCATTCTGCAATTGAATCAGAGACGCAGGACCTTACCACGCCTGTGCCGATTAAATCACCGCCAGCCGTTCAGCCGGGGTAAGGTCCTTCGCAAGCGTACGCCAGATAAAGGATGACAGGCGGGGGGGGCAGCGCGCTACACCAGCCCTTCGCGCAGCAGGTCGTGCAGGTGGATGAAGCCGGCGAACCGCCCGGCCTCCGTCACCACCAGCTGGGTGATGTTGCGCTGCTGCATCCGGGCCAGCGCCTCGGCCGCAAAGTCCTCCACGTCAATCGTGGCCGGGTGCGGGGTGAGAATGTCGCGGGCCCGGAGCTGCTCCAGGTCCGAGAAGCTGCCCAGCATCCGGCGCAGGTCGCCGTCGGTGATGATGCCAGCGAGCTCCCCGGCCGCGTCGAGCACGGCCGTGGCCCCCAGGCGCTTGCCCGAAATTTCGAGCAGCACATCTTTGAGAGGCGCGTCGTCGCGCACCTGGGGGCGCTGGTTTTGGCCGCTCAGGTCGCCCACTTTCAGGTAGAGGCGCTTGCCGAGGGTGCCGCCGGGGTGCAGGCGGGCAAAGTCGGCGGCGGTGAACTGCCGGCTTTCGAGCAGGCACACGGCCAGGGCGTCGCCCAGGGCCAGGGCGGCCGTGGTGCTGGTGGTGGGGGCCAGGTTGTTGGGGCAGGCTTCCTTTTGCACCGGGGCGTGCAGCACATAGGTGGCCTGCTGGGCAAGGTAAGAGTCGGCGTTGCTCACCAGCGCGGCCAGCGGCACGCCCTTGCGGCGCAGCAGCGGCACCAGCACCTTGATTTCGGGCGTGTCGCCGCTCTTGCTGATGGCCACCACGAAGTCGCCGGGCTGAATCATGCCCAAATCGCCGTGAATGGCGTCGGCCGCGTGCATAAACAGGGCCGGCGTGCCCGTGCTGTTGAGCGTGGCCACGATTTTGCCCGCAATGTGGGCGCTTTTGCCAATGCCCGTGACCACCACGCGGCCCTTCAGCTGCAGAATGGCCTGCACGCAGTTCACAAAATCGGGCGTGGCCGCCAGGGCGGCGGCCACGTCGTGGAGGGCGGCGGCTTCTTCGAGCAGCACCTGGCGGGCCACGGTGAGCACATCGAGGGCGGCCGGAGCGGCGCTGGCAGCGGCAGAATCGGCGAGGTTGGCGGAAGCGGGCATGGGCGGGCGGAGATTAATGGTGCAAAAATCGGCAACAGAAACTAAGCCGGGCGGTTGGGCGGCCATGCGCGCAACCGCCGCCGCACAGGCCGCGGCGAAACGCCCGCGAAAAACCTGCAAAACGCCGGCCACCACGCCCGCTGCCGAACAAGCTGCTGGTCTGGCGTTTGCTTTTGGCCGGTGCGTTTTTCTGGATTTAGACGTTACCAAATTGTTTTCCACAATTGAAGAAAAACACCATTTTTCACGTTAAAAACCAATATCCGTGCTTATCTTCGTCAAGAACCGCGTCGCCGCACGCGCCCCACTCGAGCCTTCGTCCTATGTCATCAGTTGCCCTCCAGGAATTCCCGGCGCCCGTCGCCGATTTGAAACATACCCTTAAGGAAGTATTCGGCTACGGCCAGTTTCGCGGGACACAGGAGGCTGTTATTCAAAACGTTATGGCGGGGCATAACACCTTCGTCATCATGCCCACCGGCGCGGGCAAAAGCCTGTGCTACCAGCTGCCGGCCCTCGTCATTCCGGGCACGGCCATCGTCATTTCGCCCCTCATCGCCCTGATGAAAAACCAGGTCGACCAACTCGGGGCTTTTGGGGTGAACGCGCAGGTGTACAATTCGACGCTGACCAAAACGGAGATGAACCGGGTGAAAAAAGACGTCATCAACGGCGACGTGCGCCTGCTGTACGTGGCGCCCGAAAGCCTCACCAAGGACGACACCATTGAGTTTCTGCTGAAAAGCACCATCAGCTTCGTGGCCATCGACGAGGCCCACTGCATTTCGGAGTGGGGCCACGACTTCCGGCCCGAGTACCGCAAGATTCGCGGCATCATCGACAACCTGGGCGGCAACGTGCCGATTATTGCCCTGACGGCCACGGCCACGCCCAAGGTGCAGCTCGACATCCAGAAGAACCTGCAGATGGACGACGCCAGCGTCTTCAAAACCAGCTTCAACCGCACCAACCTCTACTACGAGGTGCGCGCCAAGCACAACACCAAAAAGCAGCTGATTCAGTACGTGAAGGGGCACAAGGGCAAGGCCGGCATCATCTACTGCCTGAGCCGCAAGAAGGTGGAGGAAATTGCCGAGCTGCTGCGCGTGAACGACGTGCGCGCCCGCCCCTACCACGCCGGGCTCGACCAGCAGGTGCGTATTGATAACCAGGACGCTTTCTTGAACGAGGACTGCGACGTCATCGTGGCCACCATTGCCTTCGGCATGGGCATCGACAAGCCCGACGTGCGCTTCGTGATTCACTACGACGCGCCCAAATCCATCGAGGGCTACTACCAGGAAACCGGCCGCGGCGGCCGCGACGGCCTGGAAGGCAACTGCCTGATGTTCTACAGCTACGACGACATTTTGAAGCTGGAAAAGTTCAGCAAAGACAAGCCGGTGACCGAGCGCGACAACGCCCACCAGCTGCTGGCCGAAATGACCAACTACGCCGAAAGCGCGGTGTGCCGCCGCCGCCAGCTGCTGCACTACTTCGGCGAGGTGATGGACACGGACTGCGGCTTCTGCGACAACTGCCGCCACCCCAAGGAACGATTTGAGGGCGAAGCCGCCGTGGGCCTGGCCCTGCGCGCCACCGTGCAAACGGAGGCCCGCTTCAACCTCACGCACATCGGCCAGGTGCTGCTGGGCCTGAGCAACCCGCACATCGAGAGCTACGCCCACAACGCCCTGCCGGTGTACGGCCAGGGCAAGGCGCTGGGCGACGCGCAGTTCTGGCACTCGGTGCTGCGCCAGTGCTTGCTGAACGGCTTTTTGGAGAAGGACATCGACAGCATCGGCCTCGTGCGCATGAGCGAGAAAGGCCTCGATTTTATCGAGCGCCCCTACCCCATCACCCTCACCAAAGACCACAACTTCGACGCCGAGCAGCGGGCCGACGAGGAGAAGGTGGAAGAAATGCAGGCCGCCGGGCACGACGAAGCCCTGTTCGGGCAGCTCAAGGAGTTGCGCAAGCAGGTGGCCAAGCAGAAAAACCTGCCGCCCTACGTCCTCTTCCAGGACCCGAGCCTGAAGGAGATGGCCACCACCTACCCCACCACCCTGCACGACCTCACGCACGTGTCGGGCGTGGGCCAGGGCAAGGCCCAGAAGTTCGGCGCGCCGTTCGTGGCCGCCATCAAGCAGTACGTGGAAGACCACGACATCGAAACCGCCGAGGACGTGGTGGTGAAATCGGCCGTGAACCGCTCCAAAATCAAGATTTACATCATCCAGCAAATCGACAAGAAGATGATGCTGGAGGACATTGCCTCGTCCAAGGGCATTGGCATGGCCGAGCTGATGGAGGAAATCGAGCACATCTGCTACTCCGGCACCCGCCTCAACATCGACTACTACCTCGGCGAGATGGTGGAGGAAGACCGGCAGGAGGAGATTTACGACTACTTCATGTCGGCCAGTACCGACAATATTGCCGTGGCCATGCAGGAGCTGGGCGACGACTTCACCGAAGAAGAGCTGCGGCTGGTGCGCATCAAATTCATCAGCGAGGTCGCGAATTGACCGGTCGGTTCGGCACAACCGCTGTTTCCGGTGCGCAACAAAAAAAGCCGCTCCTGATTCAGGAGCGGCTTTTTTGTTGCGCACGTTTTGGTTTAGCAATACTCTTCGAACGCGCCTTGCAGGTTGTTCACGATGCGCATGGCGTCGGAGCCCTCGATGTGGTAGCGCTCAATCATGTGCACCAGCTCGCCGTCTTTGAACAGGGCGATGCAAGGCGAGGAGGGCGGGTACGGGAGCAGGTGCTCGCGCATTTTGGCCACGGCGTCGGTCTCCATGCCGGCGAACACGGTCACGAGTTTGCCGGGCTTTTTGTCGGCGCTGGCCAGGGCCATTTTCAGGGCCGGGCGGGCCTTGGCGGCGGCGCAGCCGCACACCGAGTTCACGGCCACCAGCACGGTGCCTTCGCTCGAAGCCAGGGCGGAATCCACGGCTTCGGGGGTCATTAGCTGCTCAAAACCAACCTCGGTGAGGTCCTGGCGGATGGGCGCCACCATGTATTCGGGATAAACTGCCATTGTCGTGGGTATAAGTAAAAAAGCGGCGGGGCCGCGTGCGGCACAAAAGTACGAACGACTAAAGCATCGGGCGCTGCGAAAAGTTTCGGGGCGCAGCTTGCGCATCGGATAACTATTTTGCCGCCTGCTGCTTTTATCGACTGGCTGCGGCTGCGCGGCCCCAATTTCCAGTTTCTCGATTCTGACATTCCACATGGATATGGATACTGCCCAAGCCACTACCTACCGCCGCATCTTCCAGGTCATCGACGGCAACCAGAAGGCCGTGGGCGACGGCTTCCAGGTGACCAGCCCCATGCCGGGGCCGCGCATCCGCCAGCTCAGCCCCTTCCTGCTCATCGACCACATCGGCCCGATGACCATTGCCCCCAGCGACCAGCCCCTGGGCTCGCCGCCCCACCCCCACCGCGGCTTCGAAACCGTGACCGTGATGTACTAGGGCGTGCTGGCCCACCGCGACACGGCCGGCCACGCCGGCAACATCGGCCCCGGCGACGTGCAGTGGATGACGGCCGGCGCGGGCCTCATGCACGAGGAGCTGTACGGGAAGGAATTCACCCGCCAGGGCGGCACCCTGGAAGTGGTGCAATTGTGGGTGAACATGCCCAAGCAGGACAAAATGGCCCCGGCCAACTACCAGGACATTCCTGCTTCGGCCATCCGCACCCTGCCCACGGCCGACGGCCAGGGCACCATCCGCGTCATCGCGGGCACCTACGAAGGCGTGCGCGGCCCCGCCAGCACTTTCTCGCCGATGACCATGCTGGACGTGCACCTGCCCAAGGGCGCTGAATTTACCCTGACCCTGACCGCCGACTACAACGTGGGCCTCTACGTGGTGAAGGGCAACGTGCAGCTCCACGGCAACCGCCCCGCCGCCACCAAGCAGCTCGTGGTGCTGGGCTGGAATTCGCCGGACGCGCACCTCACCGCCACCGAGGACAGCATTGTACTGGTGCTGGCCGGCGAGGCCATCGAGGAGCCCTTGGCTACCTACGGCCCGTTTGTGATGAACACGAACAAGGAATTGGTGCAAGCCATTGCCGACTTTGAAGCCGGCGCCATGGGCACGTTTGAGGACGACGAGTAGGCCCATTTGTCATCCTGAGCGCAGCGAAGGACCTTATCACCGCTGAAGAACTTGCAGCAGTAAATGGACTTACTGCTTGCGGTTCTAGCGTGATAAGGTCCTTCGCTGCCCTCAGGATGACAGTACCGATAGGCCGTTCTGGTTAGCGCGCACTGCCGTAGCGCTGGCCGAAAAAGTCGCCCTTGTTCCACGTGGGCCGCACCGGGTTTTGCGCCACTTGGTAGCCAATGAGGAAGCAGAGCTGCACGTACTTTTTGCCGGCCTCGAAGTCGAAGCGGCCGTTGATGTCGTCCTGCGGCTTGTGGTAGGTCATGGCGCGCCACTTTTGCACGTCTTCGCTGAGGTTGTTGCGGCCGTCGGCGGTTTTGTTGCCGTATTTGATGTGCAGGGCCGGAATGCCGGCCGTCACGAAGCTGTACTGGTCGCTGCGGATGAAGCGGTTTTGCTCGGGCTCGGGGTCTTGCTCCAGGGCAATGCCCAAGTAGGCGGTGGCCTTCTGCACGGGCTCCAGCAGGCTGGAATGCTGGCCGCCCAGCGCCACCACCGACAGCAGCGGCGCGATGATGGTGGGCATGTCCATGTTGATATCGGCCACAATTTCGGCCTTGGGCACGGTGGGGCTGGCCGCGAAGGCCGAAGAGCCCAGCAGGCCCAGTTCCTCGCCCGTCACGAACACGAAGAGCATGCTGCGCTTGGGCTTTTCCTTGAGGCGGGAATAGATTTTGGCGATTTCGAGCACGCAGGCCGTGCCCGAGGCGTTGTCGTGGGCGCCGTTGTAAATGGAGTCGCCTTTCACCGGCGCGCCGATGCCCAGGTGGTCGAGGTGGGCCGAATGCACCACGTACTCGTCGCGCAGCTTGGCATCGGCCCCCCCGAACTTGCCCACCACGTTGTAGCTCTCGATGTCCTGATACGCGGACTGCACGCTGGCGCTCACGCTGTTTTTGAGCAGCGCCGACGCCGGTTTACCGCCCTTGATGGCCGCAAAAACCTGCGCGGTGTCCAAGCCCGCCGTCTGCATCAGGCGCTGCAACGTGGCGGCGGTCACGGCGGCGTACAGCTGCTGCTAGCTGCCCACCGCGAAGCTGCGCGAGGCGGCCACTTTGCCGTGGGCCCCCAGCACGCTGTAGGTGCCGCGCTTCAAATCGGGCAGCGGGGCGGCGTGGGTCGAAGCCACAATCAGCCCCGCCGCTCCGTGCTTGGCCGCCGCCTGCAAAATGCCCGACAAGTCCTGACTGGCCGAGGCCACCGTGGAGGCAAACGTGCGCGGCGCCCCGCGCACAATCACCACCACTTTGCCCCGCACGTCGAGGCCGGCGTAGTCGTCGTAGCCCAGCTCGGGCGCGCTGATGCCGAACCCCGCGAAAGCCAGCGGCGCGTTTGCGACGGCGGTGGCGGGCAGCTCGGGGCTGGGGTACACCACGTAATCCTGCCCGGCCACGAGCGGCGCGGTGCCCGCCGCCCCGCCCATCGTGAAAGCGGCGCCGGGCTTGAGGAACGCGCGGCGCAACCGGATTTTTTGAATGTAGGTGCCGCCTTCGCCGGCCGGCTGCATGCCCAGCGTTTTCAGCTGCTGCGTGACGTAGTCGACGGCCAGTTGGTAGCCGGGCGTGCCAGGCTGGCGGCCCAGCAGCCGGTCGTCGGCCAGGTACGCAATGTGGGCCCTGATGGCCTCGGGCTGCACCTAGTCGAGGGCCTGGGCCACGGGTTTGGCCACGGCAAGGGGGGCTTGGGCGTGAGCGCCGCCACCCAGCAGCAAGGCAGCGAGCAGGAAGGAGATGGTTTTCATGGCAGGGGTAGAGACGCATAATTGCGTCTCGTCGTTGAACGACGGGCAAATGCGCGGCCGCCGAGACGCAAATATGCGTCTCTACAGGGCCAGAATCTGCTTTAGCTCCGCGTCGCTCACCGTGAGCAGGCCCACCTTGGGCAGGCGCTGGGTGAGGACGCGCCAGTTGGGCTCCTGCTTGAAAATGGGCCGGAGCAGGACCAGGGCGGCGGGCAGTTGCTGCTTGTTGGCCAGCGTGATGGCGTGCCAGTACTTCATTTCCAGGTTCTGCGGAAACATCTTTTCGGCCGCCTGGTATTCCCGGATGGCGGCGGGCATGTCATTCTTTTCCACGGCCAGGTCGCCGGCGTTCATGTGGTCGTAGGCGCGGTCGAGGCGCAGGAGGCGGCGCAGCTCCACGAGCGGGGCGGGGCTGTCCTCCACGCGCAGGTCGATGAGGCGGTCGGCCCAGGGGCCTTCGGTGGCGGTGCCGCGCACCACCAGCAGCGCCGCCGACTGCCGGCCGCGGGCGTCGCCGCCCACCGCCTGGGCCGCGTCGAGGGCGGCCAGCACCCGTTCGGCCAGGGGCAGGGTCGCGTTTTGCTCGTAGGCCTTGGCCATGGCGGGCCACACGCTGGCGTTGAGCATCATGTTGGCCTGCACCGAAAACTGGGCGCCCTGCTGGTGGCCGGCCATGTCGACGCATTTTTTGCCGGTGTGGGTGGCCACGCGGCCCTGGTTGTCGAGGATGGCCACCTGGCGCACGTCGCGCCCTTCGTCGTTGGATAACAGCTCGTCCAGCGCCTGCTGGGCCGTTTTGCCGCTTTTCAGCAGGGCCAGGCCGCGCAGGCCGAAGGACTTGTTGGTGAACGACTGGGTGGCCACCACGCCCACGCCGGCCTCGCCCCAGCTCACCGAAGTGCCCACCGAAAACCAGTGGCTTTGCACCGCCACGGCCATGTCGCCGGTGGCCGGGTCGCGCGCCACGATGCTGAAGGTGTGGGCAAACGGGTCGGTGGCAGAATACATTTGCGCGGCCAGGGGCAGGCGCAGCAGCAAAAGCAGCAGGAACGGCAGCAGGTACTTGTGCAACATGGGGCAGGTTGGGTTAGGTGAGGCATCACGGCTGTTGCGCCGCTGGGGGGTAGCGCGGACTTGTGGTTCGTTGTGGTTCGCGCCACATCCCCAGCGGCGCCTGAACGAAGGCACTGCGTAACAGCCGTTACCAGTAGCCGCGCCAAGGTACGGGGTGGCCGCGCTTCGACGCCGGCGGCGCGGCGCAAACCCAATGCCGCCCGCCGGGTTTACCTTGCCCCGCACCTGCCATGCCCACTGCTCCGCCGCCCGTTATTCGCGTTTCCCACCTCGGCAAGCGCTACGGGGCGCACGCCGTGGTGCAGGACGTGTCCTTCGCCCTCGCGGCCGGCGAAACGCTGGTGCTGCTCGGGCCCAGCGGCTGCGGCAAAACCACGCTGCTCAAAATGCTCAACCGGCTGGTCGAGCCCGACAGCGGCACGGTGGAAATCAACAACGGCAACGTGCTGGCCCAGCGCCCCGAAACGCTGCGCCGGGGCATCGGCTACGTCATTCAGCAAGTGGGCCTGCTGCCGCACTACACCGTGGCCGAAAACGTGGCCGTGGTGCCGCGCCTGCTCGGCCACGCGCCGGCGGCCATCCGGGCCCGCACGGCGGCGCTGCTCACCCGCCTGCACCTGCCGCCCGAGCGCTACGCCGGGCAGTACCCGCACCAGCTCTCGGGCGGGCAGCAGCAGCGCGTGGGCCTGGCCCGCGCCCTGGCCGCCGACCCGCCCATTGTGCTGCTCGACGAACCCTTCGGCGCCCTCGACCCCCTGACGCGGGCCAGCATCCGGCGCGAGTTTCGGGAGCTGGAGGAATTGAAATCCAAAACCGTAGTGCTCGTGCCCCACGACGTGACCGAAGCCTTCGAGCTGGCCGACCGCATCATGCTGCTCGACGGCGGCCGGATTCAACAGTTGGGCACCCCGCGCGAGCTGCTGTTCCGGCCCGCCAACGTCTTCGTGCGACGCTTTTTCGCCGCCGAACGGCTGGCCTTGCAGCTGCATAC
>Ga0123338_10005100_pt1 | contig 11313 bp, 10 predicted proteins | sample grotaG_FD_89793 | JGI IMG/M metagenome (GOLD analysis project Ga0123338, IMG submission 89793) | Glacier valley bacterial and archeal communities from Borup Fiord, Nunavut, Canada, to study Microbial Dark Matter (Phase II) -... | ecosystem: Environmental > Aquatic > Freshwater > Ice > Glacier ...
AGCCTAATGCTACTGGTTTACAGTGTGTCGTATGGGACGCATTCATTGTAGCACCTATAGTAGGGATGTGGCAAATGGCCGAGCGTTTCCGTTCGAGGGCTAAATAAACGTGGGTCTGCTGTGGCGCGGTGGGTGGAGCAGCGAAAGGGCGTCATGGAATGAGGCCCGTACATTGCCTATTTGTGGTGCGAGTGTCGCTTGGGGAAAGGGCGTCATGGAATGAGGCCCGTACAGAAATCCCCTTTGGCGAAATGGGCCTGTGGCGAGGTATACCCTTTCGGAGAAACCAGAGATGTACGGGCCTCATTCCATGACGCCCTTTTGCCGCGCGTTTCCGTTTGAAGAGATGCACAAACGTGGGTCTGCTGCGGTGCGGTGGGTGGAGCGGCGAGAGGGCGTCATGGAATGAGGCCCGTACAATATCTTCTTTGGCGAAATGGGTCTGTGGCAAAGTGTCCCCTTTCGGAGAAACCAGAGATGTACGGGCCTCATTCTATGACGCCCTCTCGCCCTTGCAACATTTTTCCTAAACAATTTGCAATCGTCGTACGAGCTTAGAACGGCTACTTTGCAGGAGGTCAAGCGTAAAGGGAACACGATTTGCTCTCACCCCCTCAGCAAGACTCATTGGAGTCATACCAATATCCTGACACATGCGAATACCAAAAGGCGAAGTTCCCACCGCGGAGAGTTCGGCGACGGTGATCCCTTGTTTTCTGAGGCCACTAATGAAACGAGCTGTTTCTCTGATAAGCCTTGCCCCCAATAATCTTGCAACAGGATCAGGTTTATCAGGGTCAGGCTCATTGTTTTTAAGAGAGGTGATTATGTGCTTAACCGCCATCTCCGCGACATAGAGAGAAATTTTTGTATTGGGAGCGAAAGGCTGCACATCGTCGATAGGAATTGTTCTATTGAGAAGCCTTCCACGCAGACGCAAATCCAACGTTGTTTCTGGCAATGAGAACATTGAGATATAGCCAACAACCTCGCTTCCCTTGCGAAGAATGTGGACGGACTGGGGATTTTTACGTATCCATCCTCTTAGGATATCTTCTGGGACAGCATGAGCCTCACCACCTGAAACACTCGCAGTCAACGCATGAATATCGGGAATGTCCTCATTGAGAGCTAGCCCAAAATAGAGCTTCTCTTCGCTGTAAGGTTGCTGGAGTGCCTTCAAGTTCCGAGCATAATTATCCACCTCGGACTTAGAGTAGTACCCCTCTTTTCTATCCGGAAAGACGATTTTTTTAATGACTCCCTCGCCCACTAGAGTGTAGAAGTTTGTTGAAGGGATACCAATCACTGCAATAGCTTCTTGTGAGGTATACATTCCTGAAGGGGCTTTCTTTCTGCCTGGCATATGGTCTCCTTGTTTATGTTGAGTTCTTCCTATTATAGCATAACCCCTAACCTTAGTAATCTTGGAAGACTTCGGCTTGACTTTCTCTCTTCTATTATGTTATATTATTCATAGGCTTGGTAATCTTCGGAATGTATGACGGCTTTGAAGGGGCTTTCATGGCATAGTATCAGGCCTTTTATAAAATTTTGAGGAGGAGACACCCATGATTTACAACCAGAAAACCATGCCGTTGCCGCGTATTCGTGATACGCGCCCGACATTCAAACAGTTTTGTGAATATTATCAGTTGAGTCGCGAGGACATCGCGCAGCAGGCGCAGATGCATCCTGCCTTTGTGGAGAATATAGAGAAGGGCTTTCGTATCGAGGCGTCGCTGGCCCTGAGCATTTTCGCGGTACTGTCCAAACGCGTCGGGCGACAGGTGCGTTTCAATGATCCGCGTGGCATTTGTATCAAGCGCGGCATGGTGCGCTACAAGTATTAAGAGAAAAGGTGCACCCTTTTACGCTTCTCTCTAAAAATTTCTATGTTACAATTACTTGTATGAATACACCATCCGACGACACCCGACCAGTACAACCGATGCAGCAAGAGACAACGGCACTGCTGCGGGGCAACCCCGACCTTGCGGTGCTCTATGCCATTGCGGGTTATCTCAACCATCAGATAGATGTACGAGAGGTGCTACAGGAAATTCTGGCGCGGGTCACGGAGCTGTTGCATCTGCGAACGGGGTGGGTCTGGCTGCTAGACGAACAAGGCCGCACCTACCTTGCGGCTTCCCAGGCACTGCCGCCCTACCTCGCGAACCATCATGAGCGCATGAGTGGCGACTGTTTGTGTCTCGATACCTTCCTCAATGGTACATTGGAGAAGGCCGCGAACATCGACGTGTTGCGGTGTAGTCGTCTCAAAAACGCGGAACGTGACAGTGATCCTTCATCGCTTGGGCTACGCTTCCACGCGAGCATTCCTATTTACGCTGGCGATACCCCGCTTGGTGTACTCAATGTTGCCAGCGAGGATTGGCGCGGTTTGCAACCGCAGGAGTTACAACTGCTGCATATCATCAGCGACCAGATAGGGCTGGCGATGCAACGGGCGCGACTCTCCGCCGACCACACACGCGCCGCGACACGCCTGGCGACGATTGAGGAACGCAACCGTTTGGCGCGTGATATTCACGATACCCTGGCGCAGGGACTGGCCGCGATTACCCTGCAACTGGAGGCGGCGGACGCGCTGGCGGAGTCGCGCCCACAACGCGCCCACGAAGCGATCCAGCGCGCGCTCTTCCTGGCACGGGCGAACCTTGACGAGGCGCGCCGCTCGGTAATGGACCTGCGAGCCGCACCGTTGCAGCAGCATAGCTTACCGGAGGCACTCGCGTTATTGGTGGAGAGCGACACGACGCCCACGCTCACGTTTCGCTATCGGTACACGCCACAGGCGGATTTTCCCGTGCTACCGGCGCGCCTCGAAGCTGGTTTGTATCGCGTGGCGCAGGAAGCGCTGACAAACATTCGCAACCACGCGGCGGCGCGACACGGGGACGTGACGCTCTGTGTGCGCGATGACGAACAACAGTTACAGCTCGTGATTCAGGACGATGGGCGCGGCTTTGACCCCGACGCGGTGGCGCACGGCGGCAACCACTTTGGCCTGTTAGGAATGAGTGAGCGCGTGAAACTGCTGGGCGGGCGGATGCGAATCGAAAGTACCCTCGGCTCAGGTACACGGATTGAGATTTCTCTGCCCCTGCCAGAAAAGAGGGAACGGGCATGATACGTATTGTGCTGGCCGATGACCACCCAATTGTACGTGAGGGACTCCGCGCCGTGTTGGAGACCCAGGCCGATTTTGAGGTTGTCGCGGAAGCGGTAAACGGCGAAGAGGCGATGGCATTCGTGCTGCGCCTCGACCCAAATATACTCCTGCTTGACCTTGAAATGCCGCTCCTGGATGGCGTCGAGGTGATTCGCCGGCTACGAATAGCACGGGCAGGGGAGACTACGAAGCATGGGCCGCGCATCATCGTCTTCACCGCCTTTGACAACGACGAGCGTATCATTCACGCCCTGCAATTGGGGGCCGATGGCTACCTACTGAAAGGCGCGCCGCGTGACGCTATCTTCACGGCGATCCGTACCACGTTTGAAGGCGGTTCGCTGCTGCAACCGCTTGTCGCGTCGAAGTTGCTGCGCCCCGCCGAAGCCGCCGCGCCCACTGAGCTGTTGACCGAGCGCGAGCTGGAGGTGTTACGCCTGCTCGCGCAAGGGATGCCCAACAAAGAGATTGCAAGCACCCTGGTGATCAGCGAGCGAACCGCGAAGTTTCACGTTAGCTCGATTATGGGTAAGTTAGGGGCTGCTAATAGGACCGAAGCCGTGTCGCGGGCCGTCCAAAAAGGTATTGTAACGCTATATGCTTGACTTCTGACCTCGTATTGCGTATCCTTGTCAAAAGACATTTATGATTTTAATGGGGGAGAACGCGATGAGAGACAGTACACAAGAAAGCGCACGTACTGCTGTCTTAGAACAAGTGCTGCATCATCACTTTACACATGCACAACGGGGATTGCTTCCAGCTATTGTTTCTCCCTATAAACTTAAACAGGTATTGGACATCCATTGTCGTATCGGGGCCTGGGCGGTAGATATGGTCCAGTCCTACCCTAATATACGGGTAATTGGCTTGGATAGTGACCCGATAGCGATTGATATCGCGCGTCGCAACGCGGAGATCGGGCAGTTGAGTCGTGTTCGGTTCTATGAGTCGCAGCCTTTGAAACGGCTGCCACTCGCGGATGCATCGTTTGATTTTGTACATTCGCTGCAATTGGTTCCAATGTTGCGACCCGATGAGTGGCCCGACTTTTTGCGAGAATGTAGGCGTGTCATGAAGTCTGGTGCGGCGATTACCGTTACCAGTCTCTCGATTGGCCCCACGTCAAGCGAGGCATACCAGCGTATCCTGCTCTTATTCGATATGTTGTTGCGTCAACTGGGCTATGGGTTCACCGAACGAGCCGGAACCACGCCACAGGGGGTGCATCTGTTTGAGCTTTTGAAAGCGGCGGGATTCCTCGATGCCTCCTATGCGATTCATCCTGTGAATTTCGGTGGGCCAAACAACGCGGGCGGACGTGCTTGTTGTCATCTGCTGGCGGATATTGCTCAAAAGAACAAGGCGGTGTTTCTCGAACACAACATGATCGGGAGCAGAGAATTCGATGCGCTCTTCCTCCAAAAGCAGCGCGATGTTGATAGCGCAGCCTATTGTAGTGCCGGAGCTTTAATTTCAGTAACCGCATATGCACCATAAGTATTCTAGTACAGAAAAGGATTTGCATGAATCATCCACCTTATACACCTCGTACATCTCAAATATTGGCCGCGACAGACATGGCTCAAGGTGGGCGCGGCAATGAGACCAACCTTGATGTGTTGTTGCACCAGTATTTACTCCAGGTACAAGGTGGGCGTTTATATCCTGAACACATCCCCGTGAACACAATGGGCAGTGTGCTAGACCTGGGTTGTGGGGCGGGCGAGTGGATTTTCGAGCTTGCCAGGCGTAATCCTAAGTTGCGTATTTATGGTGCGGACGCCAGCGAACGGGCACTACAGCAGGCAAAGGTGCGGCGCAACACAAGCAGTTTGCGTCAAATAGAACTGCGTCACATCGACTTTTTGCAGGGGTTGCCTATCCCCAGCGATTTTGTTGACTTTGTACATATGCGTCATTTCACCCGCTACATCACTCCACAGGCGTGGCCCACGCTGATCAGCGAATGTGTGCGGGTGCTACGACCAGATGGATGGATAAACATCGTGGAGTTGGAGCTATGCGAGATTTCTAGTTCGGCGATACTCACCCTGCACAAGGCGATACTGCAAGCGCGCGCGATGCTTGGGCGCACCCTTGATAAGACAGGAAGTACCTTTGGGGTCGCGCAGCAACTGTACGCGATGTTGCAAGCGGTGGGGTTGTACGAGGTTGGCTACGAACTGTTTACGGTAGACCTGGGTGTGCAGGGTGGGAGTACCGCGCATAGCTTTTTGGCAGAAATTGTGCGCCACGCTTTCGTTATTAAGCCGTTGGTTGTACAGCAGGGGGTGTTGGCGAGCGACGAGTTCGATGGTTTGGTCGAGCAGGCACACGCTGATCTACAATCGCCCGACCTTTGTGGCTGGGCGTTGTTGTTATCGGCGTATGGCCGTTATGGTGGAGGGAGTGCGTAAGAGATGTCTACCGCTGAGGCCGCGAGCCTACGTTTTCAGCACCGTCTGTTTTTTCGTGAATTGGGAACACTGTTTCCTGAAACGATACCGCTTGGGGAAGTTGCCCATATCCTTGACCTTTCGTGTGGCCCTGGCACATGGCTGATCGAGGTTGCACAAACATATCCACATATGCATGGTATCGGGGTAGAGCAAAAGCCTGAATTGCTCTATATTGCACGGGAAGACGCGCAAATCGCACATACGAATGGCGCGGCTTTCGAGCTGGTGAAGCAGTACGAGCGCTTGCCGTACGCAGACAATAGCTTTGACTTTATTCATATCCAACGCTCAAGCGCGGCAATTACTCCTCGCAAATGGCCTGGTGTCTTACGTGAACTTGTGCGCGTTCTACGCCCTGGCGGGTGGCTCCACTTCCTGGATTTCGAGATTGGCCCGACATCGAGTGCCGCGCTAAACACGTTTATCGACTATCTGCGGGTGTCGCATCTCAAAACGAAGCGTGTCTTCTCGGCGGAGAGCCTCGCGCTCACGTCTGCCGTGCTGTTCCCGCGCCTCCTCAAAGAGAGCGGTTGGGTTGAGACAAGCTATACCTTACATGCGATTGATATCGGCAACCAACTTGGGAGTGCCGGTAGGGACTATATTTTCTCCGTGTTGACGGAGGATACGCGGATTGTACAGTATCTCGTCGCGGCGGGCGTCGTGACGCAGGCAGAGATTGAGCGTGTTGTCGCGACGATACGGCAAGATGTGGTGCGACTCAAGTATTGCGCAACGGGGATGCTTATCTCCGTCGTGAGTAGAAAACCGGAGGAAGCGTAGCTGATGGATGTACAGAAAAACCTATTGCCTCACCTTGCAAAGAAAGACCCCTGCTCACACATCGCCTCACATCAGTACTTTACCGCGCTTCTCGGCGGTCTTGTCAGTAACGCCGTGAACATGCGCGAGGTGCAACACGTGCTAGATATTGGATGTAGCGAGGGCGGTTGGGTGCTGGATATGGCCCGCCAGTATCTGCACATTCACGTTACGGGGATTGACTCGGATGAACAGATACTACGTGAGGCAGCGCGTCAAGCCCGTTTTTACGGGATGAGCAATGTCACCTTTCTTCAACAAGACGCGACAGGCTCGTTGCCGTTTAAACTGCGAACGTTTGACCTCATACATGCGAGAAGTGCGAAATTCTTGTACACTTCTGAGCGAGCAAACGTTATCGAAGAACTGTTGCGTGTCCTGCGGCCCGGCGGTTGGCTCAACCTTGTCGAGTTTGAGCGGAGCGCAACGTCTAGCATCGCCTTTGATCGTCTGATGCATCTCTTCTTGCAGATGATACAACTCAGCACTCCGACCTCTGTGGGGACTGCATCGCCGGTTGGGATCGCGGCGGACCTCTATGGCTTGTTGATGAACGCCTACCTCCTCGATGTGTCGTACAGCGTTCATGCCGTTGATTTCAATGCCTATAACACGCTCGGCGCGCGGGCTTTTCTTGACGAGGTGTTCCTGGCCTTGCGGAATGTGAAAGCACCCGTGTGTCGGCTAAACGCGCTCGCACCCGCCGTGTATGACACGTTACTTGCGCGCGCATACGAAGATTTACAGCGCCCTGATGCCTGTGGCTTTGGCTATCTCATCTCGGCGACAGGACGCAAGGATGGGTAGAATAGTACCGCTCTCTCTATAGTAGAGTTTGTCGATATCGCAGAAAAATGTTGAATCTCAAAGATACCTATGATATGCTGTTACTCTATACCAATTGTATGAAATAGTGCATAGAAATTCGCAGCCAGCGATTACATCGCGCTTCCTAGTGCTTTCGGCTAGAAACGTAAGGAGCGGCCCATGTCTGCCTCTACCTGGGATGGTCCCCAGTTTTATATAGATGACGCGTACCCTACCGCATTGCTGAAATATATGTTGAAACACATGATGACGCATTTTGCGGCACAGGGGGCGTGTATCGCGCTCTTTGATGATACAAGTCAACAGATGCGTGTCCGCCTGCATGTCCGCTTTCGCCCCGCCGCAAGTATGACTCATACACACGCTACAAACATCCCTCATATAAACAAAGGTCTAGGGGGCCTACGCTCACGACGCACCGTTCATCTGGGTGAGGATATACCACACACGACGGGACCGTTGTCTGCTTCCGTTCAACAGATGTCGCCCATGTTGTCAAACCCCCTCCCACACCTGACACCACCCGAAGAACTGGATGAGATTACACGAGAGCAGAGTGAGCTGTTCGCGGTTGGTACAACCTACGCGCTGGGCGCGGATTTGATCGGGGTCGCGTGGGCCACCAACGAGGCGACGATTATGCGCCATGACGAGTACCTTGCCAACTTTTTTTACGGCGGCCCCTTGCCATTCGCAAGTGATGTACAGCCCATGTCATATCTGGTTGTCCCCATTCAAGAGTCTACGCTGGTCGATGATATGCGGAACCGAGGCCACCACGCGCAAACACTGGGCGTGATTGTTCTCTATCAAACTATCCTCGGCCCTGTAACCACTTTTCAACCGCACCAATGTGCTGAGGCGGTGCAGTATGTAGAGCGAATCGCACTCTATTTGCAGAACGACAAGTTACAACGCGCGCAGAAGCGTACCAGCGAATATCTGAAACGTATTCAGGAACTTAGCACCGTTTTTCCCTCTGATGTACGGCCCTCGAAACTCGCGATTACCCTTTATACATACGCGTCGCAGATCGTGAATATTTCGTCACTGCTGTTTACCTTGTATGACCGCGATACCAATAAAATTTATGATGTGCTGGCACTCAAGAACGGTGAACAGATCGACGGTCTCGCGGGTGAAGCGAGCATCGCCCTTCCCAACCAGCGTCCGGTATGGTGGGATGCCACCTTTGCAATGGGGCAACCGCTCACCTTTTCGCCCGCAGCAGACCATGAACACGCGCTGTTGTATGAGGAACTTTTGACGGGCTTATGGGGCGACCAGCGTCACACGCAATCGTTCTTGCTGTTGCCCATGAAGATGTCGGGGCGGGTCATCGGGTCTTTCTGCCTCACAAGCAAGCGACCAAACGCGTACAGATTAGAAGAGATACAGGTGTTGGAAACGATGATGCAGATCACCACGGTGGGCATCGAGAATACCAAACTGTACGAACGGGACCGTGTGCTGCTCTCGGAAGCGTACCAGCGGGAGGCGCAACTGGCGGGTCTCAATAGTGCGTTACAGTCGATCAGTTCCGGCCTAAATCTGATTGAGTTGCTCGACAGTCTGGTCAAGGCGGTTGGGGCTATTCTAAACGTAGAAATCTGCGTCTTCTTTCAACCCTCGCAAGACCAAACGCGCCTCATCGCCAAAGCACTCTTCAATCCCACGAGCGCGAACAGTAGTTACGACGATGGAAGCGAGCCAGTCGGCACGATAGGCGAGGACAAGAGCGCGCACGCCGAACTGCTTGAGCAGATCTCGCTGCCATTCAACAGGATGGTACACGAGCAACTGACAAGTGGCCCCTTTTGTACGCTTGATCGTGAGATGGTTGAGGAACTGGCGCACGAGAGCAGCGAGGGTGGCGCAATGTTTTTGCGCGAAACAAACATCCTGCAACTGCTGATGGTTCCGCTCTTCTACGAGGCACAATTGATTGGCGTGATCGCCGTTTCGACGCCGAACGAGACCCGCCGTTTCAAGCCAAAAGAGATTGCGACCCTGCTCGCCATGAGTTCGCAGGCGATCAACGTTATTCGGAACGCGCAACTTTTCAATGAGCGCGGCCAGGCATACGCGGAGCTGCAACACCTTGACAAGATGAAAGACGAGTTTATGATGACGGCCTCACATGAACTGCGTACGCCACTCAGCGCGATAACCGGCTACTCGACGCTGCTTCGCAGACAAACGTCCCGTAGTGCCCCGCTCACCGCGCAGCAGGTGACGCGCTACGCAACAAAGATAGCCAGTGCCGCCCAGCAGCTCAACGACATCATGGCGAACATGACCGAGGCCGCCAAGATGGGGGCGGTGGACAGCAAGCTAGAGTTGCAGATGGGGCCGGTACAGGTCAAGAAGGCAATCGAGGTTGCCGCAAGCATGTTGAGCATCAACATCGAGCAACGGATAATGACGGATATCGACGAGCAGTTGTATATGGTAGGCGACCCGTTGCGTATGCGCCAGGTTGTAACGAATCTGCTTGACAATGCCGCGAAGTATTCTTTGCCTGAAAGCAGTATCCGTGTCACAGCTCAGGCGATGCTCTTCAAAGATGTGCGTCCTCTGCTATCGGAGGGCCAGACAATGGGTGAAGAGCAGGAAAGCCTGCCTGTTGTGCTGGTGCGAGTTATCGATCAAGGGCAGGGTATCCTGCCACAAGAGCAACGGAAAATCTTCGAAAAATTCGTACGTGCTTTAAGTTCATTGACAACGCCTGTACGCGGCTCTGGTCTCGGTCTCTTTATCTGTCGTCGTTATATCGAGGCGATGAACGGGAAATTATGGCTTGAGAGTAGTGTTATCAATGAGGGGTCTATATTTAGCTTCTATCTTCCGCAGACGGAGGCACTAAACGCAGCAGAGGAGCCGGATGAACGCGATTTCTCGACCTCATAGTATTCTTGTTGTGGACGACGATCCACTGATTCGTGACATGATGGTGGATCTATTAGAAGACTACCATGTCACAACCGCTCGTAACGGACGTGACGCGCTCACGAAATTGCGCGAGAGCGAAGGCTATCTTGTCTTTCTGGACCTCATGATGCCTGTCATGACGGGTGAGGAACTTTGCGAACAACTGAATGCCGAGCCAGAGCTACGCGCTCGCCACAAAATCGTGGTCATGTCCGCCGCCGCACGGTTGGGGCAAGCACCCATGCTAAAAGCCGACGCCACGATGAGCAAACCCTTCTCATATGAAGATGTAATGGGTATGGTGGAAAGGTTCGTGTAGGGCGTGATTAGTACGCCCTACCGTTCTAATCCAACGCTTGGGCCTCTTCAACCATGTAGCCGTCGGCACGGAGACGGCGCAATAGGTCCTCGCATTGTGCGTGGTCGCGTGTCTCAAGCGTGATTGTTTCTTCGCGTTGCATGATTGGCAGGCGGCTAGAGATGCGTTGGTGACGCACGTCGATGACGTTAATACGCATTTCTGCGATGATATTGAGCATTCGCATTAGTTCGCCGGGGCGATCCGTGAGCCGCGTGTGAATTACGAAGTAGCGACCAGCCGAGGCGAGGCCATGCTCGATGAAGCGGCTCACAAGATTGATGTCGATATTGCCGCCTGTGAGCGGAACCAGCACTTTTTTACCTTTGAGATCAATCGCCCCGCTCAGAATCGCCGCGAGTCCTGCCGCGCCCGCCCCCTCAACCAGCATCTTGCAGCGTTCCATAAGCAAGAGGACCGCGTTGATGATGGCCTCGTCGTTGACAAGCACAATGTCGTCCACCAGTTTTTCGATGATGGAGAAGGTCAACGCGCCGGGGCGTTTGACCGCGATACCGTCAGCGATGGTTGTAATCGCGGGAAGGGTACGCAGGCCGCCAGCATCCAGTGAGGCGCGACAACTGGCCGCACCCGCTGCCTCTACGCCGATAATGGTAATGTCCGGCTTGAGGGCACGGGCCGCGATTGCGATACCGGAGATCAGGCCGCCGCCGCCAATGGGAACAACAATCGCGTCGGCATCGGGAAGGTCGGTC
>Ga0123338_10005106_pt1 | contig 11309 bp, 18 predicted proteins | sample grotaG_FD_89793 | JGI IMG/M metagenome (GOLD analysis project Ga0123338, IMG submission 89793) | Glacier valley bacterial and archeal communities from Borup Fiord, Nunavut, Canada, to study Microbial Dark Matter (Phase II) -... | ecosystem: Environmental > Aquatic > Freshwater > Ice > Glacier ...
ACACACCATGATCCTGAAGTACGCCCGCGATGCAGCCGAAACGGCCGAGAAAGCTGGCGACTCCGGCACCAACGACCTGCTCGTGAGCAACATCGTGCGTACCAACGAGTTGCAGGTGTGGTTCCTGTCGGAACACCTCGTCGCCGCCTCGCCGGTCTGAGCATCGCCGGAGCGACCGCCCGATGACGCAGCGTCTGGTTGGAGGTAGAGCATATACACGGACGCTACGTGAAGATCGTTCCGGACGGCATGGCCGCGCAGAACATCGTCAACCAGTTGCGGGCCAGCGCAATTCTCGAGTCCGCCGACGACGCATCGGTGGCGTACCTGGAAGCGTGCGAGGCGATGGGCGAAGCGCTCATCACTTTGCTGGCGCATTCCAAAGCGCTGGCAAAGATCAGCCCGGAGCACGCCTTCACGCAGTTTTATCCGCAAGCCGTCGAAGTACCGGTCTTTCAAAACCTGCCGGCGTTCGAGAAGTTCCCGCATCACCGAGTCGCGATCTACGTCAATGATCCGGCACAGCTTGCAAGAGCGGCCGATGCCGTGATGCTTAAATCCAGCCCGGATTGAGTGTGTTCGAACCCCCGTGCGGGTCCGCCGTTAGGGCACTCGCAACTGCGCGCCAAAGACTCGCCACTTCAACAGCGCCGCGCTGGGGTCTTTCCGTCTACGAAGATGGGTCTTGCATTCGTGCGTCGAACTTCCTGAACATGAACACCTTCGCAACCAAGAAGTTCGCCATGTCCAAGTCAGAATCCGCCCGCGTCGCCCGTCCCGTTCTCGTCGCCGATGTTTAGCAGGCCGCAGCCGAAGCCTTCAACGGCAAGCGCCGCCGCCCAATCATCTTCATGAACGGTTCGCAGATGGTCGTGTGCTGCTCGCGCACCGCCCGCAAGCACGGCTGGGAAATCCAAGGCCGGTTGTTTGCCCGCTAACGGGGGCGCCCCAACGGGGCCGTTGGCACCCACCCCGAGGGGGTAGCCGAGGCACATCGGAAATAGCGCCGCTACCGCTCGATTTGCGGCCTTGCCGCTCCGGTTTTCTGCCCGGAAATGGTGCGTTGCTGGCCAGTGGCCGCCCTGCCAGCCCGCCCAGCGCCCCACGCGGGCCGCCGGCAGGCTCAAAAGGCGTAGGTACTGCGCCGCCTCCCAACGGCCCCACCCCGGTAGCTCGCAACGCTCCCAAATCGGCAGGTGAGCCGGCTCTGTAATGGGTGTCTACCTAGTGAGCCATTCGCTAGCCAGCAAGACAACGGAGACAGCGATGTAGGTGCCTAGGCGCTGTCGCCTGCAGCCGAGGTTCCCGCTACCTGCGACTGAGGCGACGGTGTTGCCCTGCGGGGTTCCAATGGCTCAAGCAGCAGTTGTCGCGCCCCCTCAGGGATAGGCAAGGACGCCACACGCTGAACGGCCAGGTTTGCATCGTTCGCCAAGTCGATGATGTCTTGGTCATCCGCAATGATCCTAGCCCTGCGCACCTTGGCTATAGCGACGATCTGCCGATCGACCTTCACCTTCTGCCATGCGGTGCTCCGACCGAGCGGAGCGCGCTTGTTTCCGGAGTAGATAGCCCGCGCATTTATCGCTGCACATTCGACTGCCGCAACATGGTCGAACGGCGCGACTACAACCCACTTTGACCGTAGAAAGGTGTCAAGCAGCTTTTCACCGGCGCCACCGGCCTTGGTGAGGTATTCCGCTATGACCTGAGCCGGCAAGATGATCTCCCCACGAGCGCTTTCGACTTCTTGGACTAAGCCGACTAACCTAGCTTGAATGTCCTTCGGCGTACGGGGATCCAATAAGTAGATGAGGGCGTTCGTGTCCAGCAAGACCTTCATCACTCATCCCCCCGTAGCTTCCGCCACTCGGAAATGGGGTCGTCAAGGGAATGCCAACCATTTTCGGGTAGCTCGCTAAGCGTCGAGAACATTTGCGAAGGAAGCGTCGCGTCGGGGACTTCAAAGCTATCCACCACCATACCGACGCATGACCACTCACCCTTACCGTCTCGCCTCCATGTGGCTAGCCCCGCGACGCGAACCTCTTGCCCAAACAACAACGGCGCCAATCGCTTCGCGAGGTCCTTTCCCCTCACCGTCACGTCAACGTACGTTCCATCCGCTACTCGCAGGGTCAACGGCACGGTCTCGTCGCGGCCGCCGATCTTGATCACCTGACCCGTCAGGGTATCGATCTGCTGGACGGTTCTAATTTCCTCTTCCGGAATTCTTTCAGTTGCCCCCGGGAATTCGAGAACAACAGCGCCCGCTCGATCCCTTAGCTCCGCGTGCAGCCCAATAGAAGCTAAGTAGCTATCTACGTTGGCCGCCTTAGCCGAGTGCGAAGCAACGGTGCCTTGCTGCATGCGCATCAATTGAACTTGAACGTCTTGCTGGGCTTGGTCGTCCACCTTTACGAGAAGCCGCGCGCTCCCACTGCGCAGCCCAGCGAAACGGACGTGCTCTCGCGACCCAAGCAGGTCAGCGAGCCGCTTCGCCAGTTCGCCGAACTGCTCTAGCGGCAGGACCTTGGGCTTAGTTCCGAAGACATGCAGGTCGTATGTCCAGTCCGTTCCCCTGGTTGCAGTACCGCCCAAAGGGGCAGGCGGCGACAGAGCTCTACGCACTACATCTGCCGTTGCCGGCGTTGTCGTAATCTGAGGCAGGCCGGATACGGCGAAATCTTGCCGGAGATTTTCAGCCCACTGATCCAAGCCCAAGTACTGCTGTATGTCCCGTACGGTTGGGGGAATGCTCCTGGCGGCCTGCCTGAGTTGCTCCGGCGATATTCCTAGCCGTTCCGCCCAGCGGCTGACCGCCTCGTCGTCATCTAGGTTGATACGAAGACGGCTGATATTTGGTTGTTGCGAGGGATCGTCGGCCATTTGACCTGCCTCCGGCAATTTGCCTGCTGCCCGCTAGCTATGCCATAGCACTTTGGAGTCTCTCAGACTATCACGCATGCCTTCGTTTGCGGCGGCTTCAGGGAGGCGACTGCGCTAGGCCCCCGCTTCGGAAGCAGTAGCGTTTCACGCTCGCCGCTGAGCAGCCGAAGTGCAGCGCCGTTGCCGTGATGCTGGCGCCCTGCTCCATGCGCCACTGCGCAACGGCTCGCGGGTCGTGCACCTTGGGGCGCCCTAGCGACGACTTGCCCTTGTGGGTGCGGCCGGTGGCGGCCAACGACTGCCGCGCCTTGTCCCGCCCTGCCTCCGTGCGCTCCCTGATGCGGTGCCGCTCCATGTCGGCGACCTGCGCCAGCACGGCCAGGATCAGTTCGCCAACGCCGCGCGCTATGCGGCCCAGCCCGTGCACTTCCACGGCCACGCCCTTGTCCAGCAGAGCGCGCACGGTTGCCTGTACATCGAGCGCATCGCGGCCCAGCCGGTCCACCGCGTAGACATGGATGGTGTCGCCCTTGCGGCAATAGGCGAGCAACTTCGCAAAGCCGGGCCGCTGCGCAGCTGGAACGGCACCGCTGACGCCCTCGTCGGCGAATTCCTCGTGGAAGGTGTCCTCGCCCGACAGCATGGCGTGCCGCTGCGAGGCGATGGATTGGTCCGGGCCGCTGACGCGGTAGTAGGCAAGGCGTGACACGTGATTGCTCCTGGCTCGTTGGGCACCGAGTCAGTATTGAGCCGGGTCACAAGCCCATCCAAGAGCCTTGCGAGCCAGTCGAAGTCCACACCGCTGCGGCGGCTCACTAGCCAAGCCTTGCGAGCCGGTCGCGGCTCCTAGCGCTCTGCAATGCGTGTGTCGATGCCAACTTTGCGGTGACACTCTGTGCTCTTGCCCCCTGTCGATTGCTTCTATGCTTTTGTATCGGATCGCGGACACCCCGCACCACATCGCGGGAACCGTTCACGTGCTTCCCAGCGACGCTACGTCGCTTCCCGCCGAACTTTGTGCAGTACACGGCGCTGCCGGAACAGTTGCGTTCGAATATCCGCCGGATGGCTCTGGCGGTGCAGGGCCTGAACCCTTCCTCGATCCCCCGGCACTCCTTCGAACCCTTGTTCCGGAAGAAACATATCGAGCAGCGGATGCACTCCGACGCCGACTGGGGCTCGGTGACAACTTTGACCACCTAAAGCCGTGGGCCGCGACCCGCGATTTGATGGTCACCTTGATGGGCGGCTGGGACTACAAGCCGGGCGTTGACGCTCAACTTTGGGCCGCCACGGACCTAAACCGCCGAATCACACTCGACGATGAGGACGCACGTTGGGCTTTTGATCGCGCACCTATCGATGAACAGGCCGCCGGTTTGGCCCGCATCGCCAACGATCCAGATGACGGCAAGCGCAGGATTTCTAAGATGGTAGCTGCATGGCGGATGGGGGGCTTGCTCGCACTGGAAGTCTTTGAGACCGAAATGCACGTTATGGCGGAGCGGGCGCCTACGGTTTCGAAAGCACTCATGGATGACCGAAACGCGTTGTGGATGCCGAAAATCCAGGGTCTCGTTGCGAGGCTCGAGCCCGCGCTGATCCTCGTTGGTAGTGGTCACTTGGCTGGCCCGGCCGGGCTGCTCGCACGGCTCGAACGTAGTGGACTACCGGTTGTGCCTGTATAGATCACCACTTCTCGCCCGGCTTGCGCTTCGGCATGTGCGCGTAAGCCTTGTCGTAGTTGAACGGCTCTCGGATCACGGGCGGTGGCGCCATCCAGTACATGGCATTGCACTCGATGCAGGCTACGAAGTCGGTCACGACTGGCGCGCTGCCCAGGTTCTCCACCACAACACGGCTGAACGTGCTGGACCCGCACAGGCACCCTAGGCCGAGGTCACGGCCGTCCAACCATTCGCGCGTCATCGCTTGCACCGACTACTGGATATCCGTACAGTATCGCGATGAACCGCGACGCAGACAACCTCATCGACGTTACGTGGGTAGCGTGGTGCGCCGAGCGACTGCGGGAGCAGTGGCCTAGGGCCGACGCCACGAGCCTGCAGGAGGCTGCTGCGGAGCTATGGCGGGACGAGTCGCTGCGCCCGCTGGGGCCACTGGCAGCAGCCGAGCAATGGCTGCGGCGCGGCATGCCAAGTGGACGCCCATAGGGGTCGGCGAGTGCGGAAACGTTAAAGCGCGCACGAGCGGAGGCCGTGTGCAGACTCATGTGCCTTCGGCGTCTATGCACAATCTCTTAACCCTGCCCGCGCACGGAGGCAAGAGTGGCTTGCCTAGAAGAAGGCATGAGGGAGAGATGCCTTGGCAACGTTCAGCGTCCACTTTGACGGCCCGATCACGGTCGAGCACAAAGTCACGATACGCGTGCTCTCCAAGACTTATGAGCACATGCAGCGCGCCATTGACCGCGCCTTTCTCATCGAATTGCACGGGGAGGTGTGGAAGCACGCTCGTCTCAAAGACAGCCAATACCGAGAGACCGACTTTCTCGCCGAATACCCTCAAGAGGGAGGCATCATTCTCGATGCGGTGCGGGCCGGCGCCGGCGCAATTCTCGATCGTGTTGCTGCCTCTATCCGCCCAGTGTTCGAAAGTGCGGCGCAAGATGCGGTTGAGCAAAACGCGGCCATGGACGTTCAAATCGGCCAGCGCCAAAGATACGTAGCGCAGATGGGCGACAACACTCCAACCTACATGACGGTCGCAGCCAACCCACCAGCTAACTGGGCGGCGGCTTACTCCAATCGATCCGTCGTCAAGGAAGTCGATCAGCTAGTGGCTCAAGTCACCCCTAATGCCCTCGATGGAAGCAGTGTGGCGATTACCCTTACCGGCAACCGTACGCATCTTCCCTTCGAATTCACACCACGGATCGCTCGGCGGTTCCACAAGATCGCTTCTCATCGAGAGCTCGGCGCTGCGTTCGTGGTCACAGCAAGAATTCGTAGCCTCGACATGGGCAATCGCTTTGCAAAGCCGAGCGCGAAAATCGAAAACTTGGAAACCGGCAGAGAGGTGCATCTGCACCTTGCGACGATCGAAGACTTCGATGCGCTACACCCCCACCACGACGGCCAACCCGTTCGCCTCTTTGTTTCTCCAATCGTCGAGGCATTGGGCTTCGACCTAAAAGGTGGCGATTTGATGTTTCTTGCAGTCGGCTAAAGATATGGCCTCGCCTTGGGAGGCTCTTGGTTCGACGTATGTCGAGGCAGCAACGACGGCGTTTCCGCTTCACCGAGCTGTTCTATTTGGGGCTGGGCTGATCGGATCGATCGCTGTTCACCGCAAGACCCAAGCGAGCGTTTTTGGAACGATCGCTCAGTACCCACTTGCAGACATAGCTTCGCTTTCGACTGGACCGCTGAGCAAGGCAACGATCGCCGACGTCATGGTGGCACTCGCAGCCGTATTCCTGGGATGGGGAATTACGAGGATTGGTCTTCAGCGGATTTTTGCGATGGCTGCGCGCATGACCGACCTATGGGAGAACATCGAAAAATCCGAGTTGAGAATGCCGATAAAGGAAGATCAGCCGCTAGCAGACCGCCAAAAAGCGCTTGAACTCATAGACGGTTCGCTTAAGGAACCACGTGCTCGCTTGCGGTCCATAAATGCTCTTGCGGAACTGACATGCGGCATAGGTGTCGCAAGCCTCGCATCGAGCTATTGGGGCAACTGGATTGACGCAGCTATAGGGGGCACATCGCTCATCGCGTCACTTGCGCTTCAAGTCGTGGCAGTGCGCTTCTTCCTCGCCGAATACTTGGGCCCAGCCCTGTCAAAGGCGCGCATCCAAGGAAAGAAGCCCCCGGGGCCGTCGAGTGCAATCTAGGTGGGCGGGGGCAAAGGGCTAGCCGACGAAGCACGCTGCATCGTGGGCCCCGCGCACGGTTGCGATGCGGCTACCTTGAAGCCGACGCCACGATGCCCGGATCAGACTCAAAGACCACGCGTCCTTAGCGGCGCCGGGCAGAGCCGGCGTGATGACTTGCCCAGCGACGACGTAGCGATACAGCTCGCCGTGGCAGCAGGTACACACAGGACAGCGTTGATCACCCCTGCCGCCCCATCTGTCGCCGCTGCACTTGCTGTGCACTTGCTAGCTGGTGCGGCCACTAGGCCAAGTCGCCGTAAGTCCTCGTGTTTACTGGTGCGCCCGGCAGGTATCGAACCTGCAACCCCTGCCTTCGGAGGGCGGGGTTCGTGGATTTCACTGGAACTCTCTCACCTGTGATGCCGGCCTCTCGATGACCTAGATTGTCCTAACAGTTCCGGGTAGGATTAGGACATTCCTAGGACACCGGGAGTGCGAGATGGCAACTAAGATCGACACCGTCGAGTCACGCGGCAAGCTCAAGCCCCGACCAGCGCCCTACTGGCACAAGCTTTCCAGCGGTTGCCACGTTGGTTTCCGCAAGATGACGCCCGCTTCCGAGGGAACCTGGATCGCCCAAGCCTACGACAGCGCGACTCGCAAGCAGACCCGGCGCAGCCTGGGCGCGTTCGACGGCCTTCCTGCGCACCAACGCTATGACGCCGCGAAGAAATCCGCAGAGGCTTGGTTCGCTCACGTCGGGATGGGCGGTTCGACTGACGTGGTGACGGTTCGCGAGGCGTGCGCGCGCTACGTCGCACACGTTAGGGCCGACCGTGGAGACGAAACAGCCGACGACATCGAGGCCCGTTTTGCCCGCTGGGTCAATTCCGACGTCAAGCTCGCTCCGATCGTCTTGCCCAAGCTAACCCGGCAGCACGTCGAGGCATGGAGGAGGAAGCTCGTCAAGGCGCCGGTATTGGTCAATCCGCACGCGAAGGAGCCAAGAACACGCGATCGGGCACCGGCTTCGGTCAATCGGGACATGACGGCACTTCGGGCGGCCCTTAACCACGCCCACGACGAGGGTGCGGTAACGACGGATATGGCGTGGCGGGTTGCTCTCCGGCCTATCGAAAATGCCGACGGCCAGCGCGACGCCTACCTCGACCGCGAGCAGCGAGCGGACTTGATCGATGCGGCGAAGGCCGATGTCGGGGTGTTCCTGCGCGCGATGTCGCTGGTGCCCTTGCGTCCTGGGGCTCTAGCCTCCCTGACGGCGGCCAGCTTCGACAAGCGGCTCGGCGTGCTGACGATCGGGAAGGACAAGGCTGGTCGAGACAGGAAGATCAAGCTTCCTCCTCAGACCGCCGCGTTCTTCGCGCAGCAGGCCAAGGACAAGCTCCCCACCGCCTCCCTGCTGGCTCGCGCTGATGGCAAGACCTGGGACAAGGACGCGTGGAAGAAGCCCGTGAAGGCCGCCGCGAAGGCTGCAGGGCTGCCCGACACGGTCACGGCCTACGCGATGCGGCACAGTGCCATCACAGACCTTGTCACAGGGGGCCTGGATCTCCTGACGGTCGCACAACTCAGCGGGACGAGTGTTGCGATGATCGAACGGCACTACGGCCACTTGCGAGCCGATCACGCCGCAGCAGCGCTGGCGACACTAGCGCTTTGAAGATGGCTTTTGCCGCGCCTAGCCCAAGGCTGATCCCCGAGGGCGAAAACTGGGTTCCCTTGCCCGGCTGGCGTGGCACCCCTCAAGGCGCATTAAAGGGATCGCGATGGAACGTCTTCGGCAATGGGACTTCGCCGAATCATTCTCCGGGGAGCAGATGGCCTGCTTGATTGTTGGGATTGATCCTTTACAAGTTGGCTATGAGCGAGCAAGGATCTTCCCGGTGTTGAATCGGTTAGAGAGCTCATATATCGCAACGCGACGCTGGCAACAGATCGACGCCATTCCCTTCGGGAACAGCGGAAGTCCACCCGATCCAATGATTTTGAGCATCGGTATGGCTGCCCACATTGACACCGACGACGACTACGACTGGCTCACCCTCGACGACTCGGAGTTTGAAAACCAACATTTCTCTCGAAAGGCGATTGCCGAGTGGTTGGCAGCACTGGGCTTGTTCTCCGTCTACTCCTTCGCTCTGCCGGGGCAGGACACTGGTGGAGCAGGCGGTCACGACAAGCCGCTAACCCTCCGCGAACGAAACATGCTTTTGACGATCATTGGCGTGCTGGCAGACGCTGCCAACTTCGACATTTCAGCGCCATCAAAGACGGCCGAGGCGATCGTGAGTGCAGCGGCCTTGGCTGGGATTGCTCTATCCAGGACTGGTGTCGCAAATCACCTTCGCGCCGTCCCAGAAGCAATGGCGACTCGGCAGAAGTAGAGATGGCAATTGCCGTTCGGGCGTCAGCAATTGCCACCACCACGAGAAGCGTCCGCAGACCATCAGGCCCATGAGTTCCCGAGGGGTTCGGGGAAGCGCAAGAAAGGCGCAACATGGCAGACATCTACCAATCCGTCGCGAGCGAGAGGGCCTTGCTTCGGCGACGACAGGTCGAACAACTTGTTCGTTTGAGCCGGAGCAGCATCTACGCGGCCGTGGCCGCTGGCACCTTCCCGGCACCGGTGCGCATAGGCTCACGAGCCGTGGCTTGGCGACTCGCCGAAGTCTTGAGCTGGGTCGCCACACGGCCTCCAGCCAACTCTCGAGCCTGAGCGGAGCAAGCCATGACCACAAAAGAAATGGGCCGCCCACATCACGAAGCGGCCCCTAGCCAAAAGCGCCCCGATTCTACCGGCGACAACAGCACTGCAGCGCAGCGGAGGCGCGCCCTCGAAGCATTGGAAACCGGTCCAAAGAGCACCATCGAGCTGCGCCGGCGCTGGGACATCCTGAGCCCAGCCCCGAGGATCAAGGAACTGCGCGACCGAGGCTACGTGATAGTCACCAACTGGGTGCAGCACGCGACCGACTGCGGCAATTTGCATCGTGTCGCGCTGTACGTGCTTGTGAGCAGCGCGGCTGCCGGGGCCCCAGGATGAGGCCGACCTCGTGGTTGGAACGCCTGCAAAGGCTCTCGGAGCGCTTCCCCGAGTACGGCATAGGCCCCGACCTTGCCGGACTTGCGATCGTCGATCTGTGGGGCGTTTGGAGGTTCTTGGAGCGGATAGCGACGGAGGCGAGTCATGGCTCAGCAACGTGACCCCCCGGCTTTTCAAGAGTACCCCGCGAGCATCCTCGCCCGAGCAGACTTCCGAGTTGCCAGCGCCGCTAGCCGAGGCTTTCTCATGACGGTGCGCTTTGAGTGCTGGGTTAACCGGAGCGTGCCGCGCGATCCACACCTACTCTCCAAAATCCTGGGCTTCGACCTTCCCGTGGTGGAGCAAGGGTTGGCCGAATTGGGGTCGTTCTTCTCCATCGAAGGCGACGAGATCCGCTGCCCTGAGCTCGACCACTATCGCGCACACCTTGACGAGCGACGCCAGAAGCAATCTGCGGGTGGCAAGGCCGGTGCGGCAAAGACCAACGAAGGCCGCAATCGCCCTTCCACGACTAGCCCAACGGGTACCCCGCGTCTTGCTTGCAGCTCCTTAGTAAAGCAAAGCCCAGTTCAATCCAGCAAAGACGAGAGTCTTGAAGGAAAGGCTTCTGAAGACTCATGGCTGAGCGACTACGACAGAGCGAGCCGTGGGCACTGACCCATCACAGATTACGAAATCAATAGGGAGATTGGAGATGGGCACAGGAGGCATGAGATGCGGGGCGGGTCGCCCGCCATCGCACGTCAAAGCAGAACACTGTCGACGCATCGACGTCCGGCGCTGGAACCGAGAGGGCCTGCTAGCTCAGGGCCGCTCTGGGATCTGGCAGTGGACTTGCAGCGAAACCGGCGCGCAGCTCGCGGCGATCGGATATCGGTCTGACGGCGGAACGGTTACCTTGAACTACTCCGTAAACGGTGAGGCGCGAGTACAAGCGATCGGCTTAGGCCGAACTCACTGCCAATACGGAGGTTCCCGGCCCTGGTTTCACTGCCCTGTTCGCGGTGAGCGAGTAGCAATACTATTCTTCAGAGCAGGTCGATTCGCTTGTCGGGATTGCCAGCGTATCGCCTATGCGAGTCAATCGGACGACGTGTGCGCGCGTACATGGCGCAAGCAGGCTAGGCTTGAATCTAGGCTTGGCCCGAACTGGCAACGGCCGAAGGGCATGCATTCGACAACCTACGAACGATTGACTTCGCTCCTGTGGGACTGCGAGGAACGGCGAGATACTGTGCTGGGCGCCTTTCTGCACCGCATGCTTCAACGTGAGCCTGGATTAAAGAATGATTCGCTGTTTCGAGACATCGTCTAAGACTGCAGTGCTTAGCCCTGACGGTCACTAAATTGGCGTCAGAACGGAGAAGCGACGTGCTCACAAACCTCGCCCCACTGCCCTTGGCCCTTGTTGCTTCTGCGCTGGCGTTGACTGCGAGCAGTACCGGTGGCAGAAGCAAGGATTGACTCACGACGACTGCAACCGCGATTCATATCAATGAACACGATGAAGCAACG
>Ga0123338_10005108_pt1 | contig 11308 bp, 14 predicted proteins | sample grotaG_FD_89793 | JGI IMG/M metagenome (GOLD analysis project Ga0123338, IMG submission 89793) | Glacier valley bacterial and archeal communities from Borup Fiord, Nunavut, Canada, to study Microbial Dark Matter (Phase II) -... | ecosystem: Environmental > Aquatic > Freshwater > Ice > Glacier ...
AAATAAAGCACTAACTAACAGGATCGATTTCTAAACACTTACCAATAAGCCTTATTATAAACACTAAATAAATTAGTATTATTTTGTTAACTTTGTTATTAAACAGCAAGGTTATGCAAGTATCTAAATTTAACTTTCAAATCAGACAATTCAATCAATCTATTGATGTGGAGCTTTCTATCTTTAAGCTTGATGAATTAACTCGTTATCGTGCTGTAATATGCAATAGAATTATTATGCTTTACAGACAGAATGATGGGCGTTTCCAAATCTATGATTGCGGAGACTGGATAGAAAATGACCTTGCAAAAAAGATTGCAGATTGGATTAGAGAAAAGGAAAAACAAGTAGGTGGACTAATACATCATCATTTGCAGATTGGTAATGTGGCGTAATAGAATATGCATGTAAATTTTAGGTATAACATCAAAAAAAATGTAATTTAAAACACAGGCATGTAATAAAAAATTATAGAAAAAATTAAATGAATAAATACATAGTTACATTGCAGGTTATAATTGAAGGAAATGAAGTATTAATGGGTACAATTGGAAGCCTAAGTGGAACAACAGATTATCACCCAAATACTGTAAAAAATACTGTAACTGATTATTATAAACTGTTATACCCAACTCAAAGAATTGCAGTTAAAATATAGCATGCACAATTGTTAACTGATGCTGAATTTAAAGAAGCAGAAAAAAACTTTATAAAGCTAACTTCAAAATTGTGATTTCTACTACGACATGTCAGCTAATCTTTTAGCTGCAGTATTTTATAAATTATTTCCAAAGTCCAGTTTTTATATATTTATTCATTTCGCTTTCAACAAAAACTTTTAAATTTTTGACATTTACTGCCTGTTCGATAACCGCTACTCCTGACCGGCTTTTAGCAATAACATTATTTCGAGTTATAGAATCTGTAACTTTTTGATTGTTTATATAAACAGAATTTTCTTCTTCGTAACCACTAATCAATATTCCTTCTAATTCAACCACTTTATTATTTAATGAAAATACAGGGCCACCACTATTGCCATGTGTAGCGTTGCATTCGATTAAAGTAATGTGATTTAAATCTTTATTGTCCATATTTAAAGAAGGTTTCCATGCAATATGTCCAGGTTTAGCAGTTGAAATGCTATAAAAGAATCGTGATTGAAACTCCAAGTCTATATGATCAGGATACCCACAAATCCAAACCTGTTCACCTAAGTACGAAGTAGTCATTTGATTATAACCTAATTGACCCATATTCATTGACTGACTATTATATAAAGAATCAAAAAACATTGGAAGCATTACTATACAGCCTAAATCTATATTTTCTTCTGGATATAAAAAAACATTCGAAGTTGTATTTGAATTTTTTATAGGAATTTCAACCCCAAAATATTCAGTTGTTTTAATCGTATCGGCCCAAGAAGGTCTTATGAAAATACTTTTTATATTATTGTCAAGAAAGAATTTGATAACATGTTTTGCTGTAATGATTGAAGTAAGTGATGTTGTTCCTGCATTTGTATAGGTTATTAATCCGGAACCTATAGTTAAAAATCTTTTTACCTTTTTTTTTCTTTCCGTTAACAAACATAGTATCATCTATAACGGTTCCAATACCCGTTAAACATTTCCTAGTAAGTAAAATATCGTGTTCCATATCAAGTGGAGTTTGACAATAATTCTTACTGCCAATAAAAACAAGAAAAACGATAATGATGTAAACTTTAAATTTCATGTAAACAATTTAAGATACTAGAAAAGCAAATATACTAATTAATTTAGCTGCCTTCTGCTAATTTATTTGGGCAAGAAGCTGTTTTCTTAAAACAAAAATATTAATACTTTGCTCTAATCTATTAATTTAGATTGATTTTAAATTAATTGCCCGCCGAGGAATAAGCACTGCTCACTAATGATAAAAGATAGAATCATGCTCATGTACAATGCATTTATTACTCTGTATATAAAAAGCCACATCATCATCCAACTCTTAAACGGAGCGTCGCCAATGAAGAAAAATTAATGAATAAATGCTAGTGAACAAAAGTTTTTTTTAAAAATTAATGGTGTATGTTATGCAAGCCTTTGTTCTTCCAGCCCCAATATTACAAAACCCATGTTTTGCGTTCGTGCTAATTGTCAGTAGGCTCCAACATTAAAAATTGTTCCCTAAGTTCCGCAAGTAATTTTCCGGCTTGGGTTTTCCATGATGTCCAGCCATTAACGGTTTGTCTCGTACTTCCAGAATCAATAATTCCTGCCAATGCTGCATAACTAGGACTTCCAAAAATTTGGTCAAATAATGAAAGTGAACCGTCTGCTAAAATTGTTGCCTCATATCTTTTTGGTTGCCCATTTCTTGGTCTGTATGGCATAATTAATTTGTCTCCAACATGCAATAAGTTACCAGCAATTAAATCACTAATTTCTACATCATAGCGATTGATTTCTCTATTTTCATTTTGTTCTTCCTCTTCTTGTTCTGTGTCTAATTCCGGTTTAAATTCTTCCGGAAATTCAAAGACAATATTTTGGGGATTATTGAATTCAACAAATTTTGTTACTACCCAAAGTTTCACTTTATACTTTAAAGTCCTTGCCCAATCTTTTAAATCATTTGTTATTCCGTCAATTGGAACGCCAATTATTGGGTCGGTTTCTAAAATGTCACCCAATACTTGTCTAACGTTTATTTCAGCAATATTTAATTCGTCAAACTTTTCTTTTGTTGAAGGGTCGTTTTTATTTTGTTCAACAGCTAAATCAACAATTGTCCGCCTTGTTATATCTTGTTGAGATGCTAATATTTGCTTTGTTATTTGTGGTGCAATATGATTCCAAACGCTGTGGTGCATTAATTCGGCTTCAACCAAAAACCATTTACGTAGTGCAATATCAATTGCAAAACCGTCTGGAATAGTGCCGCCTCCGTCTGCTGTTTTTATTTTTGCTTTCGGTAAATAAAATGAATTAGGACCAAATAAATATTCGTAATTCTGAATTATTACACCAAAGTCATCGAGTATTAATGCGTCCTGTTTTTCTATTTTAGAGAGTTCCTTTAAATGAACAGCATCAGCTTTGGCCATCTTTAAATGTGACATTAGTTTTGCGGTATTGGTATATAGCACCTCGTAGCCAAGCAAACAAGCCTGCTGGCCAAGGACTGAGGCCAGAAAACTTTTACCGGTACCGGTACTGCCGGTGATAAAAAGGTCTTCCCCTTTTTTGATAAAATCACCCGTTGCCAGGCGCTCTACCATTTTTTTATCCAGCCCTCGATCCTGGCTGTAATCAATCTGTTCCATACTGGCATGCTACCGGAAGTTAGCGTTCCTAAGCCCTCTTTGCAGGTTACGGTACTGGCGGCCATCCCACTCGCTCTGAACTAGGTGATGCACCAGTTCATCGTTGGTAAACTCCCGCGGATGGGAGGTATCCATACTTTCTTTAAAAGCCTTTTGCATGCCCAGCAGGCGCATGCGGCTCATCTTTTCTAAACTTTCCTTGTTCATTTTGTTTGATTTTATTTAATAAATGATTGTTGTTTTTTATCCCTTTTATTTTTACTGGTAGTAATCTTCACCGCGGATATTATCATGCTGGGGCATACCGCTGCCACCCGGTGCCGGAGGTTGTTCATCTTCCAGCGGAATGAAGTCTGCTTTTGATTTTAGGATCCGTTCAATGATCCCAAAGCTGTATACGTTAAAACTATCAGCACGCAGTGGTTCCATAATTTAGTTATTTAATCACCCAAAACCAATCAAAAATAGAGGTTTTGGACAATTATAATGATTGTGATTATGTTTGATGCTTATTCGATTACTGTACGCACCTGGGCACAACTTTGGACAAGTCGATAGTTTTTTGGATATTCAACTACCCGTGCAATGGCATGAACATGGCTGACATCGCACACTTTCGACGGGGCGACCTGCAGGGAGAGATCACTAGTTTTGAACGGCAAAAACCAAACGTTCATTAAAAAGCCAAAACTGCCATGTGTTTTATGTTTTGAGACCTTCTTGCTATGTATCAAAAGATGATTTGAGGCGGTTTGGGCTTTTTGTGATGGTAATCTTGCATATCGTTCATCGCAAAACTACAATCATGAAAATTTTACAAGGCCTCACCAACCCGATCCTTATGCCAGCCTGGTGGCAGGATTTGCTGCTGCTGATACCAAGACTAGTTTGCGGCTACCTCTTAACCTCCAATTTTGGTGCTGCCAAATTTGGCCTGCCGTGGAGCCCGGCAGATAATAACCTCGGTTTTTTTGAAGTGGCTTTTTGGTTTCCCAATGATGTGGCAGAGTACGGCGGCATCTTTAAAATGTTCCCTGTTTTCTTCGCCTGGATGGGAGCATTTAGCGAAGCTGTAGGCGGTATTTTTTTATTGCTTGGTTTGCAAACCAGGATTTTTTCCTTTTTTATTTTATGCACCATGCTGGTAGCCATTTTTATGCAGCAGATGGGCAATGGCGCCTGGAATATACTGCCCGCTGTAGGCTTTGCATGGGTGAGCCTTTATACAGTGATTATAGGCAGCGGAAGGTTCGGCATTGATTATCTCAACTATAAAAAATTCAAGCAATGAAAAAGCATTCAACCATTTTAATAAGCCTGCTGCTTTTATCGCTGGCAAGCTGTGTGCAAAAAAGCTATACAAAAACGGTAGTTTTTATGCTACAAGTGTCCAACATAAAAGACATTAAAAATGTGGGTATCCGTGACCAGGGAAAGCCACTAAGCTGGGACAGTGATTTTGAAATGAAACCAGTGATAAAAGATTCTTTATACACCGCAACGATTACCGCAGTTACCAGTTACAAATTCGCTGAAATAAGATTTACTGTAAATGGTGATTTTGAATTGAAAGACTAACCCAACCGCCGAGTGATATTCAGCGATAAAGATAACACTTATTAAAAGGCAGTATTCAACTCTAATAAATAAAAAATTCAATCATTTATAACAATAAAAATCTAAAAACATGAAACAGTTATTTTCAATGCTACTCTTATGCAGCACAATTTTCGGCAGTTGTTCATCCTCACAAGGCATCACTAACATTCAGCCAAAAACTGGCACTATCGAAATTCCTGCTAAAGGAGAATTTAGAATGTGGAAGAATGTTAATCATGGCAGTTTTACGGTTACACTTACCAATTCATCACCCAACCAATCAGTAGAATTGTACAAAGTAAAAAGCGATGGCAACGAAAAATGGATAAGCCCATCGCTGCTTGCCAACACCAGCCACCAAGTAACCATACCTGCCGACGGGCATTTGTTTTTTAAGAATTTTAATCCTAATACATTTACCATCACTTATAAAATTGCCGAATAATGAAACATATCCTTTCAGCCATTGTATTTTTTATTTGTATCAATGCAACAGCACAGCAAACACTTACCATTGCACAGCAGCAGGAAGATTTTAAAATTTTTAAGACCAGTATGGATGAAATGCATGCTGGGGTATATTGGTTTATTACGCCAGAAAGGTTTACTGCATTGTATGATTCTGTATATGCCACATTAAAAGACAATGAAGATGCAGAACAATTTTATTTAAAAGTGCGGTATTGTATGGCAGCGTTGCACCATGGGCACGATGGTGTGGAGTGGACAAACCGCAAGCCAAGCCTTAATTATAAAATGAATGCCATGCCTGCTGATAGAAAACATTTGCCATTTGTGATGGAATATTTGGGTGATAAATTATACATACTAAACAATTGCAGCAGCAATAAAAAAATTATCAATGGCAGCGAAATTCTAAGCATCAACGGAAAAACTATTATCAGCCTAAATAAACAAATGCTGCAATACATTTTTGCCAATGGCCGGAACACTACCTTCAAATACAAAATGCTGGGATTTTATTTTCAATTTCATTACCTGTACCAAATATTGTATCCAACAGAAACTACCTATAAGTTGTGTATCATCCCCTACAAATCAAAAAAGAAAGTTGAAGTGTTGACTGATGCAGAACTTCCACAAACCATTGCCGATAGGTATCAGCAGCAAACAGGCAAATCAATCAACTTTTGGGATTCATTGTTTACATATAAACTGCTGGATAAAGCAAAAGGCATTGGTTATTGTAAGATGGAAACATTTTCTATCCAGCGATTTGATACAGACAGTATTAAATTAGCAAATGTGCTGGAAAAAATGTTTGCACAAATAAAATCAGATAATATTAAAAGCCTCGTGGTGGATGTACGCAACAATGAAGGCGGAGATGATACCTGGCAAACTGCCATCAGTTATTTCAGAGCTATCGAAGAGAATAAAGATGGCGGGCTTGCTTATCTTCAGAGTGATAAGTTCACTTATATACAATATGTAATTCATAATGATGAAAACAGGCAACTGCTACAGGCGTTTCAGGATAATCCTTATGCATTAATAGATAAAACTCCGGCAGGGCGTTTTAAACTAAAGCCGGAATACACAGAGCATGATACTAAGGCAAAGCCATTAATGCCCAATGCTTTCAACGGCGATGTGTATTTACTACAAAATGGGTTAACGTTTTCTGCAGGCTTCGCATTTGCCGGTATGCTCAAAGACAAGATTAAAAAAAGTAATGGCTTTATAAAAGTAATTGGTGAAGATAATGGGGATGATATGGATGCTGGTGTGGGTAGTGGTGGCTGGGGCGTAGAATTATTGTTACCCAATAGCAAAGTGAAACTCAATATACCTATTACGGGGGGTGGCGAAAAAGCTTATACCATTCCACCGTTGCATTTTTTAGATTATAAAGTAGTACCAACTATTGAAGATAAATTAAATGGAGTGGATACCGAGATTGAGTTTACAAAGAAATTAATTAGTCAGAAGAATAAGTAGAATATCACCATACTTTTATAATAACTGTGGAATATCATTAGTTCCTTGCAAATATTATGCTTTGTGCTTTTATTAAGTTTGCTTGACGGTAGCTGGAAGCTTTTTTTCCGTCCATTCCTTGGGGCTGGCACCCGTTGCTTTTTTAAAAGCCCGGTTAAAAGTAGCTTTGCTGTTAAAACCGCAATCATAAGCTATGCCTAAAAGTGTTTGTGTTTTTTGTTCGCCTTCTGTCAGTTTTTCTTTTACTGCCTCAATGCGGTAATGATTCACAAAATCATTAAAGTTAAGTTGGAAACCTTGGTTAATTACTTTGGAAATAACAGACGGATTTGTTTTAAGTTGTTTAGCTACTTGCGTAAGTGAAAGCTCTGCATCTTCATAAGCCTTCTCATTTTTCAGTAGTGCTTCTATTTTTGGTTTCCATTGAGCAAGTAATATACTGTCTTCTTTTTTTTCTGTTTGTACATGCTCCACCTCAATTACTTCGGCCTCTTCTATAAAATTATTTTCATCTGCTTCAGCAGTCGAATGCTGTAGCAGTAATGAAGGTTTGTAAGTAAGCAGGTTTAGTTTAAACGGCACTTTTGTTTCGATAGAATTTGAATAGCCAGTAATAGCGATATAATAAAAAATAACAGCGAAGCAAAAGAAGAACCACCAGCTTCCTGAATAACCATTTAGCCATGGAAATATTTTCGAAAAAATTTCAAAACTGATATGTAGCAACTGCATCAGCAAAAAAGCAAGCAGAAAATTTTTCACCCAGCGGAATAAAATGGTATCTGCATAACTCACTACCTGCACCATCAGTTTTTTATACAGGCTGTAATACCGAAGGCCGATAAAAAAATAAAAAAGCATTGAGATTAAACCAGAAGCCTGATACCAGTAGTCAAAATCCCTATCCATCTCATCTGCCAAAAAATAATAGCGTTTCAAAATAAGTTTGTCTGTAACAAACATAATAAGGCTGTACAGTAAATACAAAATACCCGGCAATAAATACAGCCATTCTTTTTTGCCAAACCTGAAAGAAGGGTTGAGAAGGCTTTGCACATAAAAGAAAATAACTGGTCCCATAAAATACAAATGTTGCATGGGCATATAAAACAGGAAGTCACGGTAAGGCTGGTTGTCGTACCAGCCTGCAAAGCCAAGCATCCAAGGTGCTATGAAAAGTGAGCAAAGCAGCAGGAATAGCGACAGCCATTTATCAGAACGGCTTTCATTGCGGATACCTTTTCGCAAGAGCAGTGCTGCATACACCAGGCCATGTACAAAAAATATAAGAAGGAGCGAACTGTAAAAACTAAAATTGAAAAGCATAGGGTTTAAAATAAATAAAGCCGGTTAATTGTTCACAACTCGGGGTTGTTTTTACTCAGGTGTAAGGTAACACTCCACAATTACATTGCTGACAATCATATCAACTTAGACTACCCTGTCAACTATTTTGCCAGTTACTCCTATTCGTGGTCTATAATTAATCACCACTACCTGAAAGATTATTAGAAAATTAAGGTAAATTAATTCGATGAGAATCCTTACAGATATACTTATCTGCCAAAACATTATACTGATACAAGAGTTTTTGCTAACGTTTATCAATATCAATTAAAACACGGTCAACTAAAGTTATTATAGGTTAAAATTATATAGTAAAAGTGATAATTTTTCCAACATAACGCTTGTACCATTATTTAATGAAATTTTGCAGGCGTAATTATAGTTGTTTTCCCTTACCAGTCGTTTCAAAACTATCCAGCGTGACAAAAAAGCTGCATAGTTTACTTGTTAGAAGAATTGTTATTTTTAAGAGAAGATAATTTTAACCGGCAAAAATTAGTGTTGTATAGGACCAGTATGAAATTTTATAAAAACTGGTTGCAACAAAATAAATATGCCGTTACCCATATTGAAACCACTAACAACCGCTCCAATAAAATATATTGGATAAACAACCTATAAATATCGTGTGGTTTAAAAGAGATTTGCGGTTTACCGACCACGAGCCTTTGTATACTGCACAGCAGCAAGACTTGCCAATACTTATGCTTTATTTTTTTGAACTATCAGTTATGGCTTATCCAGATAGTGATGTAAGGCACTGGCGTTTTGTATACGAATCGTTGCAGGAGATGCAGTTTAAGCTAAAAGATAAAAATGCACAATTGTATATCTTTAACAATGAAGTTGAAATGGTGTTCACGAGTTGCAAAAAAAGTATGAAATAAAAAATATTTTTTCGCATGTGGAAATGGGTAATAAAATAACTTATGACAGGGATATTGCAGTACAAATATTTTGTAACCACAATGCCATTGAATGGAAAGAATACCAATTAAATGGTGTGATACGCAAACTAAAATCAAGAAGTAAATGGCAGCAAAGATGGTAGCAAAAAATGACGCAGCCGCCTAAATTAGTAAGTGAAACGGGGTGGGCTATTTTATAACTTTATGATACCCTGTATTATATTTTAAAGGGAGAAAACCTAACTGCGACCATTACCACACACGATAAAAATTTTCAACAGGGTGGCGAGTATTGGGCGTGGCGCTACTTAGATAGTTTTATAAAAGAACGCTATGTAAACTACAGCAAGCATATTTAAAACCTTTGCTTATCCGAGAAGGCTGCAGCCGCTTATCCCCTTACTGACTTATGGCAATATTAGTATGCGTATGGTTTATCAGTACACCAGACAACACTATCAAAAGTCTCAAAACAAAAGGGCAGTTGCCAATTTTATCTCCCGCCTGCATTGGCATTGCCATTTTATACAAAAATTTGAAGACGAATGCTGTATGGAATTTGAAAATGTAAACAGTGCCTATAATCAATTAATAAAACTTAAAAACGAAGTATATATCAAAGCATGTCAAGAGGGAAAAACTGGTGTGCCCATTGTTGATGTCTGTATGCGATGCCTTGCAGCAACAGGGTATATTAATTTCAGGATGAGAGCAATGGTAGTGTTATTTTTTGTTTTTAATTTATGGCAGGATTGGCGGGAGCTTCATTTTTTAGCCTGGCAGTTTTTAGATTATGAACCCGGCATTCATTATCCGCAATTGCAAATGCAATCCGGTGTTACGGGAATAAATACTATCAGGATTTATAACCCGGTAAAAAATTCTCAGGAGCATGATAGCGAAGGGTTATTTATTAAACAGTGGTTTACAGAATTACAAAATATACCTTCCAAATTAATTCATGAATCCCGGAAATTGAGCATTATTGAACAGCAGTTATACCAATATATCATTGATAAAGATTACCCTGAGCCCATTGTTGATATTGAGGCATTGCGAAAAAAAGCAAGTGATATTGTATTGAGTTTTAGAAAGAAAGATGATGTGAAGGCAGAAGGGAAACGCATTATACAAAAACATATCAGCAATGTAAAAACCCGTTCAATAAAAAAAAGTAAACCAAATATTTAGAAATGTAACGCAAATTAATTAAAAAAAATAAAGCCATAAGCGAACCCTAAGCGAACAAATATTGTCCGTTAAAGATATCGACCTTATATTAATTTTTACAAATAAGAAATTCAAAAGTAGGCAGATTGTTTTTCATCAATAAAGCTTTAACTATATACGGTTCTGAAGTAATTTTTTTATTGAGTAAGTTGAATGACAGGTAGATTTTTTTATCACTGATTTCCCTATTAAGCAGCAGTTCAACAAATAGTTTATTGTATGCAACAGCCATCCTGTCTTCTTGAAGGGTTGATTCAATGATAAATATTTCCTTGTGCTTGTACTTATATACTTTCATTGTTAAAAATTAAGTATTGAGAAAAATATTTTTTCTAAATAGGCGTAACTTAAATAATAGAACAAACAATCGATTACTAAGGCAATTGTTTATTCTAATATTCAGATTGATTTTAAATTGGCAACAAAACGCTGTCTATCACATGAATAACTCCATTGCTTGCTTTTAAATTTGTAGCAGTAACAATTGCTTTACCACCTTTTGCGTCAGTTAAAACCACCTTTCCATTTTCAACAGTAGCAGTTAATTTTCCACCTGCCACAGTAGTAAGCACGGCTTTTCCTTTTCCTTTTTTAATAGCTGCAAGTACCGCTTTAGCATCTAATGTTCCGGCTATTACATGATAGGTTAGTATGGCGGCAAGCTTTGCTTTATTTTCGGGCTTTAGCAATGTCTCTACTGTTCCTGCCGGTAATTTTGCAAAAGCATCATTGGTTGGTGCAAATACCGTAAATGGACCTTTACTTTTTAACGTAGCTACCAAGTCTGCCGCTTTTACAGCAGCAACCAATGTGGTGTGTACTTTAGAGGATGCAGCTACATCCACAATGTCTGATTTTTTTTGTGCTGTTGCATTCAGTGTAAAAATTCCTACTGCAAATAATAACACAATCTGTTTAAACGATTTCATATTTTTTTTTTTTTGTTTAC
>Ga0123338_10005109_pt1 | contig 11306 bp, 10 predicted proteins | sample grotaG_FD_89793 | JGI IMG/M metagenome (GOLD analysis project Ga0123338, IMG submission 89793) | Glacier valley bacterial and archeal communities from Borup Fiord, Nunavut, Canada, to study Microbial Dark Matter (Phase II) -... | ecosystem: Environmental > Aquatic > Freshwater > Ice > Glacier ...
GTATGAGAAAGGGCTTTCTTGGAGCCTACAAGTACAGCTGGCTCACGGTGACCAGGACGCCGGTCAAAAAATAGAGTGCGAAGCGTTGGAGCTTGTGGGCGGGTTTGTGGTGTTGACACATGCCGGCCTAACGCGGACGGGTTTTCTTGCGTTCTGTTCGCAATAGCTTTCACGTGTTGCGGAGGTAAATGGACTACCCATGACCCTGAATTCTGCCGACTCTGCGGGATTAGGTCAGCGTGATGTGGCGAGGCCGATGCACCCTTTTTTATTTCGGGGGGTGGGGCTGCTTCGCCATCCAAGCCTGCACCTGGTCGATTTCGCGCTGCTGGTCCCGCAAGACGAAGTAGGCCGTTTTTTGCATCCCCTCATCGCGGCCAAATTCCAGCTCGGCCTGGGCCAACCGGAGGGAATTTTGGTGGTGCGGAATGAGCAGGGCGGCGTAGTCGCGGTCGGTACTGCCGGTGCCGGCATCTTCGGCCGTTCGTTCGAAGTAGCCGTCCGACGGTGTCTTGTCCCCCTCGGCTTGGGCCATGATGCGGTGAGCGGCGGGGTGCAAGCCGGCGGTGGCGGCTTCGAGCAGCTTCTCCAACTCGTGGGATTGGGTGGTGTGCTCGGGGAAGGCGGGTGGCTGCGCCCCGATGCGTTGGATGGCGGAGTCGAGGCCTAAGATGAGCTGCTGGTGGACGCGGTGAATGTCTTGCGCAACGCGGCGCAGCTCGGGGTCCTGGCCTTGCTTTAGCTCCAGGAACGACATGGATACCGCGGCCCGGTGGTTTTCGCGCATGAGCTGGGCAAAGTAGAGGTCGAGGTTGCCGTTGGAGTGGAGGTTCTGGGAATGGTCGGCCATGGTATGCAGGGCCGCCATCATGGTGGCGGGCGGGCCGGCTTCGTGGACGTCGGCCGCTTCCTCCGGATTGCTGTGACAGGCGGCTAGTAGCAGGCAGCCGGCCAGGCACCAAGCCGGGGTGGAGCGAAAAACGGAACGGACTACGCTACGCATGGAGGGAAAGATAAAGGCCGCTGACCCAAAGCCCCTAGGGCAGGACGGTGCCGATTACGTGGCTGCGGGCTTCCGCGTCGCCGTGCTGGGTTTCGTGCTGCACGTAGTACTCGAGCTGGGTGCCGGGAGCGAAAGCGTCGGTGTCGAGGTAGGACGAGCGGGTGTTCACGGCCAGGCGCTGCCAGGGTGCGGCGTCGCCGCCCACGCGGCGAAAGAGGTGGGCGACTTCGAGCAGTTCTTTGGCAAAGGCAATGCGGCGGCCGGCGGGCTCCAGGGTCAGGTCAATTTTGGCGGTGTGCATGACAGGAGAACGGAGAAGTGAGCTAGGTAATCATGCCCAAGAGGAGAAACAGGAGGAAGCCCACAAAAAAGGCCAGCGTCATGAGCGGGGTTTCGGGTTCTTCGTGGGCCTCGGTGAGCAATTCTTCGGTGACGAGGAAGAGCAGGGCGGCCAAGCCGAAGGAAAGCACGATTTCGAGCACGTTGCCGGTGGCCCCGCGCAGCACGGTGGTACCGATGCCAGCCCCGATGAGCAGCATGAGCGAGGTGCCGGCCACGATGGCGACGGCCCGGCCCTTGCCGTGGCCGTCCTGGCGCAGCTCTATGGTGAGGGCGATGGCCAGCAGGGTGCCTTCCTTGGCGCCGGCGGCAAAACCGATGCCGAGCAGCAGCCCGTCGATGAAAATGTCGATGCCGATGGCCACGAGCAGGCCCCACGGCAGGGCTGCGGTGGCAGCCGTGGCGGGGCCGGAGCTGGCGGCGGCTGGTTCGGCGTCCTTGCCCACTTTTTCCTGCTTTTCGAGGCGCTGAGTGAAGTAGCGCAGCCCGAGCATGGTGGTCCAGGGCGGGGTGACGGCGGTGGAAATGGTCAGCAGCGTGTATAGGCTATTTGGCGAGGTGAGCTTCCAGCCAGCGCTGGTACTGCTTGATTTCGGCCAGCTCGTCGCGGACAATGCGGCGGGCGGCGTCCTTCAGCTCGGCGTCTTTGCCAAAGGCCAGCTCCACCTGGGCCAGGGCCACGCCGGTTTGGTGGTGCACCCGCATGAGGGTGGCAAAGTCGGTGTCGAGCGGGCCGGGCGTGGCGGGCAGCTGACGCAGGGGCGCCAGCGCGGCGGCAATGCGGCGAACAAACGGGTCCTTGGTGTTGCCGGGGCGGTACTCCTGGCCTTTGGGTGGCTGCTTGGTAAGGGCCAGGGTGAGGACGTGGTTGTCGCGCGCGTGGCCCTTGAGCACGTGCTGGGCCAGCTCGCGCAGGATGGAGTCTTTGCCGCTGGCAATCTCCACGGCGGCCAGGCGCTGGGCGGCAGCGTGGTGCACGCTCATCACGCGGGCAAAGTCCTCGTCCCAACAGCCGTCGCGGTGCACGGTGTCGAGCTGCTGGGCCAGTAGCTGCAGGGTGTCGCGCAGGCTGGGCGGGGCGGCTACGGGGGCGGGCTTGGGCGGGGTGGCGTGGGCCTCCTGCTCGTGGGCGTCGGTGCCGGGCTTGGAATTGCAGCTGCTGAGAACGGAGATGGCTCCGAACAAAAAGCCAACGGCGAAGCGCCCAGCGCATAGGCGGGGCGGGGGGACTGTCTTGATTAATAACGTGGTGAGCATGAGACAGGGGCTGGAATTTGCGCTTAACAGGGACGTGGTCGATTACCTCTCCGGTACGAGTTGGGCGAGGGCCAGGTAGGCCGCCACGCCAAGCGCGGCGACGGCCGCCAGACCGAACGTCCAGGCGGGGCCGGCCCACTGCCAGAGCGCGCCGGCCCCGAGGCTAGCCAGCAGGGCGGCCAGGCTGCTCAGGCCGCTGAAGGTGCCGAGGGCCGCGCCGGTATCGGCCCGAGCGGCGAGGTTGCTGAGCCAAGCTTTAGCCACGCCCTCGGTACTGGCCGCGTACAGGCCGTAAAGGGCAAACAAAGCCGCGAAGGCAGGCCAGCCGTGGGCCAGGGCCACGCCGCCGTACACAGCCGCGAAGGCCAGCAAGCCGCTCACGAGCAGCCGGCGCGGACCGAGGCGGTCGGCGAGGTGGCCCAAGGGCCAAGCGGCCAGCACGTACACGGCGTTGTAGAGAATGTAGAGGCCGATAACGGCGGCGTCGGACAGGCCGCGCTGGCGGGCCAGCAGCAGCAAGAAAGCATCGGAGCTGTTGAAGAGGGCAAACGCCAGCAGCGCGCCTGCCACGCGGCGGTAGGCCAGCGGGGCCCCGCGCCAGTAACCGAACGAGGCCCAAAACGGGAGCAAGGGCCGCGGCGAAGGTGCGGCCGGCCGCTCTTTTAGCCAAAAGGTGATGCCGATGGCCAGCACGCCCGGCACGAAGGCCAGCAGGAACAGCGGGCGGAACTGACCGGGACGGGCGGCCAGCCAGAGCAGGGCGGCCGTGGGACCGAATACGGCCCCGAGCGTGTCCATCGAGCGGTGAAAACCGAAGACTTTGCCCTTGGTTGCGGGGGTGGCTTCGTCTGAAAGCAGCGCGTCGCGGGCCCCGGTGCGCAGGCCCTTGCCCAAACGGTCCACGGTGCGGGCCACCAACACCCACGCAGGAGTGGCCAGCACGGCCAGCATGGGCTTGGACAGAGCGCTCAGGCCGTAGCCCCACTGCACAAAGGGCACTCTTTTTCCCAATCTATCCGACCACTGGCCGAAGTAGCCCTTGCTCAGGCCCGCCACGGCTTCGGCCACGCCTTCGAGCAGGCCGATGAAGAATACCGAAAAGCCGATGCTCTGCAAATACAGCGGCATAACCGGATAGAGCATCTCGCTGGCCAAATCCGTAAACAGGCTGATGAGCGAGAGCAGCCAGACGGCGCGAGTCAGGTACGAAAAGCGGCGCATCAGAACTTCATGCGCTGAATCCGCACGGCGTTGAGGATGGCGAGCAGGGCGACTCCAACGTCGGCAAACACGGCTTCCCACATGGTAGCCAGGCCGCCGGCGCCGAGGGCCAGCACCACGGCTTTCACGGCGAAGGCTAGCCAAATATTTTGCCAGACGACGGTGTGGGTGGCCACGGCGATGCGGCGGGCAGTGGCAATCTTGCTGGGGTGGTCAGTTTGGATGACGACGTCGGCCGTTTCGATGGTGGCGTCGGAACCGAGGCCGCCCATGGCGATGCCCACGTCGGACAGGGCTACTACGGGGGCATCGTTGACGCCGTCGCCGACGAAGGCCAGGCGGTGGCCGGCGGCTTTGAGGCGCTCGACGTGGGCGGCTTTGTCCTCGGGCAGCAGGCCGCCGTGGGCTTCGGTGATGCCAAGTTCCTGGGCCACGCGCTGCACGATGGCGTCCTTGTCGCCGGAGAGCATGACAATGGTTTTCACGCCCTGGGCCTTCAGCTCCCGCACGGCCTGGGCGGCATCCGCCTTGATTTCATCGGCCACGGTGAGGTAGCCGGCGTACTGGCTGCCGACGGCCACCACGACGATGCTATCGACCAGTTGGTCGATTTCGGCGGGGTACGCGACGTTGTACTTGGCAAGCAGCTTGGTGTTGCAGGCCAGGACCTCCTGGCCGTCGACGCGGCCACGCAGGCCGTGGCCGGCTATTTCCTCCACGTTTTCAACCGTGAGCGGCGTGCCCGTGGGCTTCACGTACTGCACCAAGGCCTTCGCAATGGGGTGCGTGGACTTGACTTCGAGGGCGGCGGCCAGGGCGGTGAACCGGGCTTCGGTCTGGCCGGGAGCGGTGACGACCTGCTGCACGGCGAACACGCCTTTGGTGAGGGTGCCGGTTTTGTCCATCACCACGGTGTCAATTTCGCGCATGACATCGAGAAAGTTGGAACCCTTGAAGAGCACGCCGGCTTTGGAAGCCGCGCCGATGCCGCCGAAGTAGCCGAGCGGAATGCTGATGACCAGGGCACAGGGGCAGGAAATCACGAGGAACACCAAGGCGCGGTAGAGCCAGTCGCGGAAAACGTAGTCGTCTACAAAGAAGTAAGGCAGAAAGGTGAGCAGCAGCGCCAAGCCCACCACGATGGGCGTGTAGATGCGTGCAAACTTGGTGATGAACTGCTGGGTCTTGGCTTTGCGGCCCACCGCGTCCTGCACCATCGCCAGAATCTTACTCAGCTTGGTGTCCTGGAACGCGGCGGTGACGGCAATCTGGCTCAGCGTGTCTTGGTTAATCATGCCGGCCAGCACGGTTTCGCCTTTTTGCATGGTTTGGGGCACGGACTCGCCGGTGAGGGCGGCCGTGTTGAAGGTGCCGCGCTCGGATTGCAGGGTGCCGTCGAGGGCCACTTTTTCGCCGGGCTTGACTTCGATAACGTCGCCCACCACCACTTCTTTGGGGTCGAGCACTATGTGCTGGCCGCCGCGCAGCACGCCTACTTCGGTGGCCTGGATTTCGAGCAGGGCCTTGATGCTGCGCTTGGCGCGGTTCACGGCCGCGTCCTGGAACAGCTCGCCCACGGTGTAAAACAGCATCACGGCCACCCCTTCGGCGTATTGGCCGAGGGCAAACGCGCCGATGGTGGCGATGCCCATGAGCAGAAACTCGTTGAAGATGTTCCCGCCGGGAATGCTTTGGATGGCCGAGCGGAGGACCTTCCAGCCCACTAAAAGGTAGGCAATGCCGAACCAGGCAAAGCGCACGTAGCCGGTGAAGAAGCCGACTTTGTAGTAGTCGAGGGCGATGCCAGCCAGCATGAGCACCAGGCTGATGCCGGGGGCCAGGAAGGGGTTGTCGCCGGCGGGGCCGTGGTCGTGGCCAGCATGCTCGGCATCGTCGTGGTCGTGGCCGGAGACGTCGTGGCCCTCGGGCTCGGTGGCGGCTTCGGGCGTGAGCTGGGCGCGGGTGAGGGCACCCACGTTTTCGGGCTGCACCTGCTTGGCGGTGTTCAGTTCCTCGTTCAGGTTATCGGATGAAGGGTCGGGCATGGACTAAGGGAAAATCAGCTTTTACAATCGGTTCCAAATGTTTCCTCCGCGCTCTTCAAACCGGACCAGCCCTTCGGCTTTGGTCAGGAACAGGCGCACCGAAGTGGCCGGATAAGGCACGGTAGGCTGTGGGGCCGTATTGCGGGTACATTCCAACACCGCGGGGTACGGCCGGCCCCCGAAGGTGGCCGGCCGCAGCACCTGCTGGCCGCTTTCGGCGGCGTCGATGGGCAAATCGAAGGTGGCGGCGGGACCCCATTGCAGAAAGTCGCCGGCGGTGTTGCCCGCGTTGGGGGCCGTGAGCTGCAAGTGGTAAATCTGCCTGGCGCTGCCGGTGAACGTGGAATCGGTTCGTTCCAGGTCCGCAAAAACGTAGTCCTGGTAATAGCTTGGGCACACGCTGATTTTGGCACTTCCGCCACTGCCGATGCTCTCGGCCTGGAACTTGGTGACGCGGTAGGTGCGCTCGTAGCCCGTGGCTTCGTTGCGAAAACGCCACACGGCATTCTCCGCAAAAGGAGTGCCCCACGCCCGTTGTCCGGCGGTGAGGGTGTACTGCGGCAAGTTGTCGCCATCGCACGCTTTTTTGCAGCCGGTGGTGAGCAGGGAGAAAGTAGCGGTCAGCAGGAGCAAACTGCGAGACGGAAGGGGATTGTCCATGAGACTAGTGGAATTTATGGGTAGTCTTGAATTTGTGGGAAGGATTTCGGAATCGAAAGGCAAGTGGGCTCATTCTTCCTCTTCGGCATTCTTGAGCTTGCCGAGCAGTGCATACGCACCTTCGGTGACAAAGCGCAACGGCTTGCCTTGCTCGGTGGCCGAGAGGTGGACTTCGGTGTAGCCGTCCTCGCTCACGCCCCGGGTGACGGGCACCATCCGGAAAGTCGCGGTACCGGCTTTAGCGGCCGAGTCGGCGGCCACGAAAACGTAGGCCTGGGAGCCGTACTGCACCACGGCTTTTTCGGGCAGGGTGGGCACGGTGACGCGGTTGGTTTCGATGACGGCCCGCACGAACGTGCCGGGCAAGAGCTGCTTGTCCTCGCGGTCCTGGTGGGCGTGGATGCGCACCGTGCGCTCGGGGCTGATGGACTTGCTGATGAGGTAGATGTGGGCGGTGCGCTCGCGGCTGAGGGAGTCGTTGCCGAGGGAAAAGCGCACCAACTGGCCTTCTTTCACCTGCGGGATGTCGCGCTCGAACACCGTAAGCTCGACGTGCAGGTGCTCGGGGTTGACGATTTCGAACAGCACGTCGGTGGGCGTCACGCTCTGGCCGATGCTCACGTTGACGGCCTTGACGAAGCCGGCTTTAGGGGCGCGCACGTTGGCCGTGCTCACGATGGGCCCGCCGACGGGCAGGCCGGCCAGGCGCAGGCGGGCGGTCTGGGCGTTGGTTTTTACCTGCAGGGCTTCGTACTCGGCCTGGGCGCGCTGGTAGTTTTTCTGGGGGGCCACTTCCTGGCGGTAGAGCTCGGCCTGGCGCTCGTACTCGGCTTTGGCAAACTTGAGCTGGCTGCGGGCTTCGAGGTAGTCCTGCTGCAGCTGCACAAAATCGGGGTTGCGGATGACGGCCAGCAGCTGGCCGGCGTGGACACGGGAGCCCTGGAGCAGGTCGGTGCGGTCGACGAAGCCGCCGAGCGGGGCGCTGACGGACACGAGGTTTTCGGGCGGCACGTCGAGCACGCCGTTGACTTTAAGGCCACCGCTCATGGGGCGCTCGGTGAGGGTGCCGAGGCGCACGCCGCCAATTTGCTGCTCGGCGGTGGTGAGGGTGACGCGGTCGGGGGCGGCTTCGGCGGTAGGCGCCGTTGGGCTTCCAGCGGCCGGGGCTTCGCTGGTTTCGTCGGTTTCTTTCTTTCCGCAGCCAGCCAGCAGGGCCAGTAGCAGGAAACAGGTGGTCAGGTGTCGCATGGATTTGATGAGGTGAAAACGGCTTTATTGGCTGCCTAAGAGGTATTCCAGCTCGATGACGGTCTGGTTGTGCTGCAGCAGGGCGTCGAGGTAGTCGAGGCGCAGGCGGCGGGCGCGCTCCAGGTTGAGCAGGTATTCGGAGTAGCCGGTTTCGCCGGCCTTATAGGCAAGGGTGGACAGGCGGGTGATGACCGTGGCCTGCGGCAGGGCGGTGGTTTCGAAGTAGCGCAGGCGCTGCTGCTGCTCGGCGTGGCGGGCCAGCAGCTCATCGAGCTGGCCGGCTATTTCGGCCCGGTAGCGGTCGTAGCCGGCCTGGGCCACTTGTTCCTGCAGGCGGGCGGCCTGCACCCGGGCCTTCTGCGGACCGCGCAGCAAGGGCACGGCCACGCCGGCCTGCACGCCCTGGAAGCGGGCGTTGGGGCCGAAGTAGCGTTCGGTGCCGGCCCCGTCGAGGCGTTGGTAGCCGATGATGCTCTGGTTGAAATAGCCCACGGTGAACTCGGGCAGGCCGGCGGCCCGGACCACACGGGTTTCGGCGCGGCGCTCGGCTACCTGCTGGGCTAGTACCCGCGCCTGGGGATTGGTGAGCTTCAGCAGGGTGTCGGCCAAGGCGGGCGCGGTGGTGTCGGCCAGCTGGGCGCTGCCCATCAGGGACAGGGGGTGCAGGAGGCTGTCGGCTACTTGCACCGCGTTGGGCACCTGCAGCAGGGCCTGGAGCTGGCGCTGGGCTACCCGAAAATCGGTGCGGGCAGCCAGCAGCTGGGTGCGAATTTCGCCCTGCTGCACCAAGGCCGTGGCGGGTTCGAGGCGGGCGGCCTCCCCGGTTTTGAAGCGCAGGGTGGCGGAGCGCAGAAACTCGGTGTAGACACTGTCCTGGCCCCGCAGCACGCGCAGGCGGTGGCGGGCGTGCACGGCCTGCTCGTAGGTGAGGCGTACCTGGCGGCGCAGCTCGGCCTGCACTTGTTGCAACTGCAACTGCTGACCCGTGATGCGGGCATCGGCCAGGCCGGCGGCGCTGCGGTACACGCCGGGCAGGGCCAGCGACTGCGAAAGGGTGAACTGGTTGTCGCGGTTTTGGGAATTGTACTGGCCGTAGCTGACCTGCACGGTGGTGCGCCCAAAGTCGTAGGCCGTACGGCGAATGGCCTGCTGGGCTTCGAGGGCGCGCTGGCCGGCCAGCACGGTGCCGTTGGTTTGCAGGGCCTGGGTGACGGCCTGCGGGGCGGTAAGCGGAGCCTGGGCTTGGCTGAATAAGGGCAACAACAGCATCACCAGCAGCGAGGCGACGGGCAGACTTTTGGCCTTGGCTGGCTGAGGCTCAGGGGTGGGTTCCGCGTCCTTCTTACGTTCCGAGAGAGCGTAGAGCACGGGCAGCACTAACAGCGTGAGCAGCGTGGCTGATACCAGCCCGCCGATGACGACGGTGGCCAGCGGGCGCTGCACCTCGGCCCCGGCGGAGGTGGCCAGGGCCATTGGCAGGAAGCCGAGCGAGGCAACGGTAGCCGTCATCAGCACGGGGCGCAGGCGCACTTCGGTGCCGTGCAGGATGCGCGTTAGCAGGTCGGTGTGGCCCTCGGCTTTGAGCTGGTTGATAGTAGCCAATGAGCACAATGCCGTTGAGCACGGCCACCCCAAACAGGGCGATAAAGCCCACGCCGGCCGAGATGCTGAACGGCATGCCGCGCAGCCACAGGGCCAGAATGCCGCCGATGGCCGAGAGCGGAATGGCAGTAAAAATCAGTACCGACTGCTTGAAGGAGCCGAAGGTGAAGAACAGCAGCACGAAAATGAGCACCAGGGCCACTGGCACGGCGATGCTGAGGCGGTCGGTGGCCTGGCGCAGGTTCTCGAACTGGCCGCCGTAGGTGGTGTAGTAGCCGGGGGCGAACTTGAGCTGCTTATCAATTTTGCTTTGCAGCTCCTTCACGACGCTTTCCACGTCGCGGCCCCGCACGTTAAAGGCCACCGTAATGCGCCGCTTGGCGTCGTCGCGCTGAATCTGGTTGGGGCCTTCGCGCAATTCCACGTTGGCCACCTGCTCCAAGGGCACCTGGCGGCCGTTGGGGGCGGCGATGAAGAGGCGGCGCACGCTGTTGATGTCCTTGCGCAGGTCGGAGCGCAGGCGCAAGACCAAATCAAAGCGGCGCTCCTGTTCAAACACCTGGCCGGCGGTTTCGCCGGCAAACGCCGTTTGCACGGTGCGGTTCACGTCGGCCACGTTCAGGCCGAACTGGGCGAGGCGGTTGCGGTCGAGCTGCACCACGATTTGGGGCAGTCCCGTGACCTGCTCGATGTACACGTCTTCGGCTCCTTTCACTTGTCGTACCAAGCGGCCAGCCTGCTGGGCGTAGTCGGCCAGCTGCTGCAAGTCTTCGCCGTAGATTTTCAGTACCACGTCCTGCTTCGCGCCCGAAATCAGCTCGTTGAACCGCATCTGAATGGGCTGCTGGAAGCCGAAGGTGACGCCGGGCATGACGCTCAGGGCCTGGGCCATTTTGTCGGCCAGCTCCTCGCGGTTGGTGGCCGAAGTCCAGTCTTTCTGGTCTTTGAGAATAATCATCAGGTCGCCGGCCTCGACGGGCATGGGGTCGGTGGGAATCTCACCCGCGCCAATTTTGGCCACCACTTCCTTCACCTCGGGAAACTGTTTTTTCAGGATGCCGCCGGCCTGCTGGGCTTTCTCGATGGTGTAGCTCAGCGAGGAGCCGGTGAGCGTGCGCATCTCCACGGCAAAGTCGCCTTCGCTCAGCGTGGGAATAAACTCGCCGCCGAGCGTGCGGAACAGGAAGAAGCCCCCCACCAGCAAACCCGCCGCCATGAGCAGCACCGCGGCTTGGTGGCGCAAAAGCGGCTTTTAGCAGCGGGTGATAAAGCCGGGTGAAAAAGGCCATCATCCGGTCAGAGAAGTTCTTGTTGTTCTCCGTGGACCGGCTCAGGGCCAGCGCTGACATCATGGGCACGTAGGTCAGACTCAGGATGAAAGCGCCGAGAATGGCGAAGGCCACTGTTTCGGCCATGGGCCGGAACATCTTGCCTTCGATGCCGGCCAGGGCCAGCAGCGGCAGGTACACGATGAGGATGATGATTTCGCCGAAGGCGGCCGACGAGCGGATTTTGCTGGCCGCGTGGTAGGTTTCGTCGTTCATCTGCGCGGTGTCGAGGCGGTTGCCGGGCACCCGGAGCTGGCCGCCGTGCAGGCGGTGGATGATGGCCTCGACGATGATGACGGCCCCGTCGACAATGAGGCCGAAGTCGATGGCGCCGAGGCTCATCAGGTTGCCCGACACGCCGAATAGGCGCATCATGCTGACGGCGAAAAGCATGGCCAACGGAATGACCGAGGCCACGACCAGGCCGGCGCGCCAGTTGCCGAGGAAGAGCACCAGCACGAAAATCACAATCAGGGCGCCTTCGAGCAGGTTTTTGGTGACGGTGTGGATGGCGCGGCCCACGAGGGCGGAGCGGTCGAGGAAGGGCTCGACGGTGACGCCTTCGGGCAGGGTCTTGCGGATGGTGGCCATGCGCGTTTTCAC
>Ga0123338_10005110_pt1 | contig 11306 bp, 8 predicted proteins | sample grotaG_FD_89793 | JGI IMG/M metagenome (GOLD analysis project Ga0123338, IMG submission 89793) | Glacier valley bacterial and archeal communities from Borup Fiord, Nunavut, Canada, to study Microbial Dark Matter (Phase II) -... | ecosystem: Environmental > Aquatic > Freshwater > Ice > Glacier ...
GGGCCCTATTTCCTGGACGTGCGGGTCGCACCTCAAGAAAACTGCTTTCCGATGATTGCATCCGGGCAGGGCCATCACCGTGTGATGTTGGCCGAAGGACGATGCCACGAGGAAGCCGCTGCCGCGGCCGTCTCCTGAGGTGGGCGTCAAGTCGAACCAGGCAGCCTTCCGATGGAGCCGCAAGGCCGCCCTTGATCTCCCCGCCGGCATGCGAGAGGCTGTGCCTGCCCAAGCCGTGCTGATGCCGATGGATTCGCAGGCCTTGGCCAGCCTAATGACGGACCGTGTCGTGTTCTTGACGATCAGAACGCCGAACACGCCTGCACCAGTCGCTTGCTCGCCAAGCGGGGCCGGGCCAGCGGGGCCGCGCGTCGAAAGTCGGATGTGCCGACGGAGGCTGTGGCCTCGAACGTGGTCAAACTGGGTCAAAAACTGCGAGCGCGTCGCGTAGGAGGCGCTACTTTTCGTCGGCATGGCGCCAAGCGGTCCCGACTCTGGCAACGGTGTGTTCGTTTTGGCCATAGGTACTCTGAACAACTGGTTGAAGACTGCGGCACGCGCGTTCGGCGCTAAAAAGACCAAGAGGCGCCTACCTGACTCGTGTGGCCGGTGTCCGACCGGTGATCAAGCCGCCTCCCCCACGGTGGCCGCAGAAAGGCTCATGGCCTACAAGGACGAATACGAGGGTGCACGGCTATACAGCGATGAAAGGGGACCCAAGAAGCTGTCAAAGGGATTTGAAGGAACTCCCGGGTCTGCGCTTCCATTTCATTGAAGCGATCGTCGTCGGCCATGCGATGCGGGCACTGCCCTTGCGGACCCAAAACCCGACACGGCCGGTTCGAGCCGACACAGTCCTGCAGGCTAGTCCTTCTTGTGGCCGTCGGGCGTCATGGCAAACAAGGGTATCGCCCCCTGCCATTGCGCTTTGCTGCACAGGTTTCTGACGGTGTCGAAGACAACCCGGGACACGGCTTGCGTCGCCTCAGACATCGCCGCCGTACGTGAACTGCACAGCGCCATGTTGCGGAAGACGTCCGGTTCGATGATGTCAGCGGCGATCAGGGAGCCAGCCTTAAGTTCGTCATGCAGCGGCGCGCGCGCCTGTATGGTGGCGCCGATTCCCGCAAGAAGCATCGATTTGAGAATGTTGATCGACGTGATCTCGGCAACGACCTGGATGAAAGGAAAGCCCGCGACCCGAATCAAACCATCCACGAGCGGCCTCACCCCATGGCCGTCTCCGGGCAGTATCAGCGGCAAGGCCAACACTTGCTGCAACGCAAGCTGGCCGTCAACGGGCGTGAACAGGCCCGGTACCGCCACGACCGCAAGGCGCTCACGCACCAGAGGTTGAACTTCAAATTCCGCGAGTTCGCCATCGTCGAACTGAATCGCCAGCATCGTCTGGCTGCGGCGCAACTGCTCCGCAAGATGGCCCGAAAGCTCCTCGGTGATGCGAAGCCAGACGCGTGGAAGGCGAGCCCGGCACGCCTTGATCAGCGGTAGCGCCAGGGCATTGGACACGCTTTGAGGAATCGCCAGTGTCACTTCACCCGCAGGCCCGTCGAGCCCGTCGAGCCCGGTGCGGACCGCCAGTTGGGCGTCCTTCAGCTGCTGCAGCACCGTGCGCGCATGGCGCAGAAAAGTCTCCCCGCGTTCGGTCGTGGTGACGCCGCTGCCAGATCGGTGCAGCAGCTTCGCACCGAGTTCTTCTTCGAGGTGGCTGATTTGAAGGCTCAGGGCAGACTGCGCGACATGCACCTTGGCCGCAGCCTTAGAAATGCTCGCGCTCTCCACAATGGCCACGAAATACTTGAGTTGTCTCAGCTCCATCGCAACCACCTCTGAGGGCAGTTCATCAAGGCGAGCATGATGTCACAAGCCGGAGCGGTTGCCGTCTGACGCACGGCCCATCGCGCGCGACGAACGCTCCATTGTTGTTCGGCAGCGGGCTGCACAGGAGATTGCGCATGGCCGACGGCCAGTGCGCCGAAGCGGCGCACTTCCGCATCGCGCCGCTGTCAGCAAGACGTGGCGGCGTTACGGCGAATGCACCAGCATCTTCGTCACGGCCGCCTCGTCCCACTCAATGCCGCTGCCGGGGCGGTCGGGCACGTACACCGCTCCGTCTTTGACCTCGAACGGCTGTGCGATAAAAGGGTGCGCCCAGTCTCTCCACTCAAGCCAGTGGCTTGATTCCGATGCGCGCAGAAGGTGCGCAGAGACTTCCGGGTAAAGATGGCTGGAGAGCGGGATTCCAGCCGCTCCGGCAATGGCGGCGCAACGCATGAACCCGGTCACGCCACCGATTCGCATCAAATCGGGCATGTACAGGTCGGCGGCGTGTGCCTGCACCGCTTTGTAGAAGCTGCGAGGCCCATACAGGTTTTCGCCGATCTGGATCGGCGTCTTGAGTTCACGCGCCAGTTGGGCACAGCCATCGAAGTTGTCGTAGGCGATCGGCTCTTCGAACCACTGCAGACCCTCGCTGTCGAGGGCGTGCAATCGCACCAGCGCCTCCCCGAGGTCCAGGCCCTGGTTAAAGTCGGTCATGATGCGTACATCGGCGCCAACGGCGGTCCGCACGGCATCCAGCGCAGCGACATCGGCCCTGAAGTTCTCCCGTCCAAGGCGCATCTTGATCGCCGAAAAATTGCCCTCCGCAACAAGGGACAGGGCTTCGTCGTGCAACTGGTCGGGCGGCAGGAGCCACAGTCCGTTGGTGTTGTAGGCGCGCACAGGGCCGGTGCTCGCTCCGAGGTACTGCGCGAGCGGCAAGCCTGCCGCCTTTGCGAACGCATCCCAGATCGCCATGTCGACGGCAGAGATTGCCGCCAGCCCGATTCCTTCGCGTCCAGACAAGTGCATCGCCTGCACCGCCGCCTTGTAGCTGTCGAGCGGCGCAAGCGGCTTCGACCGGATCGCATCCGCGATGGCCTGGATCGCCGGCAGGATGTAGTTTGCGGACTGGACGATGTAGGGTTCCAGATAGCTGCGTCCCGTGATGCCTTCGTTCGTCAGCAGGTCGACAAGGATGAACGGCCACTCCGAGTACTTCCCGACGGTCGGATTCGAGACGATGGGTCGCCGCAGCGGCACCGACACCACGCGCAACTTGATGCTGTGCAAGGTCAGCCGGGAGGTCGTTTCGATTGAAGTGTTCACGTTTGATCCAGCCTCGATGGACAACTACGGATACCAATTCTTGCGGATTGAACCGGGACCTTCCCCGAGGGTTTGCGGCCGTGAGTCATACGGAATACAGATGCAGCCTTCGTGAGCCGAGATGACGGCCGGGCACATCTGAAGTAGACGCAGGCCGGCATCGCCTGGGCCCAGCGCATTGGCGTGAGCACCGCCGCACGGGTGACCAAGTAGCTTGGATACCGCCCGCATCCCGGGCAAGCCGCAATGGCGCCGTGACCCGCACCATCCGGCGCTGCTTCACCTCTGTTGCGGTCGTCATCGTATTCGCTTTGATGCCGCGCCGAGAGGGACGGCATCGCGCCCAACAGCGCCACAGGCGTCCACCTCGCCACGGTGCAGAGCCTGCGACAAACTCAGCAGATCTCCTCGATGCGGAAAATTCCGGCAAAGGTCTGCAGGCTTCCAACGCGGGCCAGGATGCGACGAAAGCGCCGGCCTTCGGCAGGGCCGTAGATCAGCGCGATCCATGTCTTGGCGGCCTCGTGGTGTCGGCGGCTCAACGAGGCGCCATGCGGGATCCCGGCACCAGTGAAACGGCGGCACGGTCGAGCGCAGCGACGTCGGGCTGGCCGAGCAACGCCAGGGTCACATCGATCTCCGCCTTCAGGATGGCGATCGCACGGGCCACGCCGGCTTCTCCTTGCGACGCCAGACCGTACAGGCCGGCCCGCCCGATCAGACAACCCTTGGCGCCGAGGGCCAGCGCCTTGACGATGTCGCTGCCGCGGCGAATCCCGCCGTCCATCAGCACCTCGGCCTTGCCTTCGACCGCATCGACGATCGGGGGCAAGGCCGAGATCGCCGAAGGGGCACCGTCGAGCTGACGGCCACCATGATTGGACACGATGACCGCGTCGACGCCGTGCTCCACCGCCCTGCGGGCGTCGCCCGCATGAAGAATGCCCTTGAGCGCGATGCGGCCAGGCCAGACCGACCTGATCCAGTCGACTTCCTTCCACGTGACCGTCGGATCGAACTGCGTGCTGATGTGCTGCGCCAGCGTCACCAGTGCCGCCTTCTGCTGCCCAGGCTGCTCCAGGTTGCCGAAGGTGATGCGCGGGCCGCGCGCCATGCGCGCCAGCCAGCCGGGATGCTGCGCGTAGTCGAGCATATTGCTCAGCCCCAGCCGGGGCGGCACGGTGAAGCCATTGCGCTGGTCACGCTCGCGCGGCCCCTGAATCGGCAGATCAACCGTGAGGCAAAGCACCGGGCAGCCGGCAGCAGCGGCCCGCTCCACCAGCGAGCGCACCATGCCCCGATCGCGCTGTATATAGAGCTGGAACCAGAAACTGTTGCACCCTCGCTGCGCGACGCTCTCGATCGATGCGTTCGAGTTGGTGCTGAGGCAGTAGCCGACACCCGCCGCCTGGGTCGCGCGCGCCGTCGCGAGGTCGCCGTCAGGCCAGAGCAACCCGGCTAGCCCGGTTGGCCCCAGGATGAACGGCGACGACAAGTTTTGGCCGAGGATGCGAGTCGACTGGCGCCGCTCGCTGACGTCGACCAGCGTTCGCGGTGCGAAAGCGATGTCGGAAAAATCCGAGCGATTGGCGCGCAGCGTTTGCTCGTCGTTCGCGCCGCCGTCGATGAACTCGAAGATCGCCTTGGGCAGGTTCTTTCTGGCGCGCTGGCGCAGATCGTCCACCGTCACGACGCGTTTGATCATCATCTCATTTCACTTTCTCGGGCACGAGGCACCCGCCAAGAACGCCACCCGGTTATCGATGCCGGCCTGCGCGAGCCGGATGCGACCGGTGGAACGGCCCAACTGGACCCGCCGCGAGGCGTCGGTCGAATCAGTTCGCAGCATTCGGCCTGGCGCCGCCGAGGTAGGCGGCGCGCACGGCCTCGTTGCCGAGGAGTTCGGCTGGACTGCCTTCGACGGTGAGGTTGCCGGTCTCCAGCACATAGCCGCGGTGCGCCACCGAAAGTGCCATGTGCGCGTTCTGCTCCACCAGCAGGATGGTCATGCCGCGCTGCTGGAGATCGCGAATGACAGCGAACAGCTGCTGCACGATGATCGGCGCCAGGCCGAGCGACGGCTCGTCGAGCATCAGCAGCTTCGGCCGCGCCATCAGGCCGCGGGCGACGGCCAGCATCTGTTGCTGGCCGCCCGAAAGGCTCCAGCCAAGCGCCTTCTCGAGGCGCTCGAGGTCGGGGAAGATCGCGAACATCTCACCGACCTCGGAGCGCAGTTGGGCTTTCGGCACCCGCCCGCGGCTGGACGCACCCAACATGATGTTCTCGGTGACCGTCAGGCCCGGGAAGATGCGCCGCCCTTCGGGCACATGCGAGATTCCCATCCGGACAATCGCCTCGGCGCCGAGGCGGCTGATCGACTGGCCGTCGAACAAGATGTCGCCCGAGGCCGGGCGCATCAGTCCGGAGATCGACCGCAGCGTCGTGCTCTTGCCTGCGCCGTTGGCTCCGAGCAGTGTGACGATCTCGCCGGGTTCGACGCGCAACGAGATCCCCTTGAGCGCCTGAACGCTGCCGTAGAAACTCGTGACGTCGCGCAACTCAAGCAGCGGCATGGACGCTCTCTCCCAGGTAAGCGGCGATCACGTCCGGATGGCGGAGCACTTCGTCAGGCGTTCCTTCGGCGATTTTCCTGCCGAAGTTCAGCACCGAAATCCGGTCGGAAACCTGGACGATCAGCCCCATGTCGTGCTCGATCAGGAAAATCGTGATGCCATGGCCGCGCAGGCGTTTCAGCAGCGTGACCAGTTCCTGCTTTTCAGTCTGATTCAATCCGGCAGCAGGTTCGTCCAGCAACAAAAGCGTGGGTGAGCCAGCCAGCGACCGGGCGATCTCGACCAGCCGCTGGTGGCCGTACGGCAGGCTCCTGACGACCCGGTCAGCGCGGTCCAGCAGCCCGACGAAATCCAGCGTCGACAGGGCCCGACGGCGCAGCGCAGACTCGCTGCGTTCGATCGGGTTGTGCGCGCGCTGGGCACCGATCATGACGTTCTCCAGCGCCGACAGCGCCGGGAACAGGCGGATGTTCTGGAAAGTGCGGCCGACGCCATGCCCGGCACGCACATGCGGGCTGGTGTGGGTGAGATCCTTGCCGTCGACGATGATCTGCCCGGCGGTCGGCCGGTAGATGCCGTTGAGCACATTCAACGTCGTCGTCTTGCCCGAGCCATTCGGCCCGATCAGCGCGTGCACGGTGCCGCGGGCTACGTTGATGTTGATGCCATCGACTGCACGAACGCCGCCGAAATGCTTCTGCACGTTCACCAGTTGCAACACGGGCGCAGTGTCGGTCAGCGGGAAATCAAGCTTGAACGGCTCGACCGGCCCATGCGCCAGCGGCCGCAGCGGCCGCAGCCGTCGCCACGCCCGCGAAACGATGCCCCAGATGCCCTCGGGCATGAACACCATGATCAGGATCACCGCCAGGCCGTACGCGGCCATGTAGATCTCTTTCAGGAAGCGCAGCCACTCCGGCAGCAGGATCAACAGCACCGTGCCCAGTGCGCCTCCGAACGGCGACTGTGAGCCGCCGAGCAGGGTCATGGTCAGGAACTCGATCGAGATCTTGAACGAAAAGTTGTCGGGGCTGATGTAGGCGAAACCTGCGGCATACAGCGCGCCGCCGACAGCGCCGAGCGCCGCGCAGAGGCTGAAGGCGACCACCTTCACGACAAGCGTCGCCACGCCCGAGACCTCGGCGGCCATCTCGTTCTCGCGCACCGCCTGCATGGCGCGGCCGAGCCGGGTTTTCGGCAACCACCAGACGCCGAAGATCACCAGGTAGAGGACGAACACGCAGAACATCAGATAGGCCTTGTCGTCGGCCAGCGTGTAGCCGAATAGCGAGGGCCGCCCAATTCCTGAAATGCCGTCGGGGCCACGTGTGACAGCGATCCAGTTGGTGAGTATCAAGTCGAAGATCACCTGAAAACTGATCGTCACCATCGCCAGGTAATGCCCGCCGACGCGCAGCGTGGTCAGGCCCAGAATGAATCCGGCGAGCGATGCCAGCACGACTCCCAGCAGCAGCGCAAGCCAGAAATTGAGTCCCAGCACCAGCGTGCCGAGCGCCACGGTATAAGCCCCGATGCCGAAGAACGCAGCCTGACCCAGATGGATCTGCCCGGTGTAGCCCAGCACGATGGTCATCCCCAACACCGCGACCGCATAGGTCACCGCCTGCATAAAGATGTTCAGGATGTAAGGATTGACCTTGACGACGAAGGGAATCAGCGGCAGCGCTGCAGCGAGCAGCAGCAGCAGCAGCACGAGCGCGCCGGCGCGAAAGCCACGCGCCGCGGTAGAAGCCGATGCGCCGGCCGCCAAGGTCTGGATCGTCATGCCTTCTCCGAAATTTTCTCGCCGAAGATCCCCTGCGGCCGGATCAGCAGGAAGACGAGCAACAGCAGGAATGCAAAGGCATCCTTGTAGGGAACCGAGATGTAGGCCGCGCCGAAGCTCTCGACGACGCCCAGCAGCAGTCCGCCGACGATGGCGCCGGTGACGTCGCCGAAGCCGCCGATCACCGTTGCCGAGAAGGCCTTCAGCGCGATGGTCGATCCCATGCCGATCGACACGAACAACACCGGGCCGATCAGGATGCCGGCCAGCCCGCCGAGGGTGGCGCTGTAGACGAAGGTCAGGGCAATCATCCAGGCAACCGGAATGCCGACCAGGCGCGCCATGTCCTTGTCCTGCGAGGTCGCCTGCAGCTTCTTGCCCAGCAGCGTGTGCTCGAAGAAGAAATACTGGAAGGCGACGGCGATCAGGGTGACGGCCAGGATCACCAGGTACTGGCTGTCGAGAAACACGCCCGCCACTTCGAAGCCCGGCGTCTTGAACACCTTTTCGAGAGGCCGCGGCTGCGGTCCGAAAATGCCCAATACGGCGTTTTGCATGAAGATCGACGCGCCCAGCGTACTGATGATGACCGGCAGGAAAGAGCGGTTGCGCAACGGGTAATAAACCGCGTAGTTGAAGATCACGCCGAACACCGTCATCAGCGCCAATGCAAGGACGAAAGCGAGCCAGTACGGCAGTTTCAATGCCGTCAACATCGTCACCATTGCAAAGGCGCCGATCATCGCGAAATCACCCTGCGCGAAGTTGACGACGTTGGTGGCCCGGATGATGAGGACGAACCCGAGCGCCACCAACGAATAGACCGCACCCACCGCCAGGCCGGAAAACAGCAGCTGCAGATTGAGCGACAAATTGCTCATCGAACCCCTTGTGTTGGTAGTCGCCGATGGAAATCTTGGGCGCCAGCCGGCGCTGCGACCGGCCGAGCGCGATGGCGCAACGCGCCGCCGGGCGCCGTGCGCCCGGTGAGATTACTTGGGCGTGAACTTGATGTGATCGATGAACACCAGCTTGCCCTGGTCGTTCTTGACGATGTTGTAGCCGTGCAGGCCGTCGCCGTTCTGGTCAAAGTTGTATTCGCCTTCAGCGCCTTTAAAGCCCCGGATCGCCAGGATTTCCTTGCGAATGGCGTCGGGCTGCGTGCCCTTGGCTTTCGTCATCGCCAGCGCCAGGATTTTCACTGAGTCGTACGACCAGCTGGCGTAGAAGTCAGCGTCGCGGCCGAACTTGGCCGCATAGGTCTTGGCGAAAACCTTCGATTCGGCATTCGCATCCGCGAAGAAGTCGACTACCGAATAGGTACCGTGAAGCGCCTCCTTGCCCAGTTTCATCGTGCTGTCCGAGGCCAGCGTGGCCGAACCGATCCACGGAATCGTCACGCCGAGTTGGCGCAGCTGTGTCCCGAAAATACCGGCGTCTGACGAAAACGGCATGTACGACGACAGGATGTCGGCCCCGGACTGCTTGATCGCCAGCACGATAGGGGTGAAGTCCTGCGAATTGTTGGTGTAGCCCTGAATCAGTACCGGCGTGATGCCGCGCGCTTTCAGTTCCTCGACCAGCATGTTCTTGCCGCCGACGCCGAAAGTGTCCGTCGAATGGACGATTGCCCACTTCTTGCCCTTCTGCGTTGCCACCCCGTAGTCAGCGATCACCTTGGCCGAATAACTGTCGTTGGGACGCGCCCGGAACAGCCAGGCATGGCCGGAATGCGTCAGGCCGTAATCCGAACCGCCGATCATCGTCGGAATGCCGAGCTTGGCAATCACCTGGGCCGCGGCCTGAACCTGCGTGCTGCGCACCGGCGCGATCAAGGCCGCGAAATTACCTTCGCTGCCGAGCTTCGACACTGCCAGCACCGAGCCCGGGTTGGTGCTCTGGTTGTCTTCGACTTTCAGTTCAAGCGGTCGCCCCAGCACGCCACCCGCCGCGTTGACTTCGTCGACCGCGAGCTTGGCGCCGTTGACGGTATTGGCGCCGGCCTCCGCGTTGGGGCCGGTCACCTCCGCCACCAGACCGATTCGAATGGGGTCAGCGGCGAGGGCCATCGGCATGGTTGCGCAGGCCGTGGCTGCAATGCCGAGGGTTGCCAGAAGTCGCGTCAGTTTGTGGTGCATTTTGTCTCCAGTTGACAATTGATTCTCTCAAAAAACTTCACCGAGTGATTCCTGAATTCGTGATCAACAACCCGCCGGAAAATTTCAAGTCGCAGTTTGATCGTGACTACCCGGGTTCTACAGCTAAACCGCGAAGTTGTTGATTCCTCTAGAACCGCGCGTCAATCGCTCCACTACAAGACGGTTAGTTGAGCGTCCAGGGAAAGTTTTTAAATGGCCAGCGCCGACCGAATGTCGGTTCCAGTTTAGAAACTTGTCTCAGCATGAATTCTGACGACCTCTTCCTTCGCTGGCCTGGACCGTACGACGTCGACGATGGCCCGTGCAACGAGGCTGCGCAGATCGAAGCGGTGGTTGAAGCGGTGGTTGAAGCGGCTGGCGAAAGCGCAAAGGTACTGCCCGGCATATTTGCGGTAGTTCAGCGAGTGGAAGGCGCCGGCCAGTGTCGTCTTGAGATTGCGCAGGACGATGTTGACCCATTTGAACTGGGGCAGCTCACGGGGCTTGAGCGCGCCCACGACAGCTGGCGGGTGGGTGAAGCCGCCGTTGGTGCCTGCCGCGAAGCAGCCAAGGCCATCGCTGGTCACCCAGGCGCCCCGCACCAACGGAGCCGAGGCCCACTTGCGAATGGCCTGCGACGTGAACCCGCTGACCAGATTGAGCTCCAGGTACAGCGGATGACCCTTGTCATTGAGCGAGACGGCGGCCACGGCCGGCACCTTGTTCTCGGAGCCGCGACCGGCTTTGCCGCCTACGCGCTCACTTTCCAGGCGTGCGTGGTCGAACTGGCGAGCGCCGCTCAGCAGGGCCGTGTCGTGCCGCTGCGCCATGGCCCCGTCGATCTTCTGGTGCAGCAACCAGGCGGTCGGGTAGCTCACGCCCAACTGGTGCTTGAGCGCCAAGGCAGACGACCCGATTTTGGACTGGCTGACGAGGTAGATGGCCAGGGGCCAAGTCGTCAGAGGCAGCTTGGTGTGTTCCAGCGGGCTCCCTGCGGTCAACGAGGTCTGGTGCCGACAGCCGTTGCACTGGAAGAGCTTGCGCGCGCCGTGCCCCACGGCATGGTGCTTGCTACCGCTGCACCGGAAGCCATCCGGCCAAGGCGCCCGCTTGGCCGTCTCGGCGCACTGCGCGTCGGTGCCGAAGCAGGCCAAGAACTCGGGGATCGACATGCCATGCTGGAACAGGATCTGGCTGTCGAACATGGCCTGCGGTCCGTGGTGAGAGAACCGCAGGTGATGGAGTCGACAGTTCATGGGCTGGGCCTTGCGGAGGCACGTTTTCAATCAGGTCATCGATTGACCACGCGAGCCGGCATCGTTGTAAAGGCCAGGATCGCACTCATGAACACGCATCCCGCAAGGAGGTACATGCCGCCATCGGTACTGTGCGTCAAGTCCTTCATGAAGCCCACGGCGTAAGGACTCACGAATCCGCCCACGTTGCCCAATGCACCGATCAGGGCAATTCCACCGGCGGCTGCTGCGCCGCCCAGAAACGCGGGGGGGAATGTCCAGAACAAGGGGAGCGACGAAATGACCCCTGCCGCTGCCAGGGTGAGCGCGGCAATGGCAAATGCAGTGTTGTGAGAGAACGTCGCGCTCAAGATGAGACCAATGCCGCCGACCACGGCGGGCACCA
>Ga0123338_10005113_pt1 | contig 11299 bp, 7 predicted proteins | sample grotaG_FD_89793 | JGI IMG/M metagenome (GOLD analysis project Ga0123338, IMG submission 89793) | Glacier valley bacterial and archeal communities from Borup Fiord, Nunavut, Canada, to study Microbial Dark Matter (Phase II) -... | ecosystem: Environmental > Aquatic > Freshwater > Ice > Glacier ...
CCTGTTCTCCTATGACAATCAATAAAATCCGGATCGTGTGCTACGCAGTGTTACCGCGTGATACTGGCATGACGCGGACTGTTAATCCGTGTGTCCCTGGTTCGAGTCCAGGTCGGGGAGCCACAAGGTCCTGAAAAGTCGGCTTAATTTCTCGACTCAGCTAGTCCGCCGGTCCCACCGGTCACTTTCGGAGAAAGAAAATGAAGGTCGTAGACCTGCAAGACCCCGCGTCATCGGTTCGCGTCGATGCCGCAACAGCAACATCGCCTCACCAGCTTTTTACCCGCAGCCGTTCCTCAGCTGCCGTCTATCGCGCCGATTGTCTCTGGCGCACCAATGCAAGTACCGCACGTCGCATGGTGTTGGCTCGCGTGCGCTCGCGGGGGTGCCAATGAGCACCTCCCTAGCGCAGGCAGCAGACGCCATCCCTCTTCGCCTTCGCTCTTTGGCGGAGCGGCCAAGCGGCGTCCTCGTTCGCACTCTCATCGATCGCTTCATGGCGCAATACGCGGGGCGGGACCATACGCTGGGCACGAGTCTGAACGCGTGGTCGGTTCTGATCGGCGACTTTCCCCTCGAAAACGTCGACAACGAGTTGATCCATGCAGCCCGCGCAGAACTAGCGGACTTGCCAGCGCTGGCCTACAAAGGCGTCGACCACGAGGGCAAAAAGATCTTCAAGGCCAAACGGGGCCAACGGACCAAAAGTCCGGCGACACTCAATCGCTATATGGCCTCACTTGGCACGCTGTTCACCTGGGCGATCGACCAGCGGCTGACACCACGCAAGTGGGCCCGCACGTCTTATCGACGACATCGGCGCTCGAAATGATTCCTATGTGGCCTTATGTCAAGCAAATACGACGTCAGTTCCGGCGTTATCGCAGGCCGATTTTAAAATGTTAAGTAGCTTGATGGCATCAAGTTACGTGAGAAGTGCGCTCAAACCAGATGAGAGCGTTTCCGATTTAGAAAGGGCGCGACTCTTATGCCTTCACCTAGTTTCCTTTGGACCGGTTCTATATCCGCTCGCTACAGACAGATCAGCATTGAATCGGAAGCTCGCTACTTTTGATGATATTAGGCACGCAACCATCCGAGGCGATCTGCTCGCGGACTACGAAAGCGAGCCAATGCCTGACGCTACTTCATACGTAAAGGACGATACCCCACGTCAGATTCCACTTAAACGTCGCCATCGGCGTAGCCAATCTGATTAGTGTACGTTTGACCGTTCTCGGGTGATTTCCGTAAACCTGGCCTCGATCTTTAGGCTGCTTTTGACTCTTTATACGCGTTGTTAAGTTAAGTGTGAAATTCTAGGTAGTTTAAAGCGGTCTTACGGGTACGCGTGGCGACGGACCGCTTCTGGCCGAGGCTGTGTAAAAACGCAATGGGGAGACCATTCGAGGGATCCCTCGGCACAAGGGCGATCGTCCAATGCTCAGGGTCTGAGATGTCGTTTTTACCTGAGTCGCTCTCACGCCATCAAAGATCGGTGTTTTTGCACCGCCTTGGCCGAGAGCAGACGCGCAGGTGGCGGGCGTTCCAAATATCTGCCCCCCGACTCGCAGCAAGGCCTTGGCGATCCGTCTTTCCCAAGCGCCCAAACTCATGCCGTCTTGATCCGCCGTATGCCACCTTAGGATATTTCCGAGGTAGGTTCCGGCGGCGGCTTTCGGACCCATCGAAGCCCGCGGCAGTTTTCTTAGTGGCCGACCGGTCTACCTTGGAACTTGTCCTTCGCTCACGCGGCCGAGCAAGTCAGAGAGCAGGACACCGGTCTTTCACAGGTGGCGACCGGCGACCGAGCCCAGATCCCGCCGATGGGCGCGTATTGGCATTGCCGACCCCAATCTGCCGATGACCGAGACGGCATGGACGTCGGTGATGCCGGGATGCGGCCGGCAACTTCAGGGCCGTTTCGGAAAACAAGAGCCACAAAACAGGGTCCCGGTCAGCGGTCGGTTGTGTGGATCGGCAATCGACCGAAAGTAGATACAAGCGACGCGACGCTAAACTGATCGTGTGTAGCGGTGTCTCTTAGACATTACAAGAGGGGGCTTCGGCGTTGTGATGCGAGCAGACACTTAAGTCCCATGCCCTTAATCTTTCTCGTGCGGCAATGCTGTCAACCGTGCCCCGCCTGGATATTTTGACGATTACCGGAACGCTCGAGGCAATGAAACCGCATGGAGCGCCGCTCCATATCTGCATCCGGCAAAAACGCGCCCAACAAAGTGACCAGCCCCCTGGGCGGTACCTGAAATACGCTTCTCAAAGGCGACAATCGATACGTCTTCGTCCGCGTGAACCCAACCGCCATACGCTTGTCCGAGATTTCGCTACAAGACTGGCCTTCACGAGAGGGCTTCGAAGCACAGGAACTTTCGCGACAAAGCGCGTGGCTACGGGTTGCGGATCCGTGACGATGATCTTCTCGGCTCAGTCAAACGCGTCGTGATAGCTTCCTTCGCTTTTATCGAAGGTAATAAATATGACGGCATCCCTACTGCTTGGGAGAAAAAATGAAAGCGACTGCAAATTACGGAAGAATACTCATAATTCTCTTTAAATGATTGCCCCCCTTGGTAACGTCATAACGTTCTCCAGAAATCCAAAATCTTCCTGTTTCAGCGCATTTTTAATGCATCAACTAACGTTTTAGTCTGAGTCGTAGAGTCAGAAGTACATTTGTCTAGAAGACTTCCGAGTAATGAACCGTGCACAAACACAATCTTGACATCTGCGTCGCTCATTGAATTGAAGCGATGCAATATCGATGAGCACATTTCGCTAGTCATCGTAATGACCGAGATCGTTCTTACAATCTCTGCTGCGCTTTTTGCAACTTGGTCTGGTGTGTTCGTCGGAGCAAACTCAGCACCCAAGAAGGCGGTCGCGGTGCTGCCGGCGCGGACGGCCCCTTGTGCAAAATCAAGAGCAGCTTGCGCTCGCGCGAGATTGCCCTCTCCTACCCTGACATCGGTGATCATTCCGGCGAGCTTGGTGTTTTCCTGCCGGAGAGAATCGCCCTTTGTCTGCGCCGCAGAAGTTTTAGTAGCGACATCCTGATTCGCAGCGTCGATAGCCGCTTTGTCTCCACCGGCTTTCGCAGTGGCAAGTTGCTTGTTTGCTTGGTTGAGATCTGCAGTGGCTTGATTTGCGTCAGCTTGTTTGGTATTAACAACGTCAATTTCCGCATCCCGCGCCTTTTGCGCAGCTTCGAGAGATGCCTGAGCGTCATTAACGGCTTGATTTTGCTTCGTTAGGTCTGCGGTACCGGTAGCCGCATCAGCAGATCCACCGAGTGCTCCTTGCTGCGCCTTGGGCCCATTCGCCAGCGAGTCAATGGCGAGAATGCCGAAGGTGAAGTATTGGTTCCGTCGCGCTAGCTCCATGTATCCAGCGTTCTCGGTGGCACCGCCCATGTAAGCAAGGCAGTTCGCTGCCAAGTTATATGAGAGCAATGTCGTGGAGTTTGTTCTCAATCCGATTGACGCTGCAGCAGCTGCATTGGTTATGGCTGCTTGTAGATCATTTGATACGGGCTGGCCACCGGGACTGAAGACCGCCTTAATTCTATCCGTTATACCTAGGCTTCGATTGACGGTTGCGATCGCGTCGACGGGCGGTGCCGGACAGTTGATGTAGAACGGCTGTTGTCTTTTCCCAGTCGCGTCTACGGTGACTTTGGCTGAAAAGACGGGCGTGACGTAGCCATTCAGTGAGATCGCTTTGCTTCCCTCAGATTCACTGTTTGTAAAATCCAGAGGCAGGATCTGCAGTGGTGGATTAGGGGTCGAGCAACCGGAGAGTCCTATAAGAACTGCGTATCCAATTGCCTTCAGGCTAAGAGATGAGTCTTGCTCATTCATGTTGTTGCCTTTGCGCTTTATTTAACGATTAATCAAATGCTTAGGCGTTGAACCTCAACGCCTACACCAACTTGGTTGATGTGATGAATAAGTTCCAGCGGAAAATAGGGATCCTTTACCGAAACGGATATCGCTTTCTTATGTTTTACGGCAGATTGTGGCTTCACGTATGCCGCCGGCTTGTTGCCCGATTTCGCCGAGACTGCGCGATCGATATCGCGTGCGATCAAGGACATGCCAGCAACGACGCCGTCAGGGTGGTTTGATGCGCCGAACTCCGGCGCGGCTGCATGTGAAGTTACAATTACACTTGCGATCGCGGGCAGACCTAGAAGTGTCGTCTGGCCTTCCGCGATGCCATGGGCTTCAATCGGATTGGGCTGCAGACGAACTGCATTAGCATCTCCACCCATCGCTTTGAGAAGCGCCTTCAGCGATCCTTCGGCCCACGTCTCATTTGTTGTGCACATGCCGTGGGCGATGACGACGTCAAGTGGACGAATAACGTCCAAGGCGTCAGGGATGCCTTTAACTCTAGTCTCACGCCCATCCTACGCGATGATTCTAGGCGGTGAATAGCGCGTACTGCAGGCCCCCATCAGCACTTCCGTCAAAAGCACAGGCACTAGAGTGCGGACCATTGCGTCACCTCTTAGCGAGGCCATCTCGCAGCACTGAGTCTTACTGTAGTCAACGATAAACACCTAGCCTTTATAGTGGTAGCGAGAGTCTCTGCGTCCGACGTTGGCTCGTGTGGCGGATTCACGTCCCGCACGATGCGTAGCACTCATCGACTCCCACACTGCGTTCGGAAAAGGATGAAAACCAGCGGGAATTTTTCACGCGCTGACACCTAGCATTTCTTCCCAGATCGTTGTGTAGCGCGACGTGCGTCGGTTGGCCTCCCTTCGACCACGGCCGCATCGAAGGTGCCACGCTGCTTGAGCCGAAGCGAGCCGAGCCGTAGGTATTCTTCGCGTTCAATTCGTCCATCGCCGTCATCAGATTGGTCCGATGGTGAAGAGCTGCTAATTGGAGCTCAACCTGATCGTCGAATAAATCAAGCTCGGCCAGCGCGTCGGTATTCGACTTTAGGTGGGTATGACGCCCGCTTCTCGTAGCGGAAACCCTCGCGATAGATCGCGCGAGGACCGCTGAGCGCTGCTGAGGCTAGAAGGCGGGTGTCTGCCGTCGGCCGCACCATCGGGACCGCCACGCTCGTCCTTACTACTTATCTTGCATACGACGCGGACTCGTGTGTGCGAAACAGTGTGCGGTTCCGCTTAGCCTTTCGCCGTGGCTCGCCTTCTCCGCAGTCCGCGTTGCCTGCGCACTGACCGCTTCGATCATTTCATACAACGTGAATCCGGCATGTCCGAAAGACCGGTGAGAACATGATCTGCTTGCGCCGAGCCACTACATCGTCAAGCACGGTGGTACGAACGCCGTGAACCTCCCCAACTTTCCATGGAACTCTAATCTTTGAGAGGACGGATCCATGAACACCTCAACGAGGTACTCCGCATGAAGTCATCGAACGGGCCGTGCGCATGGTCTTCGAGCATGTGGCCGCGCACGCGTCGCAGTGGTCTGCAATCGAGTCAATTTCGGCGAGGATCGGGTGTTCTGGCGAGACGCTGCGCCGCTCGGGCCCGTCTTGATATGCATGTCGATGGGCGTCAGCCAAGCAGCGAAACTATCTTCGAGCACGGCAGAAAACAACGGCATCCCTCGCCATTGTCACCATGGCTCTAACTTCCCAAGGACGGCCATCGATTGAAAGGCGAGCATGCAGCAGCTCTCAGGCCAATGTAGCAGTTGAATACATGAAACTGTTCCGGACTGGAAAACCGACTGACACTTTGCTCTCGACCTCAGGTAGATTGACGCTCGCGCTTTGATCCAACCAACACCACAACTCAAGTCATCGAAAGGAGACGCACATGCTTACGTTCGGATCCGTTGCTCTTGGCAAGCCCTCTGCAATCAAGTCCAGTAGCACGTACACCCCGGACAAGAGAACACTGTCATTGCTATTCGACAATGCGCAGTGCAACGATCAATCCGACCCCGACGGTCGCTACATGACAACCACGTTCGACGTCGTCTTCGAACTGCATGGAGAAGGTTCGGGGACCCTACAGATTGATACGCGAGGGGCTCTCGTAGAAGCCGGTCCTTCTGCCTTTGGATTGGCGAGGCTTCAAGTCGAAGGAGTGACTCGCATCCGGTTGGCTGATGAAACTTCGCCGAATTTTTACGACAGGATCAAACTGACCGATTGCGGTCCAGGCAAGTTCGCGATGTCGATCCTTTTGCTTGCCAATGGCGGAAAGGAAGGCGGTGGAGCCTTGGTCTCCGTTGACTCAGTTGATCTGTCCCTTGTCAGTTAGCACGCCTTCAAGCGTATCCGCAGATTGATGCGCGGCCTCAAGGTGAAGTTCAGCCTAAGCCACAAGGCGAGCACACGTGTGCCACGACTATCAATCGAGTCCTCGTGAAAATGTCTATGTCTTGTATACGATCTCGTAAACCTGTCGACGAGGTCGGTTCATGAAGCGATTCATCGAGGTTGCGATCGAACGCAGATCACGCTGCTGCCTGAGTGCCTCGAACATTTCGTAGCCGAAGATAATCCGGCCCGCGTTATTAAAGCGCTGATGCCGGTTGCCTCGCGCGCCTGGTCCGCCATTTGTTCCCAAGCCGATCAGCTCGAACAGCAAGGCCGCCGGCCGCTTCGGCAAGCAGGACTTCGTCTACGCCGCCGAAGGCAACGAGTACCGCTGCCCCGCTGGCGAAAACTTGAAGTATCGATATACGAATCTTGAAGGCGGCTTGACAACGCACGCTTACTGGACGTCTAACTGGAAGCAGTGCTCGCTCAAGGCCCAGTGCAACAAGCTTTCGTTCCGTCGGGACAAGCGCTGCGAACGTGAGGGCTCATTGATGCGATGAAGCGAAGGCTCGATCGCCAACTCGACACGATGCGAACGCGACGGCAGGCCGTCGAGCATCCGTTCAGCGCCATCAAGTACTGAATGGGCTCGAGGCACTTCCTCAGGAGACAATGCCGCGCGTCAGCAAATGAGCTTGCACGTGCTCGCCTACAACCGCGGGCTTAGCTGTCTAGAATGTCCATCTGCCATTCCCTACGAAGACGCGAGGCGAAGGTCATGCGCCCAACTTCCGTGCTGCTGCAAACCGATATTGTCGACAGCACGCGAGTGTCGGAGTCGCTCGCAGTTGATGGGCAGGCATTGCTGCTTGGCACGCACGACCGCTTGGCGCGTGACCTGCTCGCGGTTTGGAACGGACACGAACTGGAACGCAGCGACGGCTTCCTACTGGGGTTCGAGTGCGTCGACGATGCTATCGACTACGCTTTGGCCTATCACCGGTTGATCGGCACGCTAACCATCCCAATGAAGGCGCGTGTAGGCATACATGTCGGATCACTGTCTTACCACTCCAACAGCGACCAGCATATTAGGTTGGGCGCCAGGGCGACCGACGTTCACGGCACGGCGATTGCAATCACCGTCCGGGTGATGTCGCTCGCGGCCGGAGGACAGACTCTCCTGACCCAGGAGGCTTTGTCGGCGATCGAGAAGTGCCCACGGCGGACGGCGTCGCATGGACACTGGCGCCTGAAGGGTATCGCGGAGCCCATTGAGATATTCCAGGTTGGGGAAACCGGCGCTGCGCTACTGCCGCCGCCGGACGCGCCGAAAGCCTATGCCGTGCGGCGCTGCAACGACCTCTGGCTCCCGCGACGTGACGTGAGGTGCAGCCTGCCGGCCGAACGCAATGCATTCATCGGTCGCGACTTGCAGCTGGATCGAATGCGGAAAATCATGGAGGGTGGCACTCGTTTGCTCACCATCCTGGGCACCGGCGGCACCGGTAAGACCCGTCTTGCGCAGCGCTTCGCTTGGACGTGGCTGGGCGACTTCGTCGGCGGAGTCTGGTTCTGCGACCTTTCGGCGGCGACGACTTACGACGGCGTCGTCGGCGCAGTAGCCCAGGGGCTTGAAGTACCCTTGGGCGGCGGAGATCCCAGCGAGCAGATTGCCCATGCGATCCTTGGTCGCGGCGAATGCTTGGTGATTCTAGACAATTGCGAGCAAGTCGCATCGTACGTCTCACATCTCCTCGGAACTTTGCTCGACCGTGCGGCTACAGCGCGCTTTCTCGCGACTACCAGATCCGTGCTGGGCATTGACGGCGAACAGGTGCTGGCCCTTTCGCCGATGACTCCTGGAGAGGGTGCGACCCTATTCCTCGAACGTACAAACGCGGAATGTGGTGACGACGCCCGTGCCGGGCATGCCCGACAGATTGAGGAACTGATCGAGCTGCTCGACGGCCTTCCACTGGCCATCGAGCTCGCCGCAGCACGTGCTCGCGTTATGTCGATCGACGAGCTCCTCGAACGAATGTGCGAACGATTCAAGATCCTCAAATCGGCTCATGGGCGTCCAAGCCGTCAGGCGACGCTGAGATCCACGATCGACTGGTCCTGGGACCTCCTTACGCTGCCCGAACGGCGAGGTCTGGAACAAGTGGCGGTCTTTGAGGGCGGTTTTGGGCTGCATGCAGCCGAAGCGATTCTACTCGACGACGACCAACAGGGTGGTGATGTCACGGCGCTGGACACGCTGCAGTCGCTCGTCGAGAAATCTTGGGTCGTCCGGGCGCCGAGCGGCCGCTTCACGATGCTGAAGAGCTTGCACGAATACGCGACCGAGCGGCTGAAGCTCCAGACCGAGCGGGCATCGACCGAGGCACAGGTGCGGCATCGACATGCCGTCCATTTCGCGTCCGCCGACGAGCGGTCGGCCACTGCGCATCAATGCGCCGACCTCGACAATCTCGTCGCGGCAGTCCGCAACTCGGTGACGGCAAGTGAGCCAGCCGTCGCCGCGGCAGCGCTCGTAAATGCTTGGAGCGCCTTTCGGCTCTGCGGACCTTTCCGGGCCGCCGTGACTCTCGCCGAACTCGTCCAAGGAATGGAAGGGCTTTCGGCAAACGATACCACCAAGGTCCAGTACGTTGCGGGAAGCGCCGCCAAACATACCGGTGCAATCCAGGACGCAAAACAGTGGTTCGCCTCGAGCCTTGCACTCGCCCGTCAGACCGGGAACCGCACTGACCAGGCTAAAGCGCTCTGCGCGCTTGGCGAGCTGCTAACGTCCGAGAATGCCGCCAGCGAAGCATTTTCGCATCTCGAAGAAGCTCGAGCGATCGTGGTTACGCTCAATGACCCTACTCTCCTTTGTATCGTCGACAACGCGCTGGGCGGGCTTGCCCAAAGCCAGGGCAATTACGCCGAAGCGCAAACATGCTTTCGGTCGGCGTTGCGTTTGGCCGAGCAGCTCGACGACCTGCGATGGCAAGGCGGGCTAATGGGCAACCTCGGCGGCGTCCTGCATGCATCAGGTGCGCCAATCGAAGCTGAGAGCCACTACCGCAGCGCGCTAGACATGGCGCAGCAGTGCGGGGACCGACGCTGGGAGGGCAACACGCGCTGCAATCTCGGCCTTCTGATGCACGAATGCGGGAAGATTGACGAAGCGAAGGCCGAGTTGCAGAGAGCGATCGTAAGCGCCCGGGCGCTCGGTCATCGACGCTTAGAATGCCTGAGTGCCTGGAACCTTGGCATCGTTACCGACGGCAGCGACGAATTCGAAATAGCAAAGCAATGGTACGGGTGCGCCCTCGAGATCGCCGATTCACTACGTGATCAGACGTCGTGCGGCGAATTACAGAGGGCGCTCGACGCACTTGCATCGCGCGCTGAACTCCAAATTCAGCCTCCAGATCAGTTTTGATTGACGATGATCGGGTCCGTGGGTTCGCAGACTTCGACAAAATCGCCGTTGTCCTTGTAGCGCACCACAGACAGGTTGTAAGTGGTCTGTTTATGGCTCGGGACCGCCGGGACCTTTAATCGCCACTTGTACTTGTCAAACTTTCCATCGTTATCGAAACCATTCTTTTCGAAGCTGCTTTTATCTACCAGTGCAATTGCTGGATGTTCGAACCTGTACACCGACGTATCCGTCGCATCACCGTTTTTCAAGATCCAAACGACGACCTCGATGCCAACGGGAATTTTTACCGTCGCATTGTTGAAGATGCCGTAACAGCTGGTATGCGCGACCGGATGTACAGACGGATCTGGAAATTCCTTCGCTACCATATCGATGTAAATGATGCATCGTTTTGGAGCAGCAGCCGGCCGGAGGTCGTCGCAGACTTCGCTAGTGCCGCCCCGAGTGGAGAGAATCGACAGGTCAGCTGGTGGGCGAACGACGACTCTCCGGGCGAACGCGGGCGCGGACGCTCCCATTAGGATGCAAAGCCAAACCGCGGCCATGAAACGCTTCGAGCTGGACATCGCGACTCCTTTGAATTACGAAACTGCACCACGTCGCCCATCGGCGTTGTGCTTGGAACGGGATGTTTCAGCAAATTGGGGGATGCAGCAAGCGCAATCTTCATGCGCGTTGTGGTTGACGGGATAAAAGAACGGTTTAAGAACCGCTCCTGACAAAGGCGCTCAGTCAAGCCCACTCGCGACGCGTTCGATCATGCGAGGCGATGAAGCAGGCACTGCGACGAAGAGGCCGAGCTTATCGTTCCGACGATCTCGCGTCCAAAACAAGCACACGGGTCAGAGCATGACACTGCCGTCGCGCTGCCTTTCCATAGAAAGCGGTGAAGCGTTAGCCGAAAAAAATGGGGGAATGTCGGCTCTTGGCCGATGCCGGTGCTCCAGCGCACGAATTCATCGCCACTTTGCTGACATTCAAGACGACGGCCTTACTGGCCGGTCTGGGGTACGCAGTTCTAAGGGCCGGCCGTCGCACGTCGGCCAGATCCGGACGTTGGCGACAGCCCGCTCGCAGGCTGGTAGCTGGCGCGATGAGGGCCAGTCCGTTGCCGCGTCCCTTGTATCGGCAGTCCCGAGCCGACTTCCAGACTGTAGAGGGGACGTCCACGAACACACCGAGCATCGTCTTCTTCTTGTCGGTGTCCCATGCCGGTTGGTGCCGCAAGGCCGTGGGCGTCCCGGTTTGGAAAGTGGACCTGTTCTTGCGGCGGCTCACCGACGGCAGTTGTACTTTGAAACCGGTCGTTGGCGAGGAGCTTCTCTGGCAGCTTCGATGACCAGAAGTGGGCCGGAAGCAGTCGTGAAAATTGGTGTAGATTCGAGTTCAGCGGAGTCGCGCCGGCCCTGTTAATCCGTGTGTCCCTGGTTCGAGTCCAGGTCGGGGAGCCAGTCAATGCAAGGACTTGGCAACGTGCCAAGCCCTTCTTGTTTTCGGGAAAGGCAAGCCGCTCGGCGGTGCTCCACCCTACCTCACGCTCACCGCATAAACCTGCTCGTCGATCGAGTTGATCAGCGTGATCACCCC
>Ga0123338_10005115_pt1 | contig 11296 bp, 10 predicted proteins | sample grotaG_FD_89793 | JGI IMG/M metagenome (GOLD analysis project Ga0123338, IMG submission 89793) | Glacier valley bacterial and archeal communities from Borup Fiord, Nunavut, Canada, to study Microbial Dark Matter (Phase II) -... | ecosystem: Environmental > Aquatic > Freshwater > Ice > Glacier ...
ACCTGGTCCGCTTCGCCCCGCCGGTGATCGAGTTGCGCCCGGCGCCGGACGCGCCGCGCGACCTGGCGCCGCGCCTGGCCGCCCTGCTGCTGGACGCCACCGGCACCCGCTGGACCATCGCGTTGTCCCGCGACGCCGGGGACCCCACCTTGCACGACCAGGGCGCCGCCGCCGACCTGGCCCGGCGCGGCGCAGCGGCCGAGCACCCGCTGGTCCGCGCCATCCTGGACGCCTTCCCCGGCGCGAAGATAGACAGCGTCCGCGACAGCCGGGCGGACGCGTACGGGCTGGTGGAGGACGCGCCTTCGGTCCTGGGCGGCGGGGACGGGCGGGAGTTCGCGCCGCTGGACGCGGAGGACGCCGGCATGATGGAGGACGACAGTTGAAGAACCTAGCAGGGCTGATGAAGCAGGCCGGCCAGATGCAGGCCAAGATGGCCGAGATGCAGGCCAAGATGGAGGCGATGGAGGTCGAGGGCGCATCCGGCGCCGGGATGGTGACGCTCGTGCTGTCCGGCAAGGGCGATCTGCGCCGCCTGCAGGTGGACTCCAAGCTTCTGGACCCGGCGGAGGCCGAGATGCTGCAGGACCTGATCGTCGCCGCCCACGCCGACGCCAAGCGCAAGGTGGAGGCGGCGATGGCCGAGGAGATGCGGGAGGCAACCGGCGGGCTGGAGCTGCCGCCGGGCATGAAGCTGCCATTCTAGGATTGGGCCTCGGCTGGATGCCAGGGCAGGGCCTGCTGCTCCCTCTCCCTCCGGGGTCAAACCGTGAAACGGTTTACGGCCGGGGTGAGGGGGTCTTGGGGCACCGCCCTGTCCGAAGCCGGACCACTTGCTTAGGGCGCGGGCGGTGCGTGGATGCCCGGCCGAGACCCCCTCACCCCGGCCCTCTCCCGCAGGAAGAGGGGGCAGCAAGCGACCCTTTGTCTGAATTAGGCTCGCATGGGCGGGCCTGAGGTCGAGCGGCTGATCGGCCTGCTGGCGCGGTTGCCGGGGCTGGGACCGCGGAGCGCCCGCCGGGCCGCGCTGCGGATGCTGCAGCAGCCGGAGGCGCGGATGCTGCCCTTGGCCGCCGCGCTGTCCGACGCCGCGCGGGCCGTTCGGTCCTGCCGGAGCTGCGGCAACCTGGACAGCCGCGACCCCTGCAGCATCTGCGCCGACCCGGCCCGCGACCGCGCCCTGGTCTGCGTCGTGGAGGGCGTCGGCGACCTGTGGGCGCTGGAGCGTGCGGGCGTCCACCGCGGCGTCTATGCCGTGCTGGGCGGCACCCTATCGGCGCTGGGCGGCACCGGCCCGGAGGACTTGGCCCTGCAACCCCTGCTGGACCGCCTGGACGCAGGCGGCGTCGGCGAGGTCATCCTGGCCCTGGGCGCCACCGTGGACGGGGCCACGACGGCGCATTGGTTGCAGGAGCGCATCGCCAAGGCCGCGCCGGGCGTGCGGATCAGCCGCGTGGGCCAGGGCGTGCCCATCGGCGGTGCGTTGGACGTGCTCGACGACGGCACCCTGGCCGCCGCAGTGCGGGGCCGGCGGGCGGTTTAGGGCCGGGGCTACCGCCACCTTATACCAGTGGCGCTTCGCTTTGACCGTTCTCACCGTCATTGCGAGGCGCGCAGCGCCGCGGCAATCCAGGGGCCGCAAGGCGGTGCTGGCGGCTTCTGGATTGCCACGCCGCAAGCGGCTCGCAATGACAGACAGGTCAGAGCGAATGCCCGTCGGTACTACCGGAACCCTCCGTAGCGGACCCGTAGCGTGCCGTTGTCCACCTTGTGCGGCATGGAGATGTATTGCGTGCGCGCCGGGCCGGTCAGGGTCTCGAACATACGGATGTCGCGTGCGCCTTGCAGGCCCATGGGCAGGCCGGTCAGGAGGGAAGCCAGGTCCGGGCGGTCCCCCTCCACCGCCAGGCATAGCTCGAACCGCGTTTGGCCATAGTCGGGAAAGTTGTCGTAGCGCGGCAGGTTCACGTCGCGCGGGCGCTCCACGATCCATTCGGCTGTCGCGCCGGACACCTGGGGCTGGGCGGTGCCGCCACCAGGCAGGTTGGCGAAGGGTGGGACGAAGCTGAGGGCCATGGCCGTCAGGGTACTGAGGTTCACGATGATGCAGGCGACCTGCTGCGGCCCGATCACGGTGACGATGCACGCCACGGTCTGGCCCGGCGTCACCGGCAGCGGCAGCACCAGGAGCTTGAGGCCGACCTCGTCCCGTGCGAACCACTGCACCCAGGCTTCGGCGCGCTTCGTGCCGTCCGGTTGCAGGATGGCGGTGGTGCCCATCTGCGGCAGGGAGGCATCGAAGTAGCGGCGCTGTCCGTCCAGGCCGATCCAGCACGACACCTTGAAGTCCCTGCCGGGGTCGCCCTGCATCGGCGGGGGCGGCGCCTTCAGGGCGTCCGGGACCGTCCATAGGCCCCAGACCTGCACGAACCGCCGGCTGCGGTTGGCGGAGACGTAGGCGCCGGACCAGTTGCTGCTGCCCTCGAACCGGGTTTGCGCTGCCGGCGCGGCTTCCAGCCGGCGGGGCAGCAGGCGGAATTGGGACTGCCCGGCCAGGCCGCGGTCGAACGTGAAGGGCTGGAGTTGCAGGGGCTGCCCGAACACGCGATCCCACGCGCGGCGCGGGGCGGGCTGTACCTTCGGGTCCGGCAAAGGCGGTAGGCCGTAGCGCAGCAGCGTCTCCGGTCCGGCGCGCGTTGCGTCAAACGGACCTTCTGGCACCGGGTAGGGGGTGATGCGACGGGCCAGGTCGTCTATCGGTGCGGGGGCGGGGGCGTTCATTGCCACTCCGCCCGTGCGGCCAGCACGGCAGCTTGGTAGTGGGACTGCGTGCCGCCGGGCAGCGGCGCTTGCAGCAGCGGCAGGATGGCGTAGGCCAGCGCGACGCCGGCGTCGGAGTCGCTGGCGTAGTGCAGGCCGGCGATCTCCCGGTTGCGGGCGATACGGTCGGCCAGGGTCCACAGCACGCCGAAGCCAGTGGCTTCGTATAGGGTGCCGTGCAGGACTTCCTTCATGCACAGCGCCATCAGGTGCGCCTGGGTGGAGTGGCCGCTGGGAAAGGAGGCATGGCCCGGCACGGCGATGGGCGGCAGCAGGGCAGGGCACAGCTCGGATGGGCGGGGCCGGGCGTATAACTCTTTCAGGTGCATGGCGGGCAGGGTGGCCACGAGGTTTGCGATGGCCAGCACGAGCGCCGTCTTGGGATAGGCCCCCGGCCGGGCGCTGAGCGCGTTCAGGAACCAGCTGATGAACTCGTCGGACTGGGCAGTAATCTCACCAAGGGCGTCGGCGCGCTCGTCGGAGGCGGCGATGACCAGCTTGTGGATCTCCGCGGCCGGGGTCAGCGCCGGCCAGTTCAGCCCGGCGGCGGGCACGGCGGACGGCTTCGGGACCGATCCCGGCCAGCCCGGCTGGCCCGATGGGTCCAGGCTGGCCCAGGCCGTGGCGGCGAAGTCGGCCAGGGACAGCCAGGCCCGCCACTCCGGCGCCCAGTTGCGGTCGGGGAAGCGTGGGACGGGGATGGTGGGCAGGTCGCCGACCGCGATGGGTTGCGGCGGGGCACCGGGCGCGGTGTCGGGCGTGGTGACGAAGGGCAGGCTAATGCGGTCGGGGAAGAACCAGCCGGCGGTGACGCTGGTTGCGTTGCCGGCATTGCCATTATTCCCGTTATTACCATTGTTTCCGTTGTTACCATTATTCCCGTTATAGCTTGAAGGCATTTTGTATTACTCCTCGATGTTGCTCACGTTATGATCCGTATGTTCGATCATCAATCGGGAAGCCCAGCCTGTCTCAGCCTCATAGCAAATAAATCGCACTGCTCGCCTTTAAGTGGCGTCCGCTCTAAAAATTCAGAGATGCAGAAGCTTGGCATCACCTGCATAAAGCCCTTTGCTGTATCGGCAGCTTCCTTCAGGCGGCCGGCTCCGACATAGCTTGCGATAAGGCAACGGAGATTAGAGGCATTCGCGAACACGCGTGCTGCTGACATTTGACCCCAAGCGATAGCGTCTTCGAAGCGACCAGCAAGATAGTAGGCCTGAGATAGGAAGTGCTCAAGCCAATAAGCCTCCGGACCGATCGGAGACAGCCGTACTGCCCGCTCGGCCCGGTTGACCGAAGTCTCGACATCGCCAAGATATCCACAGGTAAGACTGCTATAAGCCCAGGCATATGCACAACTTGGTCCAGCCGCGATAGCTCGCTCAAGATAAGCCTGACCGGCAGTGTAGTCTTTCAACAAATACGACTGTATATGTCCGTATATCGCAAGGCCTAGCGCATCGTTTTGATCGCTCTCGATTGCTTTCCGTGCAGCGGTAGATGCCTTCCACCGATCCTCCTGCTCGTCATCCGACCAACCTTGGCCGACGAGCCACAAGTGAAATGATGCAAGATGCGAGTAAGCTGGACCATAGTTCGTATCTATGGCACATGCTTCCTTCAGTAAGTCTCGAGCGCGTTCTATCGAGGCCCGGTCCAGACGGTGGGACACGTCCAGCGCCTGTAGCGTGAGATCATATGCAGTCATGCTGTTCGGGCGCTTTCTCTGCGCCCGCTCCAATTCCTGTCTGCGAAGTTGCGGGGCAATTGAGGTGGCTACACGCGATGCAATCCGGTCCTGCAAATCGAACAGGTCCGACATTCTTCCATCGAACCGGTCTGCCCATATCACGTTGCTTGTTTCCGCCGCACACAACTCCACCGCAATCCGCAGCAGGTCTCCCGACCGCCGCACGCTGCCGTGCAGCACGTAGCGGACGTCTAGTTCCCGCCCAACCCGGCGCACGTCCAGCGGTGCCCGCGCGAAGCCTGCCGTGCTGCTGCGGGAGATCACGAGCAAATCCTGTAATCCGCCCAGTTCGCGGATAATGTCGTCTATGATCCCCTCGGCAAAGTAGGCGTCCGCCTGGTCCGGCTGCAGCGTGCGAAACGGCAGCACAGCGAGCGACGAACGATACTCCTCGGGTGCGTCTGCGACACGATGCGGCACAGCCGCCAGGGCGCCGTCCAAGGACCCGCAGGCCGCGGCGGGCAGGGCGTAGGCCGCCACGGGGTCGCGGACGTTCTTGAGCCGTTGCTCGCCCAGGTCCTGGTAGGCGGCGGGCACGGTGCGGCGCACCTGCTCCCACACCGCCGCCGACAGGCAGATGCCGCCCGGCTCCGCCAGCGCCTGCAGCCGGGCGGCGACGTTGACCGCCGTCCCGCCGGTGCGGTCCCCTTGCACCATGATCTCGCCCAGGTTCAGGCCGATGCGGAACACCATGCGCTCGTCGCCCGGCAGCTTGGCGTTGCGGCGGGCGGCGGAGGCATGGATGGCCAGGGCGCAGCGCAGCGCCTCGGCCGGGCTGGGGAACTCGGCCATCAGGGCGTCGCCGGCGATGCCGAAGGGGCGGCCGTGCGCGCGCTCGATCTTGCGGGCCATGCGCTGCAGCTCGGTGCCGACGCGGCGGTGCGTGCCCTCCTCCGCGCGCTGCATCAGGGCGGTGAAGTCCACGATGTCGGCGTACAGGACGGCGGCCAGCCGGCGCTCGATCCGCTGGCGGCTGCCGGCGCCGGGCTTGGCCTGCGGTTTCGGCGCCTCGGGCGACATGTGGCTCCCGGCCTGGGCGCGCAACGCCGACGGCGCACCGTGCCGGGTGGGCAGGGAGTGCGGCGGGGCGGGGCGCGTTGGTTTCGACCGGGTTAGCAATAAGCATCTTGGTCCGCCGGGGCAACGGGATAGGCCGGGGCGAGGCTGGCCATCGTGAGTAGCCTAGGGCTGCCGTGGTGGTGGCAGGTGTGACCTGGGTCACATGCGCCGCCGCGCTGTGCCCTGCCGCGGCGTGACGGGTTCAGGCCGATGAACCGATCTCGCTTTGGCCCAAGTCGGTGGGAGCATGACCGTATCAGGGTGGGCCACCCAATGCGGCGTCACCTTATACCAACGGGCCTTCGCTCTGCCTTTTTGCCCGTCATTGCGAGGCGCGCAGCGCCGTGGCAATCCAGGGGCCGCACGAGCGGGGGCCGGTTCTGGAGACCCCTGGATTGCCACGCCGCAAGCGCGGCTCGCAATGACGAATGGGTCAGGGCATTCGTCGGTCGGTATCAATCCGCTGGTACGCCGTCCCATCCGCAGCCGCGCAGCGCCGCCCGCATGTGCGGGGGCGGGGGCGCCACGGCCTGCACCGGCGGGTCCAGCGGCAAGTGGATGGCGCGGGCGAGCAGGTGCAGCCGGACGTCGGTGCCGGGTCCGGTTGCGCCGTAGATGGGGTCGCCCAGGACCGGGCAGCCCAGCGCGGCGCAGTGGACGCGGACCTGGTGGGTGCGCCCGGTGCGGGGGTGCAGCTCCAGCCAGGACAGGCCGCCGCCGGTGCCGCGCAGGCGCCAGGCGGTCTGGGCGGGCTGGCCGCCGGGGCCGGGGACCATGCGCCAGCCGGCAGGGCCGGTGCGTTTCTGCAGCGCGGCTTCGACCACGCCATTGTCCTCCGCCGGGCGGCCTTGGACGATGGCCCAATAGGTTTTGCGGACCTGCCCGGCGGCGAACAGCGCCTGTGCCTGGTGCAACGCGGCCCGGCGCAGCGCGACGACTAGGCAGCCCGCGGTGTCTGCGTCCAGCCGGTGGGCCAGCCACGGCCCGTCGCGGCGGCGGGAGAGCTGGGGAAAGCAGTCCTCGATGCTCGGCCCGCCGCGCGGCCCGGGGTGGACGGGCAGGCCGGCGGGCTTGTCTAGGACGACGAGGCGGGCGTCCTGGAACAGGATGGGGGGCGTGGGGGGCATCGGGCCGCCAGGTTGACAGCGGCGCGCCCCGGGCGGAAGCACCGCGCCATGTCTGATGACCGGATTTGCGGCCTGAACGCCGTCACCGCCCTGTTCGCCCGCCGCCCGGATAGCCTGGTGCGGCTGTTCTACGACGACGCGCACAAGATCGCCGCGGGTCCGCTGTGCGCGGAGATGGCGCGGATGCACCGGCCCTACCGCCTGCTGCCGGATGACGAGATGGTGCGTGCCGCCGGCACCCCGCACCACGGCGGCCTGTGCGCGGTCGCGACGTCTCGGCCCCTGGGCATGATGGACTTCGTGCGTCCGCCGCGCTGCCCGCTGCTGCTGGTGCTGGACGGCGTGGGCAACCCGCACAACCTCGGTGCCATCGCCCGCAGCGCCGCGTTCTTCGGCGTGCAGGCGATGCTGCTGCACGACACGCCATTGCAGGCCATGCCGTCCGACGCCGCCTACCGCACCGCGGAGGGCGGGCTGGAGCACTTGGAGGTCTTGCGGACCCGCAACCTCCGCAAGGCGCTGCTGGCACTGGACCCGTACTACCGCACTGTGGCGGCGACCTTGACGCCAGACGCAGTGCCGCTGTCGGCGCTGCCGCGCGACCGGCCGGTAGTGCTGGTGCTGGGCAACGAGGAGCGCGGGGTGGGCTACGAGGCGCTGGAGACGTGCCGGCGCCGCATCCGCATCCCCGGATCAGGCGCGGTGCAGAGCCTGAACGTCGCGCAATCCGCGGCGGTGCTGCTGCATGCACTGACAAGCCAAGTAGCCTGACGGCCCTCCGTCCCGGCTTACAATTCCAAGATTAGGGTGATCCATGCGCATCCACGTCCAGAACCACCCCGGCCCCGGCAACTTCCCGATCACCCCGGCGCAGTGGGATGCCGCTTGCGCCCGTGCGCCGGACGTGTCCGCTGGGCATGAGGTGACGTTCGGGGACTCGCCGGACGCCTTTGCACAGGCGATGCCCGGCGCCGAGGCGCTGGTAGCACAGGCCGGCGCGGTCAAGGCGCTGTTTCCCGCCCCGGCCCCCCGGCTGCGGCTGATCTACTGCACCTCGGCCGGGCTGGACCGGCTTGCGCCGTTCGACTGGCTGCCGGATGGCGTGGCGCTGCTGAACAACCGCGGCACCCACGGCGTGCGGGCCGGGGAGTATGGCATCATGGCGCTGCTGATGCTGTCCGGGGGGATGCCCGGGTTTGCGGCGGCGCAGCGGGAGGGGCGCTGGGCGCAGCGGCACACCCCGGTGCTGCGCGGGCGGACGGTCGTCGTGGTGGGGCTTGGCACGCTGGGCGGCGCGGTGGCGGGCCAGGCCGCGCGGTTCGGAATGGACGTGGTGGGCGTGCGGACCCGGGCGGAGCCGCATCCGGACTGCGCCCGGGTGGTGGCCGTGGCGGACCTGGACAGGGTGCTGCCCGGCGCGGAGTTCCTGGTGCTGGCCACGCCGCTGACCGGCCAGACAAATGGCCTGATGAACCGCCGCCGCATCGGCCTGCTGCCGGCCGGGGCGGGCGTCGTGAACATCGGCCGCGGTGCGCTGCTGGACCAGGACGCGCTGTGCGACGCGCTGGACGCAGGCGCGCTGGGCGGCGCGGTGCTGGACGTGTTCGTGCCCGAGCCGGTGCCGCCCGGTCACCGGTTGTGGACGACGCGCAACCTGGTGGTGACGCCTCACATATCGGCGGACGACCCGCTGACCTACAACCCGGGCAGCCTGGACATCTTCTTCCGGAACCTGCGGGCGCTGCGGGACGGGGCGGCGCTGCCGAACAGGTTCGACACGGTGCGGGGATACTGACCGGGCAGGGCGCTTTCCGATCGTGGCAAGGGTCAGCGCGACCGGTGGTTAGTGACCCACCCATGGTCCCGCGCCCTGAATCGTCACTGCGAGCCGCTTGCGGCGTGGCAGTCCAGGGGCCGCCAGCACCGCCCTTGCCGCCCTGGATTGCCACGGCGCTGCGCGCCTCGCAATGACGAGGGTTACTGTGCGCCCCGTAACGATGGCGGCTATCTCGCGCCTCGCAGTAGGTGGGGGACGGGCGGCGATGACCGGGAGCCGGGGAAGGCACGCCGCCCGGCGTCAGTCCTCGCCGGCCTTGCGGTAGGGCGAGCTTTCGGCCAGCGCCGCCATGTCGGCTTCGACCGCCGGGCGCTCCTGCTGCAAGTAGCCGGCGATGGCCTTGCGCAGCCCGGGATGGGCGATCCAGTGGGCGGAGTGGGTCGGGCGCGGCAGGTAGCCGCGCTGTATCTTGTGCTGGCCCTGCGCCCCGGCCTCCACGCGCTGCAAGCCGTGCGCGATCGCGAACTCGATGGCGCGGTAGTAGCACAGCTCGAAGTGCAGGAACGGCCAGTCGCCGCGGCAGCCCCAGTTGCGGCCATATAACGCGCCGTCGCCCATCAGGTTCAGGGCGCCGGCGACGGGGGTGCCGTCGTTCTCGGCCAGCATGAGCACGACGGCGTCGCCCAGGCGCTCGGACAGCAGGGGGAAGAACTTGCGGGTCAGGTAGGCGCTGCCCCACTTGCGGTCCACGGTGCTGGTGTAGAAGCGGTAGAAGGCGTCCCAGTGCTTGGGCTGTATCTCGTGCCCTTGCAGGGCGACGAATTGCAGGCCTGATGCGTTGGCGTCCCGGCGCTCCCGCTTCAGGACCTTGCGCTTGCGGCTGCTGAGCGCGCCGAGGAAGTCGTCGAAGGTCGTGTAGCCGTCGTTCTCCCAATGGAACTGGGTGCCCAGGCGGCGCAGCCAGCCCGCACGCTCCAGCGCCGCGGCGTCGTCGTCGGTGCAGAAGGTGGCGTGGATGCTGGACAGTCCCAGCTCCTCGCAGGCCTGGATCAGGGCTTGGCCGAGCGCCTCGGGGGCGACGCCGGGGCGGGTCAGCAGTCGGGGGCCAGGGACGGGGCTGAAGGGGACGGCGGCTTGCAGCTTGGGGTAGTAGTTGCCGCCGCTGCGCTCGAACGCATTGGCCCAACTGTGGTCGAACACGTATTCGCCGTAGCTGTGCGACTTGGCATACATGGGCACGACGGCCACGATCCCGTCGCCGTCGCGCAGGGCGGCGTGCTGCGGCATCCAGCCGGTGCGGGCGTTGGCGGAGCCGCTGTCCTCCAGCGCGCTCAGGAAGGCGTGGCTGACGAAGGGGTTGCCCCGGCCCTCGCCATAGCCCGCGCAGGCGTCCCACTCCGCCGCCGGGATCTGGGCGATGTGGGGGTGCAGGGTCAGCGTGAGGGTGGGGAGTCCGTCCGGCATCGGCGGGATATGGCGGCGGAAGCGGTTCAGGAAACCCTTCACGCGGCCTCGAACATGCCTTCCACCTCGACCGCCGCGTCCCCGGGCAGGGAGGGAACGCCGATGGTGCTGCGGGCGTGGCGCCCGGCGTCGCCGAACACCTCCACCGCCAGGTCGGAGGCGCCGTTCATCACCAGCGCCTGTTGCGTGAAGCCCGGCGGGCAGGCGATGAAGCCGCCCAGGCGCACCACGCGGCGCACCCGGTCCAGGTCGCCGTCCAGCGCGGCGCGGAGCTGGGTCAGCACGTTCATCAGGCACAGCCGGGCGGCCTGCTGGCCCGCGGCCACGTCCAGCTCCGCGCCGACCTTGCCGGTCACGGCGATCTTGCCGTCGCGTGCCGGCACCTGGCCGGACACCACGACCAGGCCGCCGGTCCGCACCCAGGGCACGTAGTTGGCCATCGGCGCCATCGCCGTGGGTAGGGTGATGCCAAGCTCGGCCAGCCGCGCCTCGATCCGTCCGCTCATGAAGTGGTGCTCCTATCCGGTGGCGACGAGGCGCAGGCCGGGGCGGCGGGCGCGGGGCTGGGCGGGCAGGTCCATCGGCAGCAGCGGCGACGGGTCGGGGGCGGCAGGCTCGGGGATGCCTTCCGGCACCGGGCAGTGGCCGAGGTAGCTGATCGCCAGGTTGCGGAACACGTAGTCCAGGATGCTGGTGGCGTGGCCCACGTCGGCGTCGCCCTCCACCCGGCCGGCCGGGCCGAAGCGGGTCAGGGTGAAGGCGGCCACGTAGTCCTGCAGCGGCACGCCGTGCTGCAGGCCCAGGCTCACGGCAGTCATCATGCTGTCCATCATGCCGCGCAGCGCCGCGCCTTCGCGCGGGAGGCTCACGTGGACCTCCCCCAGCGTGCCGTCCGGGTACTCGCCGGTGCGGAGCCAGACGCGGTGGCCCCCGACCGCGGCCTTTTGGGTGTAGCCGCGGCGCCGGGCCGGCAGCTCGCGCCGGCGCGGCGGCGGGGCGGGGGCGGCGCCAGGAACGGGGCGGGGCGGCATGGCGTGCAAGTAGGGCGCGATGGCGTCGTGCATGGCCTGGTGGGCTTGCAGGCCCGGGACGGGCAGCACGGCCTCCCCGGACAGGGCGCGGGCCAGGGCGGCGTCGGCGGACAGGCCCAGCGCCGCCAGGCGGGCCGCGGCGGCGCGGGTCAGGGCGCCGTCAGGTCCCACTGGTGAGAAGGCGGGGGCGATGCCGCCGGTCTCGGCCCCCAGTAGGGCGTCGGCGGGGCCGGGATGCAGGATGCCGGTGCCCGGCACGCCGCCG
>Ga0123338_10005116_pt1 | contig 11296 bp, 6 predicted proteins | sample grotaG_FD_89793 | JGI IMG/M metagenome (GOLD analysis project Ga0123338, IMG submission 89793) | Glacier valley bacterial and archeal communities from Borup Fiord, Nunavut, Canada, to study Microbial Dark Matter (Phase II) -... | ecosystem: Environmental > Aquatic > Freshwater > Ice > Glacier ...
CGAGAATTTTTGTATGACAGTTGGTGCTGCTGTACGACAGCGTTGCTGAAAGTGTTGATCGGTTAATGCCTGATAGATTGCCTCTGTCAGTGCCTCTTCGTTTGTAGGGTCAACGCTTAACGCGATCCCCATGCCGGCTTCAGGCAGGCTAGAGACGTTCGATGTGACAACGGGTATTCCACACGCCAGAGCCTCCGCCACAGGGATGCCAAAACCTTCATATAACGAGGGATAGACAAACGCAGAGGCGGCGCGATACCATAGTGCTTGTTCGGTCTCTGCTATAAATCCAGGAAATATTACCGTATCTATTAGACCAAGTTGTTGAACCTTCTCAAAGATTGTATCATATAGCCACCCTTTTCCACCCGCCACAACCAACTTTTCTTGTATGTGATGTGTCTGGCGTAGCCGCGCATACGCCTCAATAAGCATTATAATATTTTTGCGTGGCTCCAGTGTGCCAAGATAAAGTAGAAAGCCAGCGGTCAGCCCATGCTGTGCGCGAAAGGTAGCGATCTCTTCCGCACTCATCGCCACTGAAAACTTCTCATCTATACTTGGATAGACGGTGCGTATCCGTTCTAATGGTATACTCGCAAGGGTGTGCGCGTCGCGTTTGGTGCTTTCCGAAACGGTGATAAGCGTTGTCGCACGTTGCAGACTGCGAACTGTAAACGTGCGGTGATAGAAGCGTTTGGCGCGCGTCAACACTGCTGGAAAGCGTAAGAATGCGAGATCGTGGAGCGTAACGACGCTCGCGCACCCCTGCGGCAACCATTCAGGAAGCACATTTACGGGCGAATGAAAAACCTCTATTTCGCGTCTACGTATCTCTGTGGGAAGGGTAAATTGCTCCCACGCGATGCGCGAAGTCGGTTGTGACTCCGACCAGGGAGCAGAAATATAGTGAATGTGAGGATGCGCCGCGCCAAGTTGGTCAATAACATCCTGTCCATTGACAAATATTGTGTATGTATGCTTGCTCTCTTGCCGCGCCAATCCCTGCAAAAGGTAGCGAATATAGTGGCTCACACCACCATTGCGATAGCTCTCGCTGAATGATAGCAATTGCGCGTTGATACCAATGTGCATCCCTTTTATCGACTCCTCAATGCTCTACAACGTCCCTGAAAATCAGGAGGTAACAGTTTTACCCGTTCGCATCGTTTCCTCTGCTCCCCTTTTTGTCTCTACATGCTTAAACGCATCAGCACATGGTTTCAACACCCTACGTATCATAAGTCCTATCGCCACATTCATGAAAGGGACGCCATACCCGCTATAATCATTGCTAGCTGTTTTATTGCGTCACCAAAAGACTGCGCTTCCGTTACCGGTACGGGGTTGGCGTGTGGCGTACCAGACCCTATGAACGCGACAGGAATACCGAGCAGTGAGTGCAACGGGTATTGCCCAGGCTCGTGCGCGACAAGTGGAAGCAGAGGAACCCGCTCTTGATAGATGGCACGGGTGGCCGCCACGACAAGGCGCACAAACGGATCGTGTAACGGCGTGTACTGAACATCTACACTCGCTTGTACCGCCATCTGTACGTCTGCAAAGCCTTGTGCATCCAGATGGTGGCGGAGTTTTGCCGCGATGTCCGTTGGCTCTTGGTCGGGGACGAGTTGTAGCTCAACGCTCGCCCGCGCGAAGGCGGGTATAGTCGTGCCATCGGTACTCCCATCACCACTTTGTAGGGCCGTGATTGTGCAAGTGGGTAGAAGATACTGCGTGTAGCTGAGTTGAAAGCCGTTCAGACGTAGCAGCAAGTGCTCAACTTGTAGCCGATGTATGAGTGTCTCCGCGCTATCTGGAAGCGTACGGAGAAGCTCTATCTCCGCGTCACCCATTGGAGCCAGCGTATCATAGAATCCCTCAACGAGAATCTCTTCTCGCACATCCTTGATCGTGTTCAACGCCCAGAGGAGCCGCCATGCCGCGTTTGGAAGCACAGAGCCGTAACGGGTCGGATGATCCAGGGGAGCCGTTCGTACCGTCAACTCGACACGTAACAGCCCTTTTGTACCCAGTGCTAAAAATGGCGCGTCGGTTGACAGCGTAGAGAGGCAGCCATCGGCTCGCAATAGCTCACGGTTCTTCTGAAGAAAGAGCAGTTTTTCGTCTGGCTCACGTCTGGTTGTATCAAGTAGCCAGACGAGATTAACGGGTATATCGCCAAGAACTTCCTGATAGAGCGTGCTTGTGAGAAGATACGTGACAAACGAGTGCCAACGTGCGAATGTGTCGGGTTGTGGCGAACAATCGTTGTAAAGCAGTAAGGTTTGGGTTGCATCTAAAGATTCTCTTGTGTACACTAGAGAGTGAGTCATAGCGGTATGCTGGGGTGTAAACCCGTGTGATTGTAAAAGCGAGGAAAGCGCGTTTTCTAGCGTTGTACTACTGGTCTGCGCCGCATAGACAAGGTGTGATATAGTACTGCTTAACATTTCGTAGAGAGCAGGTAGACGCTCATCGACTGTTGCCGCGAACCTTTTATTGTGTGCAGATGTCATACGTTGTGCCTTTACCATCGCGTGATAGTACCCCTGTATAAATATCTTGCGTGATATTCATTAAGGTAGTATACTCAGAGACAAGTTATAGAGGGATAGTACTAGAGGAAAACTGGTGATGCACGAATTCGTTACACTGTCCTATTTTTCTTTGTGATACTATAGTATAGCTTAAAATTGTAGTCGCCGCCCGATGAGCTGTTGGGTAGAGCAACGAAAGTACAAGAGCTAGTTGAAAGGCAGAGAAGCGCGTTGTCCAAACAACTTAGGCTTGATGTCGCACAGTTAACAGATGTTGGGCGCAAACGTCCTCATAACGAAGATAACATGGCCTATGTCATCCCAAAAGACCCGCAGGTGATGACGAAAAAAGGCGCGTTATTTATCGTTGCGGACGGCATGGGCGGACATGCAGCCGGTGAAGTGGCGAGCGAGATCGCCGTTGACACCGTGAGTTACGCATATTACCAAGAAGATAGCGAAGATATCGCTGTCTCCCTTGTGCATGCCATAAAACGCGCAAACACGCTCATTCACCAGAGGGCGGCAGAGAACATGCTGCGAAGTGGAATGGGGACAACATGTGTGGCGGGCGTACTGCGTGGCGGTGTCGCCTATATCGCAAATGTCGGTGATAGTCGCACATATCTTGTACGCAACGGTCACGTCAGGCAGGTTTCGCAAGACCACTCGTGGGTCGCTGAACAGGTACGCGCCGGACTACTCACAGAAGACCAAGCTCGCTCTCATGCCCAACGCAACGTCATTACGCGGTGTCTGGGGACACAGGCGGATGTGGAGGTTGATGTATTTGCGGAGCCGCTTCAGGAAGGCGACTCCTTCATTCTCTGTAGCGATGGCCTCTCTGGTTTTATCAGTGACGAAGACCTACAGACGATTATAAGCAAGTATGTTCCGCAGGAGAGCGTGTATCATCTTGTGGAACGTGCAAACGAAAACGGTGGCCCAGATAACATTACCGCGATTGTTATTCGTGTTCAAGAGGTCGGCTGGGACCCAGTTGCACCACGTCTAAACGGACACACAAACGGGCGTGACATCACAACCCAGACAACATTAACCGACGCGCAAATGCTCAATGGCTCCCTGGAGAATGGGTACGCCGCTGTTCCTCCTTTACACATGTCAACTGGGCCGTTGCATCCCTCCGATACCGATACTGCGCCGCAACCTGCCCTCCCGCCCAGGCGTCGCAAACGCGGACGGCTCCTCTACCCAACGCTCATTTTCAGCATTCTGCTGATTGTCATTCTTGTTGGTAGCAGTATCTATTATGTGTTACGGATAAATAGTCCCGCGAACTTTGACGCATCGTACAACAAAGCCAGTACATTTATTAGCATGGGACAAGGCAACATAACAAAAAATAATCCGACACTCGCGCTCCAGCAGTTGAAAGACGCGCAAGTAATACTCTTTACGCTCCAAAGTAATGCGCTTACCGACGCACAAAAGACCAAAGTGAAAGCACTGCTTGATGGCAGTCTCACGACAACAGTTAAAGCCGCCATCACAAACTATAACGTGCAATCATCAATTACGACATTATCCTGTACGAATAAAACGGCGGCCCCTATTGTGAGCGGCACTACAAGCGCACTTGTGAGCAGCATCGCGACTATTCAAAATGAGGCTGGCACAAAAAGCTTTTCTTATGCATGGGGTGAAAATGATCGCACCCTCTATCAGTTGAACGTGCAACAGGACGGAAGTAGAACCCTGCAAAACCCTTATATGCCGGAAAACAATACAAAAGTTCTTGCCATTGCCAGCGCAGGGTCGCGTATGCTTGTATTGACAGGCCCCGCAGCGCAAGATGTAAAAGATGCAACATATACGATAGGGCTACTTACTCCTGACGATACGGGAGCGTTGAAGCTTGCAAATCAGCAAATATTTGACATGGGACTCACGAAAAATGGGAATACACCGCGTCTCATGACGGTATCAGGAACTGATATCTATGTTGCCTTAACGTCTGACACGGCGCAAACATCGACCACGATTGTGTATTACACGTTTGACAACAAAACTAACAAACTGAATGTACCTGCGAAAAACTCTCAAACAATCTCAACGTCAAACGCGATAGTGAGCATCGCGGCATTCCCACACCAGCAACTCTTTCTGCTCACTAAGGCAGGCGATGTACAAAGCCTGGCATTCACCGCCAGCACACCGGCCCCCGCTCCCGCTCCTGTATCTGTACAGCCAGCCGTCGCTCCCCCTTTGACATTTGACGCGAACACGTTTAGCGCGTCTACGCTCATCGCACCACCGACCCCCACGTTGAAACAGGAAACCGTGTTAGAAGTGCCAAACGCGAGGTTTCTTGTAACGGGTACGGCAGGCAACGATACCCATCTCTATGTTGTGGATGATGGCTTATACCATCGTGTTCTCGATCTACAAATGGCAAAAGGCTCCGCTCCTGCTGCGGCGACAACAACAGCACCCATGAAAATGCAACTTGTGCAACAGTATACATCCCCCAACCTCTTTACAAACATAAAAGGGGTTGGCGCGGATCCGAACGCGAAAGCACAGCTACATCTGGTTACACAAAGCGATCTAAACACACCGACCCGCAACTTTTCTACCGTCACAACTGGCGCAAATCCGGCGTGTGCAGCGTAAAAGCCAGTTGTTGGCCGGAGGAGACCGCAGGGGCGAGGTATACTATGCCGTACCATTGCATAATGTACCTCGCCCCTGCGGTCTCCCTGGTGGTTGCCACATAGGGTATCATTAGGAATAGTTTTTGAAAAGTGCTTTGCACAACATGCACCATACCACCACGAGGAGCAAACAGCGTGAGTTTCGAGGTACAGTACCGCACACATACATGTGGCGAGTTAGATAGCGAGTTCGTGAACCAGCAGGTGACGCTCGCGGGTTGGGTAAACCGTAGGCGCGATCATGGCGGTTTGATCTTTCTGGATATCCGTGATCGTTATGGCGTGACACAGGTCATTTGCGACCCAGAATATTCGGCAGAGGCGCACCGTGTAGCGTCCGAGTTGCGTTCGGAATATGTAGTACAGGTAACGGGAATGGTCAAGCCACGCCTACAAGGAACAGAGAACGCGCAGTTAAGCACGGGGGCAATCGAGGTCAAGGCCGAAAATATTACCATCCTCAATCCGTCGCGGACAACGCCGTTCCCCATCAATAGCGACGCGATACAGCCCGATGAAGCCCTCCGCTTGAAGTATCGCTATCTGGACCTGCGCCGTCCACGAATGCGCGACAACATCATCAAACGCCACCGCGTTGTCAAAGAGATGCGCGACTACCTGGATGAGCGCGGCTTTTTGGAGATCGAGACGCCAATCTTGATGAAGAGTACACCGGAGGGTGCGCGTGACTATCTCGTCCCCAGTCGCCTTTACGCTGGTGAGTTCTACGCGTTGCCACAATCGCCACAACAGCTCAAGCAGTTGCTCATGGTGGCGGGACTAGACCGTTATTTTCAGATTGCGCGTTGTTTCCGCGATGAAGATCAACGTTCAGACCGTCAGCCAGAGTTTACCCAGCTCGATCTGGAAATGACGTTCGTCTCGGAAAAAGATGTCATGTCACTGATCGAGGGACTCCTAATTTACTTGATTGGCAAGACGACCCAGAAGCGTATCAAAGCGACGCCATTCCCACATGTCAGTTATGAGCAGGCAATGGGCCGCTACGGAACCGACCATCCCGACCTACGTTTCGATCTCCCGCTTGTGGAGGTTACCGACCTTGCAGCCGCCGGAACGTTTGGAGTCTTCAAGAGTGCGTTGGCAAATCAAGGCATGGTTAAAGGTATTCGCGTTCCTGATGCTGGGGGGTACACGCGTAAAGAGGTGGAAGAACTCACCGAATTCGCGCGAACACTTGGCGCGAAGGGACTCGTTTCGCTTGCGATTGGCGCGTCGGGCGAAATCAAGTCGCCGCTAACCAAGTTCATGTCTTCCGCAGAGGTGCAGGCCATTGTTGACCGTCTCGCAGGGAAACATGGCGACCTCTTGCTCTTTGTTGCGGATAGCGCGAAGGTCTGTAACGATGTGTTGTTCCGTTTGCGTGTCAAGCTGGGTGAACGTCTGAAACTGATCGACCCAAACGAAATGGCTCTGTGTTGGGTGGTGGACTTTCCGCTTTTCCACTATGATGAAGAGCAGCAGCGTTATGACGCCGAACACAACCCCTTTTCAGGCATGGATGAAGCGCATATAGGCCGACTCGATACCGACCCGCTTCACATCCGTGCCAAGCAGTACGATATCATTTGCAACGGCTACGAAATCGGTGGGGGAAGTGTGCGTATCAATGTTGCCGATATTCAAAAAAAGGTCTTCTCGTTGATGAACATGAACGACGAGCAGATCAAAGAGCAGTTTGGGCACATGCTCGAAGCCTTCGAGTACGGCGCACCCCCGCACGGAGGTATCGCGCTCGGCATTGACCGTCTTGTGATGCTGCTCACCGACGAGGACAACATCCGTGAAGTGATCGCTTTCCCTAAGACGCAGACCGCGCTGGACCTGCTCATGGGTGCGCCCTCGCCCGTCGAAGAGAAGCAACTACAAGAGCTGCACCTACGTATTCGACCCGAAGAGAAACGTCAATAACGTAGAAAAATGTAATGAAGGTCGGGCGTGAGAGAAGGGGTGGGGAACATCAGGGAGGGCGGGGCGGCGTAGGGGCCTGATTTATCACGCCCTACGCCGCCGCACGCTCCCCGCGTGTCCACCCCATGCATCATTATCAGACCCCATACACTTTTCCCTAAACCCTACATTTGGATGCATTTGTATAATAAGAATAAGACCGCAGTCACGCAAAACAAGTTTCACAAAAAGCGAACTGGAGGTCATAGCGAAAGCTACCCCAAATATATCGTAGGTTACATAGTCGGGGTGGGTGGATAGAAGGAGAAGGAAATGACATCGATACATCAGGGTAACAGTCACAGAGTAGCACCAGTACTGACCTCTACCGCAGCCTCTGCAAGTGCGGTAGGCGTACTTAGCAGACAGGCGGGTATGGTGAGCATTGCACCAAAGTTTGCACCAGCATTAAATGAAGATGAAGCCGTTACGCAGGCGCGTCTGCTCAAAGCGTTAGCAGACCCAACCCGTCTGCGTATTTTAAGCTTGTTGAGCCGTCACGAGGGAGAGGTTTGTGTCTTCGAGATCGTCGAGAGCTTCACGTTAGAGCAGCCAACTATTTCGCATCATCTGCGTATCTTGCGTGACGCTGGTCTTGTCGATTGTCGCAAAAAGGGCCTCTGGGCATACTACTATGTGCGTCGTGAGGCGTTGAATCGCGCACGAGAGGTCATCAACGAACTCGCATAGGATGGTAGTCACGATATTGGGGTGACAAAAGATGCGAACGTGGGTGGACAAGAAAAACTTTCTTGTCCACCCACGTTTTTTACCGTTTATGCCGAATTCGCGAGTGATCCCGACTGAGCAGCGTATCAATTGGGAGTACCTTTCCCGTCTCATAAATTGGCGGCCTGAACACCTCGCGCAAAATCACACTCGCCGCTCCTCTCGCCCAACTCACATCGTCGGTGGCACTGACAATGAGCGGAACTTCGGGGCGGACATCGCCGAAAAGATGCTTTGTGATGCTTTCGCGTATCGGCGTGAGTAGAAGATCGCCCGCACGTAAGCCCTCGCCTGACAGGATAATCTGCGCGGGGTCAAAAACGTTTATCATGTTGCCAAGTACCATGCCAAATATTGAGCCGGCGTTGGTGAAGATATCGCGTAGCCGTGTATCACCGGCATTGGCGCGGTCAACAAGGTCCTGTAGGGTGGCATCGTTTGAATAGCCAGCGGCTGTACCGAGCGCGGCATGTGCGATGCCGTAGTCGGAGACAATCGCCTCCAGACAGCCGCGTTTGCCACATGTGCAGGGGGGGGCGGTTGGCGAATAGTCGATGGTCATGTGTCCAAACTCGCCCGCGCTCCCATACGCGCCGCGATAGATTTCGCCATTGACAACGAGCGCGAGACCAACGCCGCGCCCAATGGTTGCGAGCATACAGTTGGCGGTGTTACGTGCTACGCCGAAGTGCCGCTCGGCAACCGCCAACGTGTTCACATCGTTGTCAACACTAACTGGAACCCGCGTCTTGTATTCGAGCGCGGGGCCAAGTTCAACATTGCGCCATTCGAGAAAGTTGGAGTAGCGAAGTAAGCCGCGCGCGGTATCAATCAAACCTGACGCGCCTACTCCTATACCCAACACGTCTTGCCTCTGGATGCCGGCCTCGCGTACACAAGTATCAATAACATCAGCCATGATATCCACCGCTTGAAACGGCAACACACCTTCGGGCATGTAGATTTGCTGCGTGTACAGGACTGTGCATTCCATGTCGCACACTACAAACGTGGTGTTGTGGTTAAATTCGCGTAACTTTATGCCAACCACATAGCCTGCCCTGGGATTGATGCGAAGCAAAATAGGAGGTCTACCGCCGCTTGACTCTTCGGAGGTTGTTTCGGAGACGAGTCCAGCCGACACAAACCCATTAACGATATTCGTGATGGTTGCAGCCGTCAAGCCGCCCTTGCGAGCAACCTCTATACGTGAAATCGGGCCGTGACTTGCGATAATGTTCAACACAAGGCTCCGGTTGAGGTCACGAATAAGCCCTTTACTACCAACGCGCGTGTTGTCCATGATTTCCTTTGTTCACTGACTTTATTAACTGAATGGTAACATAGTTATAGAACAACGTCAAGTATATCCGTAACCCCTTGACTATTGCGGATTTTTTGTGTATTATTCAATTAAGTAAATTTAGTGAAAAAAATATCTGAACTGCTTTCGATTTGCGAAAGTTATGCACGGAAGCATCCTTGACAAACTCACCAATATTTTTAGGGAAGGTGTTCGATGAAGACACACACGCAAGGAAACAGAGGGGCGGCACAACAGGTCGTTGCTGTCGTTCCACAAGCTCGTAGCAAACGGCTTGTGGCACGCAAGAGAAGGGGAAATCGCGGCGACGCGCTAGCTGGCTATCTTTTTATTCTTCCCTCTATCATTGGCTTAGCACTGTTCATTGTGTACCCTCTTATCTTCTCGGCGTACTACGCATTCACCGATTGGGATGGAACAACCGACCCCAAATTCATCGGCTTGAAAAACTTTGTATACATGTTTGGCAAAGACCCAGCATTCTGGCCGTCGTTGAAAGCCACCGCATATTTTTGCCTGCTCGGTGTGCCGTCAACGTTGGTGTTTGGTCTGATGCTTGCCATCCTCCTAAACCGCGCACTTCCTGGCGTCAAAATCTTTCGCACAATCATGTACCTGCCGGTTGTCCTGCCCGTCGTGGCGGTGCTTACGCTGTGGAAGTACGTCTACGACCCTTTGTTTGGTATCGCGAACCAGGCACTACAAGCCTTACACCTACCCACGAGTTTGTGGTTGGGTAGTGAGCAGATGGCGATACCCGCGATCATCATTATTGGACTGTGGGGCGTTGGTGGCACAACTATCATTTTCCTTGCAGGACTACAAACGGTTCCCGACGAGCTGTATAACGCGGCGCGTATCGACGGTGCGGGAATTTTCAGCCTCTTCTTCCGCATCACACTACCCATGATTACACCAATCTTGTTCTTACAACTTGTGTTGCAACTTACAGGAGCATTCCAGGCCTTTAACCAGCCCAAAATTTTGACGCAGGGCGGGCCTGGGTTTAGCACAAACCTGTTCATGTACAAGATATATAGTGATGGTTTTACCGGAAATTCGTTCCCGCAATTAGGCTACGCAACCGCTGAAGTGTGGATCCTTTTTCTCATCATTATTATCATCACCGCGTTTACCTTTCGCTCCTCCTCTATGTGGGTTTATGGAGAAAGCGATGAAAGCTAACAAAACTATCGGCAACAACTATATTTGGAAAGAGGTTTCTCAATGAGTACTCTCTCAACCCTGCCACCACGTCAACTGCAATTTCGCTCACGAACGTACAGACACACACAGGCAACGCTGGGAAAGGTTGCGTGGTACGTACTCTGTGGTCTATTGAGTATATTGATGCTGTTTCCGCTGCTCTGGATGATAACAATTGCGTTGAAAAGCAACGCTGCTATTCACCAGTTGCCGCCGCAGCTTATTCCAAGTGAGTTTCACTTTGAGAATTTCATCAATGGGCCAAAAGAGATTAATTTCGGACGGCTCTTCCTAAATACGGCTATCATTGCAATTCTCAGTACGGTGGGAAGCGTGGTAAGCTCGATGCTGGTGGGTTACGGTCTCGCACGTATCAATTTTCCTGGACGCCGTTTCTGGTTTTATATCTTTGTTGGAAGTATCTTCGTGCCACCACTCATTGGACTTATCCCGCTTGTCCATTTTTTTCTCAACGTAGGGTTTTACGATACATGGCTCCCGCTTATTTTACCGGCGTGGCTCGCAAATCCTGTGTATATCTTTCTGTTCCGTCAGTATGCGATGTCTATTCCGACCTCGCTGGACGAGGCCGCGAAGATGGACGGGGCGAACCACTTCACCATCTTTACGCAGATCATCGTCCCGCTTAGTCGGCCAATCTGGATCACGATGGCGATCCTGGCGTTTCAGGCAAGCTGGAATGACTACCTCACGCCGCTTGTCTATCTCATCTCGGACGAAAAATTCACGCTTTCTCTCGGCATGGCATCGTTCGCGGGTGCGTTTGCAGGTGTGGCGACAACGCAGTACAACCTGTTCATGGCGACCAACATGCTCTATATGTTGCC
>Ga0123338_10005117_pt1 | contig 11296 bp, 10 predicted proteins | sample grotaG_FD_89793 | JGI IMG/M metagenome (GOLD analysis project Ga0123338, IMG submission 89793) | Glacier valley bacterial and archeal communities from Borup Fiord, Nunavut, Canada, to study Microbial Dark Matter (Phase II) -... | ecosystem: Environmental > Aquatic > Freshwater > Ice > Glacier ...
GCCGATGCCTGCTGTCACCCGCAGGCCCGCCCGCCTGATCACGACCGCATCGGCTGACGTTGCGCTCAAGGGCCTGTCCTATCTCTTGGAAGCAATGGCCAAGCTGCGCACCGAACAGGACGTCACACTGACGATCATCGGCAAGCCACGAGAGGGTGCGAGCAACGATCTGATCGACAAGCTCGGCCTGCGACCGCACATCGAATTCGTCAGCGGCGTGCCGGACGAGCGCATCGTCGAGCTCTATGCCGAGGCCGAACTGGCCGTCGTGCCGAGCCTCTACGAGGGTTTCAGCCTGCCGGCGATCGAGGCGATGGCCACGGGTATCTGCCTCGTGGCGACCGACGGTGGCGCGCTGCCCGAGGTCACCGGGAAGGACGGTGAGACCGTGCTGCAGTGCAAGGCGGGCGACGCCGAGGCCTTGGCGGCGACCATCCGCCGCGGCCTCGACGACGCCGAACTTCGTGCCCGTATCGGCGAGGCGGGCCGCCGTCGCGTCGTCGAGCGGTGGAGCTGGAAGCACTGCGCACAGCTGACGGTCGAGCAATACCGCGAGGTGCTGGCGATGCCGGCCAATGTTGCCAAGCTCCGCGCCAACGGCCGGCTGGGATAGAGGTTCAGGGATGTTGACCGTTCGCTACCAAAAGCTCGGACTCAGGCGCGGCGACCTGATGCTCGACGCCGGCGCCGGATTCGGCCGCCATGCCTACGAGGCCGCCCGGCTCGGCGCCCGCGTGGTTGCCCTGGACTACGCAGCTGACGAAGTCGTCCGCACACGCGACACGTTCGCGGCGATGGCGGTCGCCGGCGAGATCGAGGCTGCGAGTTTCGTCGGAGTACTGCGCGGCGATGCGACCAAGCTGCCGTTCGACGACGACACCTTCGATCGCGTCATCACCGCAGAAGTGCTCGAACACATCCAGGATGACGTCAGCGCGATCGCCGAACTCACCCGGGTGCTGAAGCCGGGGGGCACGCTCGCAGCGACCGTACCGACGTGGCTGCCGGAGAAGATCAACTGGATGCTGTCGAACGAATACCACGCGCCGATCTCCGTCGGCGGGCACGTTCGCATCTACTCGGCGACCGAACTCAGGGCGAAGTTCGTGGCAGCGGGGCTCGACGTCGTCGGCAGCCACCATGCTCATGCACTGCACTCGCCCTACTGGTGGCTGAAGTGCGCAGTCGGCGTGAAGAACGACGACAACAAAGCGGTCACCGCCTACCGCAAATTCCTCGAATGGGACATCATCAAGCAACCGCGCTCCACGCGGCTTGCGGAGAGGGTGCTGTCGCCGGCGCTCGGCAAGAGCTTCGTGCTCTACGGCACCAAGCCGCCGAGCACGGCAGCCGACGGCGACACCAGCAGCACATCCACCGGGCATCGGCGTGCTGTCAGCGACGCGCTGGCCGGCGCATCGCAGTGACGTCCGGTCCGCTCGGCGCCATCCCCGATATCGACGGCTGCATCAGCGCCGGCGAGGTCGTGGCAACGGCCGAGTGGATTGCTTCGCTGCAACTGCCGAACGGGATGATCCCGTGGTTTCCAGGCGGTCACTGCGATCCGTGGAACCATGTCGAGACGGCGATGGCGCTCGACGTCGCCGGCTTCCACGACGAAGCGGCGATGGCATACGACTGGCTGGTGACCGAGCAGTTACCGAACGGCAGTTGGCACAACTATTACATCCCGGACGGTTCGCTCGAGGACCCCAAACTCGACACCAACGTCACCGCCTACGTCGCTGCCGGTGCGTGGCACCATTGGTTGTGCACCCATAGTCGGGCATTCGTAGAACGCTTGTGGCCTGTCGTCGAATCGGCACTCGACTGGGTGGTGTCGATGCAACGGCCGGACGGCCCGATCATTTGGGCGAAGGAGCCTGACGCCTTCGCCTGGAACTATGCGCTGCTCACAGGATCGTCGTCGATCTGGCATTCGCTGCACTGCGGCGTGCTGCTCGGCAGCATCGTCGGGGTGCATCATCCGGAGTGGACACGCGCTGCAGCATCGCTCGGCGAGGCGATCAACCAACGGCCGGCGACGTTCGAGCCGAAGGACCGCTGGGCGATGGACTGGTACTACCCGGTGCTGTCCGGCGTGATGACCGGCATGCAGGCAGCGGCACGGCTGGCGGACGGGTGGCCGACGTTCGTGATGGACGGTCTCGGCGTGCGCTGCGTCAGCGACGAGCCGTGGATCACCGCATCCGAAACGGCTGAAGCTGCGCTCGCGCATGCAGCCATTGGCGATTTCGCGACGGCGACAGCGCTGTTGACGTGGACCCGTTCGCACCGCAACGACGACGGTTCGTACTGGACCGGCATCGTCTACCCGCAGCATGTCGTCTTCCCCGATCAGGAGGTCAGTGCCTATACCGGAGCTGCCGTGATTCTCGCCGCCGACGCGATCACCGGTGCCTCCCCGGCCAGCACGCTGTTTCGTTCCGAGATCGTCGGGTAGCGGGTCTTCTGGCCCGACGGCGACGTCAGGGGGCCGGTAGGGTTCCTCAACGGTGCCTTCAGCGTCGTTCGCCCCATTCCGGTCCCGCAACTTCACGATCCTGTGGATCGGGGCCCTCGTCTCCAATATCGGGACGTGGATGGAAACCGTTGCGTTGAGCTACTACGTCGCTGCGACGACCGGAAAGGCCTCGTGGGCGGCAATCGTCGGTGCCGCAGGTTTCATCCCTTCGGCGATCATCGGCCCGCTCGGCTCGGCGATGTCGGACCGCCTGCATCGCGGGCGGATATTGATCGCCACCAACGCCGGCTCTGCCGTCGTCGCTGCCATCCTCGCGGTGTGGGTCGGTGGCGGAGCAGCGACGCCAGGAGGCATCGCTGCGCTGAGTTTCGTTGCCGGCAGCATCAACGCCTTCGGCTTCCCTGCGTTCCAGAACACGCTGCCGCGGCTCGTTCCATCGGATCAACTCGTGGCCGCCGTCGGGCTGTCCAACGCCCAGTGGAACCTCGGCCGCATCCTCGGTCCGTCCATCGCCGGACTGGCGATCGCCATCGGTGGAATCGGTACGGCGCTGTGGTGCAACGCCGCCAGTTTCCTCGCCGTCATCGCCGGCGTGTTGATCGTCAAGATCGGGCCGTCGAACGGCGAGCGGCGCAAGGTGCTCGGCGCGCTGGCCGACGGGATTCGCTTCGCCCGCACGAACCCCGACATGCGCCGCATGCTGCCGCTGATGATCTGCGCCGCAGCGATCGCCTCGCCGTTCATCGCCTTCGTCTCGCAGATGGCAACGGTCGTCTTCCACGGCGACGAGAAGTCGACGTCCATCCTCGTTTCCGCTCAAGGCATCGGTGCAGTCGCCGGTGCGTTCACGCTCGGCTGGTCGACGGCGCGGTGGGGGCTGTGGCGCGTGATGGTCGTTGCCATCGCCATCTGTTCCGGCGCGCTGGTCGTCTACGGCGCCGCCCCGCGCCTGTGGGTCGCGGCGATCGCGCTGGCAGGGTGCGGCTTCGGCTACGCCTGTGCCTTCACCACCTTCGGCGGTGTCGCCCAGATGGCCGCGAGCCTGGAGATGCGCGGCAGGGTGCTCGCCGTCAACACCTTCGTCCTCGGAGTGCTGTACCCGGTCGGCACCCTCGTCGAGGGTGCGTTGGCCGACCATTTCGGTCTCAAGTGGGTCACCGCCGGCTCGGGCGTACTGTTACTGGTCGGACTGCTGTGGCGGCTGAGTGTCATCCGCCGTGACTGGCCGAAGGTCGCGGGTACCCGCCGACCGCAGTTCGCCCCCCGTGTGCTGGATACCGATGCCACCCGAGCGTGCTGACAGCCGTAGGCGTCGCCACCACACTCGGCTGCTGCCACCACACTCGGCTGCTGCCACCACACTCGGCTGCTGCCACCACACTCGGCTGCTGCCACCACACTCTGGTGCTGCCACCACACTCGCCGCTGTCAGTCGAGGTAGCTGACTCCGGTCAGTTCCTCGGAGACCGTCCACAGACGTGACGCCGCTTCGACGTCCTTAGCGGCACCGGTCGAACCGACCTTTTTCGGGAGGCCACGCTGTTCCATCATTGCGTCGGGGCCGTAGTAGTCGCCACCGTTGGCATTCGGGTCGACCGCCGCCCGAACCGTCGGGAGCGCTCCCATATCGGCACCCTGCATCATCATGCCCATGATCGGTTTCGTCACCTTCCCGATGGCGCTCATCAACCCTCCGGTGCTACCCATCAGACCGGTGTTCGACAGTCCAGGGTGAGCGGCAACGGCAATCGTCGACAATCCGGCGGCACGCAAACGACGCTGGAGTTCGAAGGTGAACAGCAGGTTGGCGAGTTTGCTCTGTCCATATGCGACCCAGCTCTGATATCTCCGCTGCGATTGCAGGTCGTCGAAATTGATCCGCCCGATCCGATGGGCAAGGCTGCTGATACTGACGATCCTCGAATGTTCCGTCGCCGACCATGCCGGCTTCAGCAAGCCCGTCAGCGCGAAATGACCGAGATGATTGGTACCGATCTGGGTCTCGAACCCATCCACGGTCTTGCCGCGAGGGGTTGCCATCACACCGGCATTGTTGATCAACAGGTCGAGGCGGTCATGCTCAGCGAGGAAGGCACCGGCAGCCTCACGGATCGAAGCCAACGAGGCCAGATCGAGGTCGACGAAACTGACCTCGGCGACGGCGTTCGTGCCGAGGATGTCACTTCGCGCTGCCTCTGCCTTGGATCGCGTCCTGCATGCCAGCACGACGTGAGCGCCGCGGCCAGCAAGGTCCCTGGCCGCCTCCAGGCCGATCCCACTGTTGGCACCGGTCACCAGCACGATCCTGCCGGACTGATCGGGAACGTTGGCCTTGACCCAGTCCGCTGCGCGTGTCACCCACCTGAGGCTACCCCCCGGAATGCTTCAGATGAGCAGACCTGCGTCGTGGGCGAGGATCGCGACCTGCACCCGGTTGTTGAGGTCGAGTTTGCTCAGCAGACGAGAGACGTGGGTTTGACGGTCGCCTCGCTCATGAACAACGATCTGCCGATGTCTGCATTCGACAGACCCGTGGCCACGGCGACGAGCACGGACCGTCCGATCTCCACGACACCGGTCAGGCCGCAATGGCTCGGCCGCCTGTTCGACGTCGAACTCCGCAAGACCGTCGACACCCGCGCCGGACGGCTGATGATCGCCACCGTGCTGCTGCTGGCGTCGGCGATTGCCACCTGGGCATCACTGCGGACGTGGGGCGGCGCCGACAACCAACTGCTGTTCGGCGACGTCCTCAGAGCCGTCACGCTGCCAGTGACGCTGCTACTGCCGGTTGTCGGCGTCTTGGCGATGACCTCGGAATGGAGCCAACGAACAGCGTTGACGACATTCACGCTGTCGTCGAAACGGACGAGAGTTCTGCTGTGCAAGGTGGGGGGCGGCGCTGCTGCTGAGCATCACCGTCACAGCGATCGCCGTCGTCCTCACGTTTGCGGGCGTGTCGATCGCCGCCTCTCACAGCGGGTTCATGCCGGCTATGCCGGCATGGTTGCCTCGGTCAGCAGCATCTTCATCGCCGTCTGCCTCAGCACGCTGATGGGCGCGGCCTTCGGAGCATTGTTGTCGATCACGCCTGCGGCGCTCGTCGCCGACTTCGCAGCACCGCTGATCTGGAGCCAGGTCGGCGAGGCACTGTTCAAGTCCGCCTCGAAGTGGCTCGACATCACCAACGCCATCGGCAACATCTCGAGCAGGCACCTGCACGGCGTGTGGCCGCAGACGTTGACCTCGATCGCCGTGTGGATCATCATCCCGTTGATCGCCGGCCTCGTCGTCAGCTCACGCCGCGAAGTGAAGTGAGCCGACGTGAAGTGAGTCGAGGTCCTCACACAGGGGTGCGGCGAAGAATTCGCAGCGAGCCGGTCGCCGAGATCTCGGTGAACCGGCCGCTGGCGAGCGCCGGAAGATAAATCTGTTCGTACGGCGGCCGGCCGCCGTCGGCGGGATCGGGGAAGACGTCGTGGATTGCCAGCGTGCCGCCCGGAGCGACGTGCGGAGTCCATCCCTCGTAGTCGAGACGTGCCGGTTCGACCCCGTGGCCACCGTCGATGAAACAGAACGCCAACGGCGACGTCCAGTAGGTCGCGACGAGCGGGGACGCTCCGACCACGGCGATCACCGACCCCTCGACACCGGCGTCGTACACCGTGCGCCGGAACGACGGCAAGGTGTCCATCCGGCCGGTCGCCGGGTCGACGAGCGATTCGTCGTGCCACTCCCACCCGGGCTGATTCTCCTCGGAGCCACGATGATGATCAACAGCGAAGACGACGGTCCGGCAGGCTCTGGCTGCAGCTCCGAGCCACACCGTCGAGCGCCCGCAGTACGAACCGACCTCCAGGAACGCCAAGCCTGGACGTGCCGAACTGGCGGCGACGGCAGCCGCGTACAGCGCGTCGCCCTCCTCGGCAGGCATGAAACCGGTCGCCGTGAGAGCGTGTGCACGCCAATCGATCTGCGTTACCGTCATCCGTCTCGCCCGCATCGGAGCAGTTCGACAACGCTGTTGACGGGGAGAACGTTCACGAAGGCACCATAATCGTTGCCCGTGGAAGAAACGTCGGCGGCTGGGCAGCAGGGTGAGGGGACCCTCGATGTGCAGCCGGATATCGTGCGCCCGCCCGACGACCTCGCAGACAGCTCATTACCGCCAGACGCTCTTCCGAAGTCGAATTCGCAGCGGTGGAGACGGGCGCTCATCGGGACGAGAGCACATATCGCCGCGCTCGTCATCGTTGCCGGCGTCGTGATCGTCTGCCGGTACAACCAGCATGCCGGGCACGACTACGGCGACGATTTCAGCCTCTATATCCGCCAGGCAAAGGCGCTGACGAACGGCCAGATCAGCGCAGTGATCCGCCAGAACGAGTTCACCGTCACCCATTCGTCCTGGCACTCGTTCAGCCCGACCATCTACCCGTGGGGATTCCCGCTGATGCTGGCGCCGCTCTACGCCGTCTGGGGCATCGACTACGGCGTGTTCAAGCTGCTCGAAGCCGTGCTGTTCGGCGGTGCCCTGCTCCTGCTCTACAACATCGTCACCAAGCGCGTCGGCCGGATCGGCGGGATCGTCATCATGACGACGATCGGAGCGAGCGTCGCATACGTCAGTTGGACGGACTCTGTGCTGTCCGATATCCCATACCTCCTCATCGTCTACCTGACGCTGTGGCTGTTGGATCGCGTGCGCACCAGGCAGCAGTTCGACGGTCAGCGGCTGTGGCCACTGATCGTCGTCGGCGTCGCCGCAGGATACGGATTCTCCACCAGACGCGAGGGGGCAGCGCTGATCGCCGCAGTCGTTGCTGCGCAGGCGGCGTGGCTCCTCGGACGCTGGTGGCGCCGGGACCGCAAGCAGCCGTTCACGGTCCGTTGGTCCCGGCTCGTGGTTCCCGTACTGTCGTTCGTCGCCTTCGTCGGGGTGATGCGGGTCGTGCTGCCGTCACCGCTGTCGGAACACGTGGACCACACCGGTCTCGGCCAGATCAGGGCAAATCTGCAGGCCTACGGCTTTTCGCTCGCCGAGCAGATCGGACTCAAGGATCCTGGCAGAGCGTTCCCGGGCGCATCACTGTGGGGTTTCGCCGGATCCGCTGCTGTTGCCAAGGCAATATTCGCCCTGTTCCTCACCTTCTCTGCGATCGGGATCGTCCTCCGTCTCGCCACAGCGTTCGCCGAAGACATTGCGCTCTTCACCTATCTGGTAGCTGCCACGTTCATCATCGGCATCGCCCCGTTCCGTGACTCCCGCTACATCTTCTCGTTGACCCCACTGCTCGTCTACTTCGCCTATCAGGGCATCGCCACGATCCCGACGGCCGCACGTTCGCTGCTCGCTCATCCGGACCACATACGCACCTACGTTGCGGCACCGATAGCGACGGCGGCGATCGTCCTGCTGCTCGTCGGCAATGGCACCGACACCTGGCACAAGACCGAATTCCGTTACGACAACGGGACCTACACGCTGCCCGGAGCCGCTGAACCGAGTTGGCAGCAACTGTTCACAGAGGTGCGCATCACCACCAAGCCGACCGACGTCATCGCCTTCTTCCGGGCACGCACGATGGTCCTCTACACCGACAGAAACGCCATACAGTCGACCGGGATCGACACCGTGATCAGCAATGCCGACTACTACGCTCGACGCAAGGACGCTTCGAACTACTCCCAGGCACCGCTCGACACGGAAACAGCCGCGACACTCGGCTTCACGCTCGTCTGGGAAAATTCGCAATTCGAACTCTGGCAGGTACCGAAACGATGACGACGCTCGACCCCACATACGTCCGCAGCACGATTCCCGCACCCGCGTCGGAGTCCTCACCGAGCGCCGTTGCACGGGCTGACGAGTTCGAGCTGACGATCCTCATGCCGTGCCTCAACGAGGCGGAGACCGTCGCCACCTGCGTACGGACGGCGCGGGCGTGGCTCGACGAGCAGGGCGTCTCGGGCGAGGTGCTCGTTGCCGACAACGGGTCGACCGACGGCTCCCAGCAACTGGCCATCGATGCCGGGGCGCGAGTCGTCCCGATCCCCGAACGTGGCTACGGTGCAGCGTTGATCGGCGGGATCGCCGCCGCCAGGAGCACCTACATCGTGATGGGCGATGCCGACGACTCCTACGACTTCACCGCACTGCAGGTCTTCCTCGACAACCTTCGAGCCGGAGATGAACTGGTGATGGGCAACCGCTTCCTCGGCGGTATCGAGAAGGGGGCGATGCCTCCGCTGCACCGCTACCTCGGCAACCCGGTGCTGTCGACGGTGGGGCGGGTGTTGTTCCGTCTGCCCGTCAAGGACTTCCACTGCGGGCTTCGCGGTTTTCGTCGCGACACCATCCAAGCTCTCGGCCTGCGCACGACCGGGATGGAGTTCGCCAGCGAGATGGTCGTCAAAGCCGGGCTACGCGGATTGAAGATCAGTGAGGTGCCGACGACTCTGCGCCCCGACGGACGGTCGCGCAAACCGCACTTGCGAACATGGTCTGACGGCTGGCGGCACCTGCGGTTCCTGATGCTCTACAGCCCCCGTTTCCTGTTCCTGTATCCAGGATTGGCGATGTTCAGCGTCGGTCTCACACTGACGATCGCTCTCATCATCGGCAGGATCCATGCCTTTGGCGTGGTGTTCGACGTCGCCGCCCTCGTCTATGCCGCAGCGCTGACAGTGATCGGTTTCCAGGCGGTCACGTTCGGGCTGTTCACCAAGATCTACGCCGTCACCAAGGGGTTCCTGCCGGCGGACAGTCGCATCGACGAGCTCGGCGGCAAGTTCAAACTCGAACGCGGACTGCTTCTCGGAGTGCTGACACTGCTCGCCGGCGTCATCACCGCGCTGGTCTCGCTGTGGAGATGGCGTGACGTCGGATTCGGCGAACTCGACCCGAGCCGTCAACTTCGCGTCGTCGTCCCGGCGGCGCTCGGCGTGATCCTCGGTGCCTCGACGATCTTCGCCAGCCTGTTCCTGTCGATCCTCGGGATGGACAAGCACATCGACCTCACCTGAGGCGCTTCGACCGTCCGTGTACTATCAGGTTCGAGCACAGCCCGGCGGTCCGATGACGCACGAGGTCGACCTCCACATCGGACGGGAAGAGTGCCATCAGTTCTGCTGTGGTCAACAGATTGAGGTTCGCCGTGTCGGCCCAGAACGATTTGCGGAGGCGGCGCAGTGCGGTCTGGTGATGGCGCTGCGGCAGCCAATGAAGCAACGGTAAGAAGGTGTGCACTTCGATCGGGAAGCCTCGATTCGGCGTCGTGAGGAAGAAGTGTCTGCTCACCCGGCAGATCTCGGCAACGAAGGCACGTTGAGCCGCACGGTCGCCGACATGTTCCAACACTGCCGACGAGAAGGCGATATCGAATTCGTCATCGGCGAACGGCAGTTTCGAGCCGTCCGTCTGGACGAAGGTGAGCCCAGGATATTCACGCTCGAGGAAACTGGCATCCTCGATGCTCGTCGCCGTCAATTTGTGCTTGTACGGGTACCACTGCTCGAAAAAATTCGAGTCGGCCAATGAACGATCCGGGGTCACGCCGACGTCGACGACGGCCTGCTCCGGCGTCGGAGGGAACACGTCCGTATACCTGCGGTACATCACCTTCCGGGCCCGAAGCGCCAGACGCGTCGCCGCCCGCCGTAACGGATGGCGACTGGAGAAGTAGTCCGTCGCCGCGGATCCGTCAACGCTGGCGTTCGTCATCACGCCAGCGTACCGATCGATGCTCTGCCCCCTACAGCGAGGCGACGACGACGGATATGCCAAACTGCCGGGATGCCAGAACAGCAGGCGGCGCTCGACGACCTGGTCAGGTTGCTCGACCTCGAACCGATCGAAGTCAACATTTTTCGCGGCGTCTCCCCCGACGTCACCCAACAGAGAGTCTTCGGAGGCCAGGTCGCCGGTCAGGCGCTCGTTGCCTGTGCTCGCACGGTCGACGACCCAAACCGCCTGATCCACTCGCTCCACGCCTACTTCCTGCGCCCGGGGGACCCGAAGATCCCGATCCTCTACGAAGTCGACCGATTGCGTGATGGCAAGAGTTTCACGACCCGTCGGGTCGTCGCCATCCAGCACGGCCAAGCGATCTTCAACCTGCAGGCCAGTTTCCACGTCGCCGAACCTGGCCTCAGTCATCAGATCCCGATGCCCGTCGTCACCGATCCCGAGTTGTTGCCTGACTTCCCGACACGCATGGCGCAATTCAAGGATCAGATGGGCGAATGGTTCGACAGGCCGCGCCCGATCGACCAGCGGTACGTCGGCGGTAGCCCGTTCGAGGGTCGCGGCGTCGGCGATCTGCACCAACAGGTGTGGCTTCGCGCCGACGGACAATTGCCGGACGATCCGACGCTGCATGCCTGTGTCGTCACCTATGCATCCGACCTGACGCTGCTCGACACGGTCATCCGCCCGCACGATCTGCAGTGGGACAACGGCGGCCTGCAAATGGCGAGCCTCGATCATGCGATGTGGTTCCACCGGCCGTTCCGCGCCGACGAGTGGCTGCTCTACGATCAGATAACACCGTCGAGCGCCTCGTCACGCGGCCTGGCAACCGGCTCGATCTTCACCCGCGACGGACTGCTCGCAGTGACGGTCGTGCAGGAAGGCCTCGTCCGCGTCATGCGCTGACGAGCCGCAGCGACTACCGATCGTGGCATCGTGCAGCGATCGATGGATGAACACGCGGTGCTTGGATCCCGTTGATCGCCTGGGTCTGGTGAGTGCCTGCCGTTCCTCGACGTCCTCGAACACCACATCCTCGAACACCACATCCTCGAACACCA
>Ga0123338_10005118_pt1 | contig 11295 bp, 10 predicted proteins | sample grotaG_FD_89793 | JGI IMG/M metagenome (GOLD analysis project Ga0123338, IMG submission 89793) | Glacier valley bacterial and archeal communities from Borup Fiord, Nunavut, Canada, to study Microbial Dark Matter (Phase II) -... | ecosystem: Environmental > Aquatic > Freshwater > Ice > Glacier ...
ACAGGCGGCCACAATCACGGCCAGCACGGCGGGCCATGCCGCGATCTTTGAGTTGAGGATGGGCAGTTGTTTTACGGTATCGAATTCCTGCTGCGCGATGGCCCGCAGGTTGGCTCCCGCGAGCACGACAAACAGGGCCAGGAACACCACTCCCATAATGATGGGATGAGGCATGACGGCGGTGCTGCACAACCCTTCGCAGCCCAGGATGATGGCAAGTATGGCCGCGGCGATGGCTGGAACCAGGATGAGCTGATTCAGGAACATGTTGCGCAGCCAGATGACGCCAATCACCCAGGAATCCGCGCTGAACAAACCCGGCCGCGGCGCCAGATAATTACTGTACATGCGCAGGAAGGCGATGGGGTCGCGCGCGGCATCGCCGAAGGTTTGAGCATGGTGCTCTTCGGGATCGATGGCCTGCGCCGCCTGGTAAGGATCGCCGGCATGCGGCCGTTTGATGACGCCGTGCAGCCAAGTGCCGATGTAGCCGCCGCCGGACACCGTGGAGAGATAGTCGATATAGGGCAGCAGGCCGTGGGAAGCGAGGCCCTGCAGGATGCCCAGATTGAAGGTGGCGCTGCGGATTCCGCCACCGGAGAGACCCACGCCCAACGAGCCGAATTCGTGAGCCGCGGCAATTCCCTGTGCGTTCAATTCAGAATCTCGAACGTTCAGAACGCGCAGCCGCCTGATGCGTAACTGCTCTAATTCCTCTTCGAGCATCTGCTCACAACCGGCGATCCGCGGTGGAGGAACTGTCGAATCGTTCATGAGCCTGGCCCCCGTGACAATAGCGTTGACGTGAATCAGGTCGATTGTAAGGCTGGATGGCGATTAACGCAATGTAGAAGATTCAGAAATGACCCTGATTTCTCTATTCCAACTTGCGAAGCTGGCGCGTTCCATCTCCTACCGCGAACAGAGCACCGGCGTTTTGGGCGTAGACCACGCCGTTCTCACCGATTGCAATCGGTGTGTAAGCTGCTCCGATAGCGAGCCGCAAGAAGATATGTCCTAACTGCTTGCCCGAAGCATCTACCGCGTACACATTGCCGTCTTCGCTGTTGGCGAAGACCGTGCCCGCACGATCGACGGCCACCATGTTCACGCACCATTCTAACGGTTCACCATCGGGTTGATAAGTCCACTCGGTGCGCAGGTCGGGCGTCAGGCTGGTGAGAAAATACTTCGCATCGCCCTGGCCGCAAAAGCCCGGTAAGCCGCAGTAGCTGCCCACCGGATAGTGATTGTCCTTCATGATCACAGACCAGGTGCCGTCGTGTTCGAAGATGGCCGGCGTCATGTCCCAACCGAAATCGTAAGTGCCCAGAAAACCGCCAGCGCTATCGAAATGAAACAGGTGGCCGCGATCGTAGTTGTAACGTGTGAGCGCGCCGAAATAAATCGAGCCGTCGGGCGCGATTGCGGGAGACGCGGTGGACTCGTCCAGAATTCTGCCGGCTGGTGGCGCGTTCGTTGCCGGGTCCACGCCCGTGAGCGCGCCCGCGCGACAGCCACCTAACGTTCCACTCGGTGGCAGAACGATGTCGCAACCATCGTGCAGGCGGTCGCGCAAGGAGGCGGCCCACTTCAAAGTCAGATCGGAAGTGAGTGCGACCAGGTAACTGTAGGCCGGATTCAGATGCGAGCGACTCACCACGTAAATGGTGCCATCGGGCGCGACGGCGGGTGCGGCATTCACGCCCGGCCGCTGCCCACCGCAAGGGAGAGCAGGCGGTGAAGCATCGCGGCTGGGCGGCCAAGGAAGGTCTTTCTGCGAGAAGGTTGTGACGCAGCCATCCACGGGCGCTTGTGGCAGCAACTCCGCAAAACTTATCTTTTGCGTTCCCTCCGTTTGGGTTTCCACCGCGGAGTTCACCTTGATGAGCCACGCTTCCCGCACATCGCTTTGCCAGGGTTGCGCCGCGTCCAACTGAACTACCGTGTAGTAGACCGCGCCGGCGGCATCCACGGTCAGCGGACTGATCACGTATCGATTCGTATCCGTTTCACCGAACGGCTGTATGGTGGCGATCAACTCCCCGGTGCGGCGGTTGAATTTCAAGAGGGAGCCGGCGCCGCCCGGCATGTATAAATATCTGCCGCGCAGAGCGGGATGAAAAACAGGTTCCCAACCGGAAGCGCTCACTGGCGGCGGCGTCCATGTGGAGAGCGCGGTCCATCGGCTTGTCAGGCCGCCCTGGCGCGAACTGAGCTTGGTGACGCCCCACTGCATCCGGCTCCACAGTTGGGTGCCGTAGGGCGGTGGCGTGTCGCGACACGAGGCCCAGCGGCTGGCGCCACGGCTCATGATGAACACATCGCCATCGTCCACCAGCGGCGTCATGTAGTGAACCAGAAGCTCACCGCCCGCGTCACGGCTAATCTGGTCGGCCAGCGGATCGTAAAGAAATGAGCCGAGAATACGGTCAGGAGCTTGACCCTTGGCGGACGCGAACCCGGTGTGCTCGGCGTTCCGGCCCCACTGCGGCCAGGTTTGGGCAACAGAGTACGGCGCGAGAAGAACGCAAGCCAGGAATAAACGAAGTTGCCCCAAACCTTTATTGTTGCGCGGCGCCCAGCAGAGATCGATACTTGTCCCAAACAACGCCAGCCACTTGACGCCCGATGATGCGAGAACGAATATCGGCCTCGTCGAAATGGATGCCGCCCAGGCGGCGCGAAAGGGAAGCATCTTCGGCGATCTCTGAGAATGTCAGCCAATCGAGTGTGGTGTCCTGCGCGGGCGAAGCACCGGTGTCGTAGCGCGACGATCCGGCTGTGAACGTTACCTGCTTGGCGAAAGAATCGCTACCCGTAAAGCGGCGCAGTATCTCCGCCGCGGCATTGCTGAAGGCACTATGGCCCGAAGGAAATTCAGGATGCGGCGCGGAAGCCACCCATGAGTTCCAGTTGGCCCCATCGATTTGCCCGACACCATTTCCCTTGCCGGCAAAGCCTGCAATCGTCTGGCCCGCGTAGAAGTAGCGGATCGCGCTGACGGGACGAATGGCGTCATACACACGCTTGGCTTCCCATACGGCAACCGACACATCAAACTGCGCGGAGTTCAGAGCGAAAAACATTTTCACATCGTCATCGAGCGAGTGCTTATCGCGATTCGAAATTTCCTGTGCCAGCCGATTCCAATGACCGGGGGGCGTCTCTGTCCCGGGGCCGTCCTCCCAATACTCAGCGCTAGCTTTGGAGCGGTCATCCAAGCCGGCTTGCAGAGCGATGGTGTCCTTTAGCCGCTTATTGTAGAGCCAGGTACCAGCCAGCGGCGGCGGGCCGGGGCGGAACTGTGAAGGAGACTTCAAAGCGAATGGGGTCACCTTGCCCCAATGCGGCGATAGATATTTCTGCACGGAGCCATCGGGGTTGCGGATTGGCTGCCAGTGATTGGGGTCCGTCAGGTTGTCGGGAAAATTTACGGCTTGGTAGCCGGTGTAGTCGGAATAGGGAGCGCCGCCCAGATCGCCAAGCTGGTTCGCGCCGTCGCTGTGCCGGAACGCGATTTGCGCGGCTGCCGCGGCGTTACCCACACCGGGCGGCGTGGAGAGGGATGTCGTAGTGATGGAAGGATCGTAACCAAGATCGACCATGCGCGCGTTGAAGACAGCGGCTTGCGACGGGAACAGATCCAGCAGCGTGCGGTATGCCGCGTAGCTTACAGCCGAGGCTTTGAAAAGCAGCGGAAATGCGCCCTGCGGCTGACGGGCGGGCGCGGTGGGAAGCGTCCCCACGGCTGTTAAATCATAGGCAGCCCAAGCGTCATACATCGCGCTATGAACAACGAAGAGAGCACGCGAGGCGATGGTAGGCGGAGTGCTGGTGGCCTTCACCGCTGTCACGGCAACATCGTTCCATTGCAAAGCCACGTTGATGGTGGGATCGGTAAGGTCGTTGAAAGCGTAGACGGAAGGGAGGCCACCCAGCAGCAGGGTTGCGGCGAAGACGCGATGGATTTGGCTGTTCAGCATAAGAGTGCGAAGCCCATCATCTGGCGGAAACGCGCGCGCGAGCAATAATCTGAACATACTAGGACGAAGGGATATAGCATGGTCGGGATGAAGCGTCTGGCATTGCTGATGGCCTTTTGCATTTTGGCGGGAGCGGCGCGAAAGGACACGCCCGTCGACTTGACGTTGAACGACTCTCAAGGCGGCCGCGTGCATCTGCGCGACCTGCGCGGCAAAATCGCCGTGGTAAATTTCTGGGCGACCTGGTGCGTGCCCTGCCGCGCGGAAATGCCGTTGCTTGTGAAAGCGGAGCAAACCTGGAGGGACAAAGGCGTGCTGTTCCTGGCAGTGTCGCTGGACGAAAAAGACACACGAAAAGGCATACTGAAATTTGTTGATACCTACGGCGTCAGCTTTCCCGTGTGGACTGGCGCAAACGGTGACGATTTAGCTAAGTTGGGCCTCGGGGAGGCCGTGCCGGGGACAGCGTTTCTGGATGAGCGCGGTGTGATCTTTGCGCGCGTTTTGGGGCAGATGCGCGAGGGCGAAATCGATGAGCGCCTCCGCTGGATTACAGGCGACCGCTCTCAAGCTCCACCCACGGCTCTGATGAATCACGTCGGCAAATAGTATGTTTCCATTATTGGTTTTAGTCGCAAGCATTCATAAGATGGTGGCCAACCCGATGAGAACCCCGGTCCTGCTGGTCATCTTCGTCTGTTTGTGCGCCCCGACTGAAAAAGCGTTTGCGCAAGGTTGTATCGTCGCCCGTTCGAACGGGCAGGTAGGCGGCCCGCAAAGCGAAGGCGGTTACATGAACCCTGGCGAATGGAACCTGGGAATCGGCTATCGCCACCAGTTTTCCTTCCGCCATTTTGTGGGCGATGTGGAACAGAAGCAGCGTATCGCGCTGGGCACGCAGATCATGAATAAGATCAACCTGGAAAACTTCAGCGCGACTTATCAGGCCACCCCGCGCTTCAGCTTTACCGCCAACCTGCCGCTGCTGCTGGCCAGCCGTCGGGGCCACAATTCTCCTTACACCACCACGTCGCAGGGCATTGGCGATATGTCATTCACCGCGCAAGGCTGGCTTTGGAACCCGAAGGAGAATGTGCGCGGGAACGTGCAGTTCGGCCTCGGGTTAACTGCTCCTACCGGTCGGGATGACGTGCGCAACACAGTGGATTCGTTCAACGGGAAAGGCCCTCAAACACTGCTGGTGGATTACTCCATTCAGCCCGGCACCGGCGGCTACGGCCTGGTGTTCCAGTGGCTCTCTTTCAAGAACGTGCACCGTGCGCAGATTTACTTCAACGGGAACTACGTTGCCACGCCGCAGAACACGAACAACGTGCTGCGTAGCGCGACGGCGGCGGCGAATCCGCTGACGGCCTACAACTCCATCAGCGATCAATATTTACTTGAGGCCGGCGTGGCGTTTCCGGTCAGCCGAGTGCGAGGTTTGACGGTAACGTTTGGGCCGCGCGATGAAGGCGTGCCCGCGAAAGATCTGATCGGTAAGAGCCTGGGCTTTCGTCGTCCCGGTTATGCGGTGTCGCTGGAGCCGGGCTTTCAATATGTGCGAAACCGCAACGTGGTGACGTTTGCAATCGGCAAAGCTATCTATCGCAACAGAACAGTGAGCGTTCCCGACAGCATGGTGGGCGGGCATGGAGACGCTGCCTTCGCCGATTGGGTATGGCTGGCGAGCTACAGCCTGCGCGTGGGAGGCAAGCACGCCGCATCGCACCACGCCATGCCGCCAGATCCCGCGGATTCACAAGCCGCCGCTTCCCGGCTGAAGCCTGCGCACCGCCCGTCCGGCTCTTCAAGCGCCACCTGCATTTAGAGCCCTCCCGTGGCGTACAGTAGAGCAGATGTACGCAGGGCGAATTGTCGCTTTCATTTGCCTGCTCATGAGCCAAAGATTGGCACAGGGGCAGCCGCTGATTTCCGCACATGCCGGCCTGCTTCAATATTTCGAAGGGTCGGTTGAGATTGACGGAAACGCGCTGCGGCAGGATGCCGGCAGGTTCCCGGAGTTGGAACAAGGTTCGCGCCTGCGTACAGGAGAAGGGCGTGCGGAACTCTTACTGGCACCCGGCGTGTTCCTGTGGCTGGGCCGCGAGAGCGCTATTGCCATGGTTCGCAATCAGCTTCAGGACACGCTGATCGAGTTGGTGGAAGGCATGGCCGTAGTTCGTTCAGTGGACCCGCTTCCCGGCGGCTCGATCACCATCCTGGCCGCGGGGCGACGAGTGGAAGCGGCATCGCCTGGCCTCTATCGCGTGAATGCTCAGGGAGCATCGGGCCGCCCGGATGAGTTGGATCGCTGGGCAGAGAAGCGGCAAAAATCCATCGCCGCCGCTAACCTGGCAAGGGGTCGCGTTCAGCGAACCGGCCATCGGCGTGAACGTGCTCGCGCCGGCCCCATTCTCTCCCTGCCCGCTCCCACTGGAGCAAGGTAAACTGTGCTCACACAACGTTCCCCGACAATTCGCCTGCTTGCGGGCTTGCTGATCACGCTAACCGCCGTCGCGGTTTATTCCGGTTACACCATTGCGCAAATGCGGGCGCTGCGCGAGTTGCAGGCGGAAACCATCGATCGCAATCGTACAGATTCGCTTCTGCTTTTGCGCATCCAGAACGGGCTTAATTCACTCGGCCTGGGAATGCGCGACATGCTTGACCAGAGCGAGCCGTATCCGCTCACTGCCTGGAAGCCTCAGTTCACGCGCATTCGCACTGACCTCGAAGACGCCATGACGCGCGAAGCCAAGTATTCGCCCACGGAGCGCTCGGCGCAGCAGCGCCAATATCTTTCAAATTCTTTCGAAGAATTCTGGCGCGCTCTGGACCGCATCTTCGAACTTGCCGGTTCGAACCAGGATGTGGAAGCACGCGCTCAGGTGCAAATTTCCTTGCAGGCCCGGCAGTCGGCGCTCACTACGGCGGTGGCTCGTTTGCTAGTGCAGAACAACGAGAACGAACAACAGATGGCTGCCAGAACGCGGGCGCTGTATGCGGGCGTGGAACGCAATGTTTATATCTTCATGGCGGCCATGCTCACTCTGATTGCACTGACCAGCCTGTATTTGGTGCAAGGCAACCGAACGCTGTTTCGTCAGGTAGCGGAACTTTCCGAGCGTCGCGGCGAGTTGGCCCAGCAACTGATCTCCATGCAGGAAAACACGTTCCGCTCCATTTCGCGCGAACTGCATGACGAGTTCGGACAGATCCTGACCGCTATCGGCGCAATGCTGCGGCGCGCGCACAGGCAGGCCTCCGGCGAACATTCCCCGCTCTTAGAGCAACTGACCGAAGTTCGCGAAATTGTACAAGCCACGCTCGAAAAGGTGCGGTCGCTCTCGCACGCGCTGCATCCCGTGGTGCTGGACGAAACGGGCCTTGAAAACGCGGTGGACGCCTACCTTCCCACGTTTCAAAAGCAGACAGGGATCGTTGTTCACTATCGAAAAGAGGGTATCAGCCGCGATTTGAACCAGGGGCTCTCCATCCACCTTTACCGCGTGCTGCAGGAGGCTCTAAACAATGTCGCACGCCATTCCGGTTCCAAGGGCGCCAGCGTGAAATTGCAATTTCGCGAAACGGATGTGGTGCTTGAAATTGAAGATGAAGGTGTCGGGTTTCGCGGAACAAAAAAACATGGCATGGGCTTGATCTCCATGCGAGAAAGGGTGGGTTTGGTGAATGGTCGGATTGAATTTGTTGCCAACGAACGCGGAGGTGCGCTGGTGCGCGTGACGGCGCCCCTTACCTCGCCAGTGCAGGCGGAAGGTGCGCACGCAATTGTTTAAAATTACCGTTCTGCTGGTGGACGATCACAGTCTAGTCCGGCGCGGATTTCGACGCATGTTGGAAGACGAAAGCGATATAGACGTTGTGGGTGAGGCGAGCGATGGGAACCAGGCTGTGGAGATGGCGGCCCAACTACAGCCCGCGGTGGTGGTGATGGATTTCGCGCTCCCCAGCATGAATGGCGCGGTCGCTACACGGATGATTCTCAAGGGCAATCCGCAGGCGCGAATACTGGTCTTGAGCATGCATGCGGAAGCCAGCTACGTGCGCACATGTGTAGAGGCTGGCGCGCGTGGTTATCTGCTGAAGAATGCGATGGATCTGGAATTGGTGGACGCTGTGCGACGCATCGCGGCGGGCGAGCGCGTACTGGACCCCAGGTTGGGCGGATGGCCTGTGCCCGATTCCGGCGCCGCCACTCTTTCCACGCGTGAGCTGGAAGTGCTGCAGTTGATTGTGCATGGCAAATCGAACAAAGAGATCGCCGCGGTGCTGGGCCTCAGCGTGAACACCGTGAGCGTGCATCGCGCGAATATTATGCAAACGCTAGGTATGCACAACACGGCGGAGTTGGTGGTTCATGCCATTCGCGCCGGCTTGGTGAGCATCGCTTGATCACGCGCAGAGACTTGCTCGCGGGTATGCTTCCCGCGCTTGCCGAAGCCAGCGAGCCGTCGTTTCGTCTCGCCGATATTACCGCCACTTCAGGAATCGACTTTCTGCATAATAGCGGGGCTTTCGGCGATAAGCGCCTGCCAGAGACCATGGGCCCAGGCTGCGCCTTTCTCGATTACGACTGCGATGGCTGGCTGGACATTCTGCTGGTGAATGGCATGGATTGGGCCGGCCACAGGCGGCGCACGAGCACGCCGCAGCTCTACCGGAATAATCGCGATGGAACTTTCACGGACGTGACGCGCGCGGCCGGCTTGGCCGTGGAACTCTACGGCATTGGCGTCGCCGTAGCGGATTTCAACAATGACGGCTTCCCCGATATTCTGATCACCGCCGTAGGCCAGAACCGCCTGTTCCAGAATACCGGCAAGGGTCACTTCATCGACGTAACTCAGAAGGCAGGTTTGGGAGGACGGCAAGCGTTCAGCACATCGGCGATGTGGTTCGATTATGACCGCGATGGATTTTTAGATCTGTTTATCTGTAATTACGTGAAGTGGTCTCCCGAGCATGATGTCTCCTGCAGCGTGGATGGGAAAAACAAATCGTACTGCACGCCGGAGGCGTATCGCGGCTCCACCTGCTGGCTGTTCCGCAACCGGGGCAACGGCACGTTTGAAGACGTGACCGCCAAGAGCGGAATCTTCGATACCACTTCAAAATCGCTGGGCGTTGCGCTGCTCGATTACGATCGCGATGGGTGGCCCGATCTCTTAGTCACCAACGATACACAGCCAAACAAGCTCTATCGCAATCGCCGCGATGGCACGTTCGAAGACGTTGCCGTGCGCGCTGGCGTGGCGTTCAGCGAAGATGGCAAGGCGCGCGCCGGCATGGGCATCGATGTCGCCGATTTCGATAACTCCGGCTTCCCCGGAATTGCCATCACAAATTTCGACAATGAAATGATCTCCCTCTACCGGCCCAACGGCTCCGGTGGATACACCGATGTGGCGCTCAAGACCGGTGTCGGGCGCGCTTCGCAAAATAGTCTGGGCTTCGGTTGCGCGTTCGCCGATATGAATTTAGATGGGTGGCTGGATCTGATCGCCGTCAACGGTCATATTGATGAAGCTGTCCGCAACGTGAATCACAACCATGGCTATGCGCAGGCTCCGCACCTGTTTCTGAGAGATGGGAAAGGTAAGTTTCGCGACGCGGCGGTGGAGGCCGGTCAAGCCTTTGCCGCACCGAAAGTGGCGCGTGGTTTGGCACTGGGCGATTTCGACGGCGATGGCGATGTCGATATTCTGATCACCACCAACCAGGGCCCCGCGCATCTCTATCGCAACGATGCGCCATCCGGCAATCGATCGCTGAGGATGCATCTGGTGGGAACAAAATCAAATCGCGATGCCGTAGGTGCAGTAGTGCGATTGACTACCGCCGACGGCACGCAAATGCGCATGGTGAAGACTGGTTCAAGCTACCTGTCGCAATCGGAGTTGACGCTCACGTTCGGTTTGGGGCGGCGCACGCAGGCGGACCGTTGCCTTGTGGAATGGCCAAGCGGCGTGACTCAGGAATTTCGCAACCTGCAGGCCGGCCAATACGAATGCGTCGAAGGGCAGAAGCCGCTTAGAAAGTAAACGCGATTGCCATGTTCACATGATCACCCTTCTCCTCCACGAGTGGCTGGTTGCGGAAGTTGGTCAGGAAGCGCTTCCACTCCCAGGCCAGCGTCACGTTTGGCGCAATTTTGTAAATCAGGTTGCCCATGTACGTCTGCGTCGTATCGCGGTTGCCCGCAACAATCTGACGCGAGTTCAGCGAATCGAGCCGTACACCAGATTGGTTTGCCATAGCTTCGTCCAATTCATCTGAACCTGCAGCCACCCGCCGCGCGATGCGACGCCATGCTGGCCGGCCGTGCCTACGGCGCCCACACTCTCACCCAGGCCGGAACTGAAAACACCCAGAGCGCGCCCTGCATAGGAATCCACCGCTGTCTGAAGAGTCCGAGTTCCCACAAGCCCGGCGTTTTTACCGCGGCCATAGTGGCTGCTCAGGCCCAACCCCAAGCCGCCATCTGCATAAGAAAGGCGTGAATCGAAGCCGGGCAGGCGTCCCCGCTCACCCACTCCGGCAGTTCGCACGGTGGAGAACGTGGAGGAGTAATCACCGACGTTCGGATCGGTCGCGGCAATCTGAAACAGAAGCTTTTGTTTGTCGCTGAAGCTGTGCTGAACTTCAGCCCGAAGCTGCGGCGTACGAATCCAAAGATTGCCGGAAGCGGCCAGGTCGGGAATGGCAAAGCCAGCGAACGACGTGGGGTTCAAGGGCGCGAACACCGACCAATCCTGGCCGCCGATGACCGAGATGTTCTTCCAATCGGCCCGCCCAATCGCCAGGCGCAGACGCGGCACATCGAACCCGACACTGTTCGGTAGCGTGGCGTTGCCGCTGAACATGTCCACTTCTACGGTGCCGCCCAGCAGCGCACCGCCCACGCGCGGACCCGTGTACCGGAGCCCTACGCGGCTCTGCCTGACGGTCATGCCGAAATTCTTATCGCCACCGGTGGCATCGCTGCCCTGCTTGCCCGCGAAGAGCGGCACATCCTGATTGTTGTTGAGCGATGTGTTGTAAAAACTATTCAACAGCGCGGTCCCATAAATCACCACTGGCAAGCGGGCGACCGATGTCACAGCAGGCGCATCCACTTTGGCCGCAGGCGACGCGGGCATGGGCTTTGGGGGCGCCGCAGCAACTAGTGTAGTGCTTCACACACTTTGATTATTATCGAGCACCTTGCGGGCGGGTGACTTTTTCGAGGATGTCGCGGGCCGACGTGGTCCAGATAAAGGGCTTGGGATTCAGAGTGTGGCGGTCG
>Ga0123338_10005119_pt1 | contig 11295 bp, 7 predicted proteins | sample grotaG_FD_89793 | JGI IMG/M metagenome (GOLD analysis project Ga0123338, IMG submission 89793) | Glacier valley bacterial and archeal communities from Borup Fiord, Nunavut, Canada, to study Microbial Dark Matter (Phase II) -... | ecosystem: Environmental > Aquatic > Freshwater > Ice > Glacier ...
AATGGTGTTTCTGCATTTATTTCAATAATGCGTGGTTGTGATAATATGTGTTCATTTTGTGTAGTGCCTTATACTAGAGGTAGAGAACGCAGTCGTGATTTTTATTCCATCATTAAAGAGGCAGAAGATTTATTTATTAAAGGATATAAAGAAGTTATTTTATTAGGACAGAATGTTGATTCTTATAAATGGGCTGAAGATGGAGGTGAAATTACAAATTTTGCACACCTACTTGAAAAAGTTGCTTTAGTAAATCCGGAATTAAGAGTGCGATTTTCTACTTCTCATCCTAAGGATATTACTGATGAAGTACTTTACACAATGAAAAAATATGAAAATATATGTAAAGCCATTCATTTGCCAGCCCAAAGTGGTGATTCAAGAATTTTAAAAATTATGAATCGAACATATACCCGTGAATGGTATATGGATCGAATTAAATCAATTAGAAATATTCTTGGGGATGAATGTGGTATATCCAGTGATATGATTGCTGGATTTTGTTCTGAAACGGAGGAAGAACACAAAAATACACTTTCATTAATGGAATGGGTAAAATACGATTTTGCTTACATGTTTACTTATTCTGAACGTCCAAACACGCCTGCTGCAAAAAAATACCCAGACGATATACCTGAAGATGTAAAAAAAAGAAGGTTGAATGAAATTATCCTTTTACAACGGCAACATTCTTTAGAACGCAATAAAATGAATATTGGAAAAGTTTATAAGATTTTAGTTGAAGGTTTTTCTAAGAAATCGCCTGAATATTTGCAAGGGCGAAATTCTGCAAATAAAGTTATTGTTTTTCCAAAAGAGAATTATAAAAAGGGCCAGTATGTGCATGTTTTAGTTAAAGAGTGTACAGCAGGAACATTGTTGGGAGAAGCGTATTTAGATGAAAATAATAACTCAACCGCTAATTTTTAATTATTAATTTTTTAGAATGACAATTGATAATCAAGATATACAATCAATAAAAAACCGTTTCGGAATTATTGGAAACTCACCTTTGCTAAATTATGCCATTCAGGTGGGTATGCAAGTTGCGCAAACTGATATGACAGTATTAATTACTGGTGAAAGCGGGAGCGGTAAAGAATCTTTTTCTAAAATAATTCATCAATTAAGTGCTCGCAAACATGGTCAGTTTATTGCAATAAACTGCGGTGCTATTCCCGAAGGTACTATTGACTCCGAACTTTTTGGACATGAAAAAGGATCATTTACTGGTGCGGTTGATGCGAGAAAAGGATATTTTGAAACTGTAAATGGAGGAACCATTTTTCTGGATGAAATTGGTGAAATGCCTTTAGGAACGCAAGCACGTTTGTTAAGAGTATTAGAGAATGGCGAATTTATAAGAGTAGGATCATCCAAAGTGCAAAAGACAGATGTTAGAGTTATAGCTGCAACCAATGTAAATTTATTAGAAGCAGTACGAAACAGAACTTTTAGAGAAGATTTATATTATAGGTTAAATACTGTGCCAATTTATGTTCCCCCACTTCGTGAGCGTGGAAATGATATTATTTTATTATTTAAAAAATTTGGATCAGATTTTTCTGAAAGATATAGAGCCAAACCTGTTTCGTTATCATCAGAAGCAAGCCAATTATTATTACAATTTAGGTTTCCTGGAAATATTCGTCAATTAAAAAACCTCGTTGAACAAATTTCGGTTTTAGAATCGGATAACAGAGAAATTTCTGTAGAGATACTTCGAAAATATCTACCGGCCAATGAAGTAAGCATGGCTCCAGCATTATTCAAAGAAGAAAAGTCAAATACTTTTTCTGAAAGGGATATTTTATATAAAGTTCTTTTTGAACTTAGGAAAGATGTAAATGAGATGAAAAAACTGGTTTATCAGGTTTTAGAAAGCGGACAAGTGAATAGCGATATTTTAAAAGAACATCATGATTTGTTTAACGGTCTTCAAGAAGATGAAGGTTTTAAACCTTTAATTACTGAACAAAAAAATAAATACTTAGAATCTCCTAAAAAAGAGAAGGATACAATTGAACTTGATAAAATAGAAGACATTTCCCATGAAACGGCAGAAGAAGAATCATTATCCCTGGAAAAGAAGGAAAAGGAAATGATAATTAAGGCTTTGAAAAAAAATAAAAACAGGCGTAAATATGCTGCACAGGATTTAGGGATTTCCGAACGCACCCTCTATAGAAAAATCAAACAATACGACATAGAGGAAAATTAATATTTTAATTTTTTTTTACATTTAGTTATAGCTTTTAACATGTTCAAAATAATTATTGAAATTAAGTTAAAAGATTAATAAATATTTTTATAATTATGAAAACATTATTAAGGTTACTTGAATACGCAAGGCCTTTAAGTAAATTCGCAATTCCATTTTTTATCTTTTCAACACTCAGTGTGATTTTTGGGGTATTAAATTTTACATTAATAAAACCTTTATTAGATGTCCTTTTTCAGACACCAATAAGTCATTTACAAAAAGAAATATTAGAAAAACCAACCTTTAGTTTTAATATAAATTTTTTAGAAAAACTTTTTAATTATAATATCAAACTTTTAATTCAAAAGGAGGGAAAATACTTAGCATTAAAATTTGTTTGCATTATTATAGTAGTTTCATCGTTTTTTTCAAATATTTTCAAATATTTAACTGCAAGGGTTTTAGAGCATTTTAGGTTTCATATAATTGTTAATGTTAGAGAAGTAGTTTTTCAAAAAGCGATTAAATTAGATTTATCTTATTTCTCTACCATTAGAAAAGGAAATATTATTTCTCGCCTTACTACTGATGTTTTAGAATTGGAAAATGCAATTGTGAGCGTTTTTATCGCATTTTTAAAAGAACCTATTGCATTGATTGTATACATTATTGCCCTTTTTTTAATATCAGTAAAACTAACTTTGTTTACATTAATTGTTATTCCGGTTTCTGGGATTTTGATTGCAGCACTTGCAAAAAGAATGCGTCAGGAAGCTTTTAATGGTCAAGATGCTATGGGTAAAATGTTAAGTGTTTTAGATGAAACATTTGGAGGTATGAGAATAATAAAAGCATTTAATGCTTTTAAATATGTGACGAAAAAATTTCAGGATGAAAATTTAATATATAAAAGATCTTTACAGAGTATGGCGAACCTAAGGGAGTTAGCATCTCCTTTCTCTGAATTTACTGGCGTATTAGTTGTTACAGGAATATTATTATATGGCGGGTCGTTGATTTTAAATAATCCTACAAATCAAACTCCAGAATTGACCGCCTCAGAATTTATTTTATACATTGTAATATTTTCTCAAATACTAAGCCCTGCAAAAAACATAACAAACGCGTTTTCAAATATACAAAGAGGTATTGTAGCTGGTCAAAGAGTATTAGAAATAATCGATACAGAACCTACAATCGTTGAAACACCTAATGCACTTGATATAAATAATATTGAAAAAAACATAACCTTCAAAAATGTTCATTTTTCTTATAACCCTGGTCAGGAGGTTTTAAAAGATATCAATTTCACAATAGAGAAAGGAAAAACATATGCACTAGTAGGATCTTCTGGAGGTGGTAAATCGACTATTGCTGATTTATTGGCCCGTTTTTACGATCCTACTGGAGGTTCTATAACTATTGATGGTATTGATTTAAAAAATTTAAAATTAGAGTCATTAAGAAATTTAATAGGAATTGTTACCCAGGAACCCATATTGTTTAATGACACGATTTTTAATAATATTTCTTTTGGATTAAATGTTTCGGAAGATGAAGTAATAAAGGCTTCAAAAATAGCTCATGCTCATGATTTTATTGTGCTAACTGAAAATCAATACCAAACTGTGATTGGAGATAGAGGATCTAAATTATCAGGTGGGCAGCGACAAAGGATAAGTATTGCAAGGGCGATTTTAAAAAATCCTCCTATATTGATTTTAGATGAAGCTACCTCAGCTTTGGATAATGAATCTGAAAAATTTGTTCAGGAAGCATTACTTACATTAATGAAAAATAGAACCTCGTTGGTAATCGCCCATAGATTAAGTACAATTCAAGACGCTGATGAAATTTTAGTTATTCAGGATGGAGAAATTGTTGAAAGAGGTAATCATCAAATATTAATGGATATCAATAAAGGAGTTTATAAAAAGTTAAATCAAATTCTAGACTAATTTTTCTAAACTATATAATGGATAAATTAAATAAAAGCTTTTATGATGTTGGAATAAGCATTATTAATTATAATTCATCAAATTTAACCATTCAATGCATTAAAACAATTATTGAAAAAACAAGTCCAAATTTAAATTACCATATTGTATTAGTTGATAATAATTCAATATCAGAGGAATGTTTAAAATTAAAAACACTTTTAGGTTTTGCTCAAGTTACTGTTATTGAAAGCAAATTAAATTTAGGCTTTTCAGGTGGTCATATGTTAGGCGTACAAAATGTTGATGCAAAATATTTTTTCTTTTTAAATAATGATTCAATGTTTTTAAATGATTGTTTGAAAACATTATTTGATTTTTGTGAAAATACTGAAAATGTAGGTTTATGTGGCCCTCAAATGTATGACGAAAGTCATGGTATACAATCATGTTTTGATTATCTACCAACGTTTAATAGACAACTTTTTGGTGTTGATTTATTAAGAATTTTTAAACCCGAAAACTATCCTAAAAGAAATATCCAATATTCTAATCCCTTGAAAGTAGGTTTGGTGGCTGGCAGTGCAATGTTTGTAAACGCCGAAGTTTTCAATAATGTAGGCGGTTTAGATACAAATTACTTTTTATATTGTGAAGAAGAGGATCTGGCAATGCGTATAAAAAATTTAAATAAAGATATTTATTTGGTACCTGCTGCAAAAAATATTCATTTTACAGGGAAAAGTACAATAAGGAATTTTGAAATAGAAAGAGAATTTTATTTGTCATATATGTATATGTTTAGAAAATTTTTCTCTGGTTGGCAATATTTAATTATTAAATATTTTATATTTTTTAAATTAATTAAGCGAGGGTTATTTCAAAATTCGGATTTTTTAAAAATTGCTTTTTTTGTTAGAAAAGGAGCCCCTATGAGTAAAAGTCTACGTTTTAAGCAAACTTTAAAATCTCAAAAATTATTTAATTTATAGAAACTAAAACTTATCTTTTGTTAAAAGGTTAAGGATGATTTAAATTAATATTTTTTATTCAAAAGCAACTTCTTTATTTTTACCCATCAAATCAGAAAACAACATAAAAATGGTACAGGAAAAAACCTACACAAAATACAAAGTTAAAGACATTGCATTAGCTGAATATGGCCGGAAGGAAATTAAATTAGCCGAAGCCGAAATGCCAGGACTAATGTCTTTAAGAAAAGAATTTGGTGCTTCAAAGCCACTAAAAAATGCTCGTATTGCCGGTTGTTTGCACATGACAATCCAAACGGCTGTTTTAATTGAAACACTGGTTGAATTAGGTGCTGAAGTTACCTGGTCATCTTGCAATATTTTTTCAACACAAGACCATGCTGCTGCTGCAATCGCTGCTGCAGGGATTTCTGTGTATGCTTGGAAAGGTATGAATGAAGAAGAGTTTGAATGGTGTATTGAACAAACTTTATTTTTCGGTGAAGATCATAAACCTTTAAACATGATATTGGATGATGGTGGCGATTTAACCAATATGGTTTTAGATAAATTCCCTGAATTAGTTTCAGAAATTAAGGGAATATCTGAAGAAACTACAACAGGTGTATTGCGTTTGTATGATAGGATGAGAAAAGGTGCTTTACCACTTCCTTGTATAAATGTGAATGACTCAGTTACAAAATCTAAATTTGATAATTTATATGGTTGTAAAGAATCTTGTGTAGATGCTATCCGTCGCGGAACAGATTTAATGCTTGCAGGTAAAGTGGCAGTGGTAGCAGGTTATGGTGATGTTGGTAAAGGTTCTGCAAAATCTTTAGCAGGTGCTGGCTGTCGGGTTATAGTTACTGAAATTGATCCAATTTGTGCTTTACAAGCAGCAATGGATGGTTTTCAAGTAATGAAAATGGATAGGGCAGTTCCTCAGGGAGATATTTTTGTTACTTGTACTGGTAATCATTCTATTATAGTAGGTAAACATTTTAAAGCTATGAAGGATAAAGCCGTTGTTTGTAACATTGGTCACTTTGATACTGAAATTGATATGGCTTGGTTAAATAAAAACTATGGCAGTACAAAAGAAGTTATTAAACCACAAGTTGATAAATATACAATTGATGGTAAAGAAGTTATAGTTTTAGCTGAAGGTCGTTTAGTGAATTTAGGAGTAGCAATGGGCCATCCATCATTTGTAATGTCTATGTCATTTACAAACCAAACTTTAGCGCAATTAGAATTATGGCAAAATGCTGGTAGTTATGAAAATAAAGTATATGTTTTACCAAAGCATTTGGATGAAAAAGTTGCAAGATTACATCTTGATAAAATTAGTGTTGAATTAGAAGAACTTTCTAATGATCAGGCTGAATATATAGGTGTTGATACAAAAGGACCTTTTAAGAAAGATTCTTATAGATATTAATAATTTGCTAATATTTTTAAAAAGCCCCTAACAAATTTTGTTAGGGGCTTTTTTGTTCTTATTGAAGATTCTTAATTATGCATCAATAGTATTTTGCTTTTCTCCATATTTAATTCTTAATAAGTCAATTTCGTATTGACATTGTAACCTCAACCAGATTTCTGCTTTTATTTTCAAAATTTTTTCAAGTTTATAAGCTATCTCGGCAGTTAGGTTTTCGTTCCCTTTTAGTAATGCATTAAAAAATGCAGGTGTTAAATTTATTAAAGGAGCAAAATCTTTTGGTTTTATTCCTCTTGCTTTTAATTCATCTGAAATATATTGTCCTACATGAAAAGCTTCAATAGGAATGTGATTCTCTGGTATTTTGAAATTATTCATAATGCTATTGATTGGTTTTCTGCACGACCTTTTTTTGATTTTTTATTTTAAGATGAATGATGCAATTGATTTATACATTTTCTTTTAAATTATGAATATACTAATATTGATAAACTGATAATTAATTTATTATTTTTATTTTTTTGGATTAGGGATTGCAGTGGAAATCCTTTTTGTGAGGTACGAACAAAAAGATTGAAACGTAAAGCCCGGGCCGAAGGCAAGCCCCAAATATTTATTTTATAGTTTAAAAAGTATTTAAAAGAAATCTTATAATAATTTTTCTTAAATATTCGTGCCTAATATCTGAAAGTAAATCTTAATAAAAATTAAAATAATTCCTCAATGCATTCCTACATCATTTCATCACCTAATCCTTCAAATAGTTTACTAGAAATAGAATTTAAAATTGATCGAATTCAAACCAATTCAATTGAAATTCAATTGCCTGCCTGGAGACCTGGAAGATATGAGTTGCAAAATTTTTCAAAAAATATTTTATTTATAAAAGCATTTTCAAGCGATGGACTTTCGATTGAAATACAAAAAATATCAAAAGAAAGATGGATTGTTAAAACGGAAGGTGAGCATGAAATAAAAATTAAATATGCATATTATGCAAAGCAAATGGATGCAGGTGGGTCGTGGATAGATGAAAAAATGTTATATATAAATTTTATAAATTGTTTATTATACGTGGAAGGGAGAATTGATGAATCTTGTAAAGTTAATTTAAATCTCCCCGGTAATTATAAAATTGCCAGTGGGTTGGATTTTAAAGATAACTCAGTAGTCGCTAACGATTTTTTTCATTTAACCGATTCTCCTTTAATAGCATCACCAAACATAAAGCAAATTAAATACCTAGTTGAGGATATTAAATTTAATATTTGGGTACAAGGTGATTTTAAAATTGATGATGAAGAGTGGAAAGAAGATTTTGAAAAATTTTCTGTTGTACAAGGTAGAATGATGAATGGATTTCCTTTTAAACATTACCATTTTCTTATTATTCTATTACCTTATAAGTTTTATCATGGTGTTGAACATCACAACTCAACAGTTATAGTTATTGGAAACGAAGTAGATGAAAATAAAGAATTATTGAATTTCGATTCGATTTATAAAAAAGATATTTTAGGGATTTGCTCTCATGAGCTCTTCCATATTTGGAATATTTGCCGAATACGTCCTAAGGAAATGCTACCTTATGATTTAACAAAAGAAAATTATTTCAAAACCGGATACATTGCCGAAGGTACTACTACTTATTATGGTGATTTATTTTTAGTAAGAAGCGGTTTATGGGAGAGTGATGAATACTTGCAAGAATTATCTCAAACATTTAACCGCCATTTTAATATTTCTAATCACTCCCATCAATCACTAATCGAATCTTCAATTGATTTATGGGTTGATGGTTATTCAAATGGTATCCCAAATAAAAAAGTTTCTATTTATCACAAGGGAAGCCTTGTTGCTTTTATTTTGGATATGAAAATCCGAAAACAAAAAGGAAATAAAAAATCATTAGACGATGTAATGCGAATAATGTGGAATAATTATGGACAAACATCGATTGGTTATTTGCATACCGATTATATTAATATTATTGCTGATTTTATTGGGGATGAAGCAGCTCACGAATACGAAAAAGTTTTTATTTCCGGAAATACAAACTTACTTGAAGAATTACAAGAAGCTGTAAATTATGTTGGTTGTGAAATAATTACCGAGGTTTTCCCATTATTCGATGGTGGAATTTCTATTGATATTAAAATAAAAAAAATATCAAAACCTGAAGAAATTGAAAACTTAAAACAATGGTTAAATATTGACATTTTAAGCAATATTTAACCATTAAATCAATATGTTTTATTTATGCTTGTTTTTATTTATTATTTTATAAATATCTAACCTTCTATCAATTAAATTTCTTACTGCACCAAAGTTGTGCAATTCCTTTAATAAATCAACATCAACATCAGCAATTAGAGTTGTTTCGGTATTGGGAGTTGCCTCGGCTTTGATTCCATTACTGGGAAAAGAAAAATCAGAAGGAGTAAAAACTGCAGATTGAGCGTATTGAATATCCATGTTGTGCACTTTTGGTAAATTTCCAACACTTCCCGCTATTGCCACATAACATTCATTTTCAATTGCCCTTGCTTGCGCACAATTTCTCACACGAGTGTAACCATTTTGTGTATCAGTCATGAAGGGAACAAATAATATTTGCATTCCCTGATCAGCTAATATTCTTCCTAATTCAGGAAATTCAATATCATAACAAATTACAATACCAATCTTTCCGCAATCTGTATCAAAGGTAGTAATATTATCACCACCAACCATTCCCCATGCACTTTTTTCGGCGGGTGTTATATGAATTTTTCGATACATTTCATAAGAACCATCTCTTCTGCATAAGTAGCCAACGTTATGTAAAATTCCATTTTCGAGATATGGCATACTCCCTGTTATAATATTGATATTATAACTAATAGCATACTCAATAAATTTATCTCTTAATGGAATTGTGCAATTTGCAATTTCTCTCATCGCTTCCGACCCACTTAAATGATTATATTCTGTCATTAAGGGAGCATTAAATAACTCAGGAAACATGATAAAATCACTTTGATAATCGCTTACCACATCAACAAAAAATTCAATTTGCTCACATAATGATTCAAGATTAGGAAATGGCCTCATTTGCCATTGCACCAAACCAAGTCTAATAATAGACTTCTTAGAATTAATATGGCCGGCTATCTCATTATAATAAATATTATTCCATTCTAATAAAGACGCAAATTCAAGCGATTGTGTATCTCCAGGTAAATATCCTTTTAATATTTTCCTTACGTGAAAATCATTAGCTAATTGAAATGATAAAGTTGGGTCATATATTTCCTTTCCTTTTACTTTTAATAAATATTCTTTGGGAGTAAATCTATCAGCATATTTTTTATAATTAGGAATTCTACCACCTGCAATTATTGCTCTTAAATTAAGTCTTTCGCAAATTTCTTTCCTAGCGTCGTAAAGCCTCCTTCCTATTCTCATTCCTCTGAAATCGGGATGGACAAAAAAATCAATTCCATATAGTACATCTCCTTTTGAATTATGAGTAGAAAACGAGTAGTTGCCTGTAATTTGAACGTAAGTATGATTGTCTCCAAATTCATTATAATCTACAATTAATGAAAGTGCACATCCAGCCATAGCACCATTTACTAAAATACAAATTTGTCCTTCAGGAAAAATTTCGACTAATTTATTTATATGTGATTCATCCCAAAACGAAGCTCCTTCCCACTCAGCATAAGCTTCCATTATGGAAGATTTTAGGGCAAAATAATCCTCTTTAGTAAGCGTCCTTAATTCAATTTTTAAATCTTCACTCTTTATTTCTTTTCCATTTTTAATTATATTGAATTAATTATATTTCCAATCACAAAGTTAAATTCATTTTATAAATAAAATAGTGATGCCATAACTAAATAAGTTATGGCATCACAAAAACATATTAAATATTATTTATCTTCTAAGCCGAATTCCTTTCAGCATTAATAATCCCAAAAGAGCAACGCATTACTAATTTTTCATATATTTTTTTCAATGATGCATTTTCAGCTGTTTCATCTATCTCCCTTATTCTTGTTAATGCATATTGTTGAATAGTTACCAACGGTAATTCTATTCGTTGCCTCATATCAATGGATAGTTTATCGACAGGTTTATCCCCCATTAATTCCTTATTATTTGATAGTTTTAAAACATATTTTTTAGTTCGTTCAAACTCTTCGTATATCAGGTTCCATAAATAACCATATTCAGGATTGCTTGCTAAATATGCAGTAAGAGGAAAGAAGCATTTTTTCATTGCCATTTCACAATTGTCTAGCAATGTTTTAAAGAAAAGCGAATTATCATATAGTTTTTGAATTTCATTCCACTTCCCATCCTTTTCCATTTTCTCAAATGCATATCCCACACCATAATAACCTGGTAAATTTTGTTTTAATTGACTCCATGCGCCAACATAAGGTACTGCACGAAGATCATTTAATGTTAATTTTCCGCCACTGCTTCTTTTTGAAGGCCTGCTACCAATATTTGTTTCTGCATAATATCTTAAAGGACTTGCAAAATTTAAATATTCTAAAAAATTAGGATCATTTTTTAAAACATTAAATGCCTTATAACTTTCGTCTGCTAAGGATTGAACTATAATTTCTTCTGGTTTTGTTAACGTCACTTCTCTTGAAGAAAAAAGTGCGTTGCTTATTCCTGCATGTACTAATTGCTCAATATTATATTGTGCAGAATCAATATTGCCAAAGTTAGAACTAA
>Ga0123338_10005121_pt1 | contig 11294 bp, 11 predicted proteins | sample grotaG_FD_89793 | JGI IMG/M metagenome (GOLD analysis project Ga0123338, IMG submission 89793) | Glacier valley bacterial and archeal communities from Borup Fiord, Nunavut, Canada, to study Microbial Dark Matter (Phase II) -... | ecosystem: Environmental > Aquatic > Freshwater > Ice > Glacier ...
ACGCCGACCTCGGTGGTGCCGCCGCCGACGTCGACCACCATCGAGCCGCTGGCCTCGGAAACCGGCAGGCCGGCGCCGATCGCTGCCGCCATCGGCTCTTCGATGAGGTAGACGTCGCTGGCGCCGGCGTTGAGCGCCGACTCGCGGATGGCACGGCGCTCGACCTGGGTCGAGCCGCAGGGCACGCAGATGATGATGCGCGGGCTCGGCCTCAGGATGGACCGCGGATGGACCATCTTGATGAACTGCTTCAACATCTGCTCGGTGACGGTGAAGTCGGCGATGACGCCGTCTTTCATCGGCCGGATGGCTTCGATGTTGCCCGGCACCTTGCCGAGCATGGCCTTGGCTTCGGTGCCGACGGCCTGGATGGTCTTCTTGCCGTTGGGGCCGCCTTCGTGGCGGATGGCGACGACCGAGGGCTCGTCGAGCACGATGCCCTTGCCACGCACGTAGATCAGCGTGTTGGCGGTGCCGAGGTCGATGGCCAGGTCCGTCGAAAAGTAGCGACGAAAGGATCCGAACATGGTGGAGGTGTTGGCGTCCCGCGGGCTTCGAGCAACGACTGAAATCGGATGACGCCGAGCCCTTCGCAGCGGCGACGAGGGCTGTGAATTAACCGCTGATAATAACCCATGCCTCTCGCAAAATCGACCTTGCCGGGGCTCGTTTCTGCCCTGCTGCGGCCGTTGCCGCGCGCTCTGCACCTGCCATGGCCCTGACACCCACCGATGTTCGCCGCATCGCCGAGCTGGCGCGGCTCGACCTCGGCGCGGCCGAAGAAGGTCGCATGCTCGGGCAGCTCAACGCCTTCTTCGCCATCGTCGAACAGATGAGCGCCGTCGACACGAGCGGCATCGAGCCGCTCTACACGCCGCTGGCAGCGCTGGCCGACGCCCACCTGCGGCTGCGCGACGATGTCGTCACCGAGCACGACGAGCGCGCCGCCAACCAGTTGAGCGCGCCGGCGACGCAGGGCGGGCTGTACCTGGTGCCGAAGGTCATCGAGTGACGACGCAGCTTCATGAGCTCGGCGTTGCCGGGCTGGGCCGGGCCTTGGCCGCGAAGGAGGTCTCGAGCGCCGAGGTCACGTCGCACCTGCTGGCCCGCATCGCCGCCAACGAGCATCTCGGCGCGACGCTGGTGCTCGACGCCGACGCCGCCCTCGCCCAGGCCCGCGCCGCCGACGCCCGCCGCGCCGGCGGCGACGCCGGGCCGCTGGTCGGCGTCCCGCTCGCGCACAAGGACATCTTCGTCACCCGCGACCTGCCCACCACGGCAGGATCGCGAATGCTGGCCGGCTACCGCAGTCCGTTCGACGCCACCGTCGTCGCCCGCCTCGCTGCAGCCGGCACGGTGACCCTGGGCAAGCTCAACTGCGACGAGTTCGCGATGGGCTCGAGCACCGAGAACTCAGCCTGGCACGTAACGCGCAATCCGTGGGACGAATCGCGCGTGCCGGGCGGCTCGTCGGGCGGCTCGGCGGCGGCCGTGGCGGCGCGCCTGATGCCGGCCGCAACCGGCACCGACACCGGCGGCTCGATCCGTCAGCCGGCGAGCTTTTGCGGCATCACCGGCATCAAGCCGACCTACGGCGTCTGCTCGCGCTACGGGATGATCGCGTTCGCGTCGAGCCTCGACCAGGCCGGGCCGCTGGCCCGCAGCGCCGAAGACTGCGCCCTCCTGCTCGCCGCCATGAGCGGCTTCGACGAGCGCGACTCGACCAGCGCCAACCGGCCGCCGCAGGACTTCCACACCATGCTCGGTCGCGCCCGCGAAGGCGCCACGGCGGCACGGCCGCTGCAAGGCTTGCGCATCGGCCTGCCGAAGGAGTTCTTCCCCGCCGCACTGGCCGCCGACGTCGACGGCGCCTTGCGGGCGGCGCTCGCCGAGCTCGAGCAGCTCGGCGCCCGCCTCGTCGACGTGAGGCTGCCGCGCACCGAGCTGTCGATCCCGGTCTACTACCTGATCGCGCCGGCCGAGGCGTCGTCGAACCTGTCGCGCTTCGACGGCGTGCGCTACGGTCACCGCGCCGAGCACTACGCCGACCTCGCCGGCATGTACAAGCAAAGCCGCAGCGAAGGCTTCGGCGCCGAGGTCAAGCGGCGGATCATGATCGGCACCTATGTACTGTCGCACGGGTATTACGATGCGTATTATCTGCAGGCGCAAAAGCTTCGCCGCATGATCGCCGACGACTTCCAGGCCTGCTTTCGCGAGTGCGACGTGATCGCCGGCCCGGTCGCGCCGACGGTCGCCTGGAAGCTCGGCGACCGCAGCGACGATCCAGTCGCCAACTACCTCGCGGACATCTTCACGCTGCCCGCGAGCCTGGCCGGGCTGCCGGGCATGAGCGTGCCGGCCGGCTTCGGCGCCAACGACATGCCGGTCGGACTGCAGCTGATCGGCAACTACTTCGCCGAGGGCACGCTGCTGCACGCGGCGCATGCGTTCCAGCAGGCGACGGACTGGCATATGCGCAGCCCATGAACGTTCCGCTCATTCGCGGCTTCGAAGTCGTGATCGGCATCGAGACGCACACCCAGCTCTCGACCCGCTCGAAGATCTTCAGCGGCTCGTCGGTGGCGTTCGGCGCGGCGCCCAACACGCAGGCCTCGGCGGTCGACCTGGCGCTGCCCGGCACGCTGCCGGTCGCCAACCGCGGCGCCGTCGAGCGGGCGATCTGCTTCGGCCTCGCCGTCGGCGCCAAGATCGCGCCGGTCTCGGTCTTCGCGCGCAAGAACTACTTCTATCCCGACCTGCCGAAGGGCTACCAGATCAGCCAGTACGAGACGCCGGTGGTGCAGGGCGGCGGCGTCGACTTCTTCGTCGGCGAGGCCGCGCACCGCGTCGAGCTGACGCGTGCTCATCTCGAGGAAGACGCCGGCAAGTCGATCCACGGCGTGCCCCGCGACGACGACGACGCTGACGCTTCGGGTGGCGGACCACTCGACTTCCACGGCGACTGGTCCGGCATCGACCTCAACCGCGCCGGCACGCCGCTGCTCGAGATCGTCACCGAGCCCGACATGCGCTCGAGCGCCGAGGCCGTCGAGTACGCGAAGGCGCTGCATGCGCTCGTCGTCTGGCTCGGCATCTGCGACGGCAACATGCAGGAAGGCAGCTTTCGCTGCGATGCCAACGTCTCGGTGCGGCGGCCAGGCGCGCCCTTCGGCACCCGCCGCGAGATCAAGAACTTGAACAGCTTTCGCTTCATGCAGCAGGCGATCGACTACGAGGTGCAGTGGCAGATCGACCTCATCGAAGACGGCGGCACGGTGCAGCAGGCAACGGTGCTGTTCGACCCGGAGCACGGCGAGACGCGCGCCATGCGCTCGAAAGAAGACGCCCACGACTACCGCTACTTCCCCGACCCCGACCTGCCGCCGCTGGCGATCTCTGCGGAGTGGATCGAGCGCATCCGCACCACCATGCCGGAGCTGCCGCGCGAGAGGGCGGCGCGCTTCCAGGCCGAGTTCGGGCTCGGTGCCTACGACGCTCGCGGCGTGACAGCCTCGAAGGCGACCGCGGCCTATTTCGAGGCGGCGGCGCGCGCCAGCGGCCAGCCCAAGCTGGTCGCCAACTGGATCATGGGCGAGATCTCGCGGCGCCTGAACGCCGCTGCGACCGAGGCCAACCCGGTGCCCGCCGAGGCGCTGGCGGCGCTGGTCGGCCGCGTCGCCGACCAGACGATCTCGAATGCCGCCGCCCGCCAGGTCTTCGATGCGCTCTGGCAGGGCGAAGGCCGCGACGTCGATGCCCTGATCGAGGCCAAGGGCCTGCGGCAGATGCGCGATGCCGGCGAGCTCGAGCGCATCGTGGCCGAGGTGATCGCCGCCAACCCGAAGTCCGTGGAAGAGTTCCGCGCCGGCAAGGACAAGGCGTTCAACGCACTCGTCGGCCAGGCGATGAAGGCCAGCAAGGGCAAGGCCGACCCTACCGTGGTCGGCGCGCTGCTTCGGGCCCGACTGGCCTGACGACTCCGACCGCTACCGCGCTGCGCTCTTTGTGCAGCCGGGAGACAGCGGCGGTGAGGAATACAACGAGCCGGGCGGCGTGCCGGTCCAGAACTTCCTCAAGCGGGCCAGCTGCTTGTCGTAGCGATCGTTGATCCGATTCACTTCCGCTTCCTGGGTCTGGATGAGCTGCTTCTGGGCGGCGAGGCCAGCATCGTTGGCGTCGAGCGCGAGCTTCAGCTTCAGGGGCACCGGCTTGCCGACGTAGAACTCCGCGTCCTCGAGCAGCGGCTTCCTGTCCTTCAGCAGCACCTCGATGCGCTCCTTCGACTTGGCAACCAACGTGCGGCTGTCGTCGAGCGACTTTTCCCGGCTCTTGCGGTGGCTGGCTTCGTCCGGATAGGTCTGCATCAGGCTGCGGTCGCGACGCGATTCTTCACGCCGGCCGACGCGATCGGCCTCGGCCTCGCGCGTGCAGGCGTCGCGCTCCTGGACCTGCTCTTCCGTGAGCGTCGGCGGAACGATGCGATTGATCGAGCCGTCGGAGTTCATGACGCGCTGCTCGACCTGGTCGCACTCGGCGATCTGGCGATCGCGCGTGATTCGCTTGCCGTTCAACGTGCACGAATAGATCTGCGACTTCGAGGAGCCGACTTGGCCGGCCGCTTCGCCACACAGCATCAGCGCCGACACCGCGAGCGCCGAAGCGAGGACGGCACGCCATGGCCCGGCGGCCTCAGACGCCATATTTCTCGCGATAGCGGGTGACCGCTTCGGTGTGAGCGGCGAGGGACGGGTCGGCATCGGAATTGAGATAGTCGAGCAGGTCGGCGAGCGTGGCGATCGCGATGACGGGCAAACCGAAGTCGCGTTCGAAGTCTTCAACGGCCGAGTGCGCAGAAAGGTTGTCTCCAGCTCCGCCGCGTTCCATTCGGTCGAGCGCGATGAGTACCGCCACCGGCTCGGCTCCTTCGCGCCGAAGCAGCTCCACCGATTCGCGCTTCGAGGCGCCATCGGTGATCACATCATCGACGATGACGGTGCGGCCGCGCAATCGGGCACCGACAACGAGGCCGCCTTCACCGTGATCTTTTGCTTCCTTGCGGTTGTAGGCGAAGGGCACGGCACGGCCGCGCGTGCCGAACTCGATGGCGATGGCCGCTGCCAGCGTGATGCCCTTGTAGGCCGGACCGAACAGCATGTCGAACTCGAGGCCCGAGGCGACGAGACGCCGCGCATAGAATTCGCCGAGGCGCATCAGCTTGGCGCCGTCGTCGAACAGGCCCGCGTTGAAGAAGTACGGCGACAGTCGCCCCGCCTTGGTCTTGAATTCGCCGAACCTCAGCACACCAGATTCCACCGCGAACTGCACGAACTCGCGTGCGACCGTGTCGTCGGGGGCTTCGCTGCTCATCGGAAGACGCTCGTGTTTCGCCTCGTCTCGCTGAACCTGAACGGCATTCGCTCGGCGGCTGCGAAAGGCTTCGAGGCCTGGGCCGAAGGGGTGGGCGCCGATTGTATGGGGGTGCAGGAGATCAAGGCCCAGGCCGACGTGGTCACGGGCCGATTCGACACCGTGGCCGGCATGAAGGGGCAGTTCCACTTCGCCGAGAAGAAGGGCTACTCGGGCGTCGGCCTCTACAGCAGGAAGCGGCCGACTCTCGTGAAGCCGGGCTTCGGCGACGCCGAGTTCGATGCCGAGGGCCGCTACCTCGAAGCCCGCTTCGACCGCGCCGGCAGGCGCGGCATGCCGCGCCTGAGCATCGTGAGCTGCTACTTTCCGAGCGGCTCGTCGGGCGAGCATCGTCAGGCCGCCAAGTTCCGCTTCCTCGACCTCATGGCGCCCTACCTGCACGCCCTCGCCCAGGAGCGCGAGGTCATCCTGATCGGCGACATCAACATCGCCCACAAGGAGATCGACCTGCGCAACTGGAAAGGCAACCGCAAGAACAGCGGCTTCCTGCCCGAGGAGCGCGCCTGGATGACGCGCCTGTTCGACGATCTCGGCTACGTCGACGTGTTCCGGACCCTGAACCCGCATCCCGAGCAGTACACGTGGTGGAGCAACCGCGGCCAGGCGCGCGCCAAGAACGTCGGCTGGCGGCTCGACTACCACCTGGCGACGCCGGGCGTCGCGTCGCTGGCGAAGAGCGAGCACATCTACCTCGAGCAGCGCTTCAGCGATCATGCGCCGCTCGTCATCGACTACGACTTCAACTTGTGAGGGCCTCACCATGAGCCTCGAGACCATCGAGATCGAGACCGCCCCGAACCCGACGGCCAGCGTCATCGTCCTGCACGGCCTCGGCGCCGACGGCAACGACTTCGTGCCGGTGGCGCGCGAGCTCGACCTCGCCGGCACCGGCGCGGTCCGCTTCGTCTTTCCGCACGGGCCGATGCGGCCGGTGACGATCAACGGCGGCTATGTCATGCGCGCCTGGTACGACATCCTCGGCCTCGACTCGCACCAGCAGCGCGAGGACGAAGCCGGCCTGCGCGAGTCGCAGGCGCTGGTCGAGGCGCTCGTCGCGAAGGAGAAGGCGCGCGGCGTCGCGGCTTCGCGCATCGTCATCGCCGGTTTCAGCCAGGGGGCCGCGATGACGCTGATGACCGGACTTCGTCACGGCGAGCGCCTGGCCGGCCTCGTCGGCCTGTCGGGCTACCTGCCGCTGGCCGCCCAGGCCGAGGCCGAGCGCCACGCTGCCAATCGCGACGTGCCGATCTTCCTCGCCCACGGCAGCGCCGACCCGGTCATCCCGATCGCTCGCGGTCGCCAGTCGCGCGACCTGCTCGCCGGCATCGGCCACCCGGTCGAGTGGCACGAGTACCCGATGCCGCACTCGGTGTGCGCGGCCGAGATCACCGACCTCGGCCGCTGGCTGCGACGCACGCTCGCGCTCTGAGTCCGGCACGGCGACACGGCGCGGCAGCGCTTCAGCGCGTCGACCGCGCCAGCACGGCACTGACGACGGCCTGATCGACCTCCGGCGCGCTCGCCGCCGCGCTCCGCACCGGCGCCGACGCCGGCCCAGCCCGCACCAGCTGCCCGGCGCGCACCGTCTGCGCAGCGCCGATCAGCGCCCCGGCCTCGAGCGCCGCCGATGCCAGCGCCGCCGCCATGATCAGGACGACGAAGAGACCTTCGTCGAGATACGAACCTACCCTGTATTTGCTCATGTTCTTCCCCGGTGGTCGAGTGGCGACGCGCCATCGACTGGCCGCAACTCTAGGAAGATCGAGCTTCGCGTTCAGTGGCGCAATGCGCGCCCGAAATGCGCTTTATTCACGCTGCCGGCAGCCCTGCAGCCGATCACCAGCCGGCCGGAGGCTTCCTCAGCACCGTGATCCAGCCCGCCTCGATGGCGATGTAGCCGCCGGCGCTCAGGTCCTTGAAGATCCGGCTCACCATCTCGCGCGAGGCACCGACGCGATCGGCGATGTCCTGCTGCGTGAGCTTCTCGCGCACGCGCCGCACCGGGCCGCCTTCGACCGGATCGGAGAGGTCGGCGAGCAGGCGGATGACGCGCGCATAGACGTCTTCGAGCGCCAGGCTCTTGACGCTCTCGGTCGCCTGGCGCACGGAGCGGATCAGCTTGAGGATGAGGTGCGAAGCGAAGTCGGGGTGGGCGGCGATGAACTCGCGCAGGTTGGCGCCGCTCACCACCGAGCACGTGGTCGGCACCAGCGTCATCACCGACGAGCTGCGGGTGCCACCGTCGAGGCTCAGCTCGCCGACGTATTCGCCGGCGCCGTGGGTGGCGATCACCACCTCCTTACCTCCGGCATTGGTCGAGTAGACCTTCACCCGACCGCTGAGCACGATGTAGATCGAGTCGGCCGAATCGCCTTCGTTGATGAGCACGGCCTGCGCCGGATACGGCTTGACGCCGCCCTGCATCGCGATCTCGCGCAGCAGGCCGGGGTCGAGAACGTCGGGTGTGACGGGCGGCGTGCGCATCGCCGTGATTGTCGCGCCGCGGTGTGAATAAGTCACATCGGCAGACCGCCTTCTTCAACTTACAGCGCCGGGCCGGCTCCCTAACCTTGGCGTTCTGTCGAGCTTCGGCTCGCTTCACCGACCGAAGAGGAGATGCCATGTTCGACGCCACCACCACCGCGAATTCGCCCCGCCACCCCGCCACCGCCGCCAGTGCCTGGTTCGCAGCGCGCGACATGCCCGGAGCCGACCTTTCCCGCGGCCGCGGCCAGGTGATGGCCAGCGAGAGCGTGCCGACGGCCGTCTGGCACTGGCTGGCGGCGGCGCTCGACGAGCTCGACTACGGCATCGTCCTCCTCTTCGACGGCATGAACATCGTCCACATCAACGACGCCGCCCGCGTCGAGCTCGACGACGCCCATCCGCTGCAGATGCTCGGCAGCGAACTGCGGCCGAAGCTGGCCCGCGACGTCGCGCCGCTGCACGATGCCGTCACCGCTGCGTCGCTGCGCGGCATGCGCCGCCTGCTCACGCTCGGCAAGGACTCGCAGCGCGCCAGCGTCTCCGTGATCCCGCTCGAAGCGGCCGACGCCGGCCCGCGCGCCGTGCTCGTCGTGCTCGGCAAGCGCGCCGTCTGCGAGTCGCTCTCGGTGCAGGGCTTCGCCCGCGGCTACGGCCTCACCGGCGCCGAGACCCGCGTTCTCATCGCCCTCTGCAACGGCGTGCCGCCGGCCCAGATCGCCACCCAGCTCGGCGTCGCGGTGTCGACGGTGCGAAGCCAGATCGGCAGCATGCGGCAGAAGACGGGTGCGGACAGCATTCGCGACTTGGTGAGGCAGGTGGCGGTGTTGCCGCCGGTGAAGGGGGTGCTGCGGAAGGCTGGCGCGCCGATCGTGTCGCGCTTGTTTTCCATGCAGCTGGCGCTGCCTTGAGCAGCGGTCCGGTCTTTGGCCCTTGCCCGCTACGGGCAGGCGAAGCGACGAATCTGGATCAAAGCGCCGGACTCATCGGCTTCGATCGTCGCCAGCACGTCAACCGTTCTTCGCGCGACGACTAGACGCCCGGCGGCGCAAACCTCACCGCCGGCTTCGCCGCCCTCTCATACAGCCCTTCGACCTTCCCCAGATTCCTCTCGATCTCGCTGATCCGCGTCGGCCCCGACGGGTGCGTGCTCAGCAGCTCGACCGGCGCGCTGCGGTTCGCGGCGGCCATCTTCTGCCACAGCGTGACGCCCGCCCGCGGGTCGTAGCCAGCGCGGGCGGCGAGCTCGAGGCCGACCAAATCGGCTTCGGTCTCGTCGGCGCGGCCGAAGCGCAGGGTCAGGAGGCGCCCGCCCATGTCGGCGAGAAGGCGGCCGCCGTTGCCGAGGCCGAAGATCGCCGAGCCGATCTCGATGGCGCCGCGCGTGGCCATGGTCTTGCCCATCTGCTCGCGCGCATGCTCGCGCAGGGCGTGGGTCATCTCGTGGCCCATGATCATGGCGACCTCGTCGTCGGTCAGCTTCAGGCGGTCGAGAATGCCGTAGAAGAAAGCGATCTTGCCGCCCGGCATGCAGAAGGCGTTGATTTGCTTGCTGCCGATCAGGTTGACTTCCCAGCGCCAGCCACGGGCGCGCTCGTTCCAGGCCGGCGCGAACGGGATGAGCTGCTCGGCGATGGCGCGCAGGCGCTGCGCTTGCGGGTGGCTGGCCGGCGCGAGCCGTTTCTGCTGCGCGGCCTGGCTCACCATCGACACGTACTGGCCGCGGGCCGCGCGCTCGATCTGGTCGGCCGAGACCAGCCGCGACATCGACGACGGCGGCCCGACATCGACGCCTTCGCGGGCGAGCGCCGGCACGCCGGTCGACGCCGCTGCGCTCGCCGCCAGCAAGCGCAAGAAGACGCGGCGGTCGCAGGCGCAAAGCGCGCAGCCGAACCGTCGGTCGCCCGGGCGGTCGTCGTCAGCCACGGTGGGCCTCGGCTTCGACGGGAGCATCCTGAAGCCGCTCGATCGGCCCCTTCAACCAGGCCAGCATCGCCAGCGCCGGCAGCGCCGCGATCGTCGAGGCGATGAAGAAGGTCGGCCAGCCGATCGACAGCACCAACACGCCGGCCAGCGGCCCGACCCAGACCCTTCCCACCGACGCGAACGCGCTCAGCAGCGCGAACTGGGTGGCGCTGAAGCGGGCGTTGCACAGGCCGATGAGGAGCGCCAGGAATGCGGCCGTGCCCATGCCGCCCGACAGGTTCTCGGCCGCGATCACGAGCAGCAGGCCGCCGTCGACGGGCGTGGCCGCTGCCAGCTTCACGAAGCCCCAGTCGAAGGCGGGGATCACGAGCCCGGGCAGCATTCCCTTGCCGTTGACGGCCAGCCACCAGAAGCCAAGGTTACTCACCATTTGCAGGAAGCCGAAGACGACGAGCGCGCGCCACAAACCCAGCCGGATCATCAGCGCGCCGCCCAGGAGGGCGCCGACGATCGTGAGCCAGAGCCCGATCACCTTGTTGACGACGCCGACCTCGGCCGGCCCGAAGTGCATGCCCTGGAGCAGGAACGGCGTCATCAGCGAGCCGGCGAACGCGTCGCCGAGCTTGTAGAGGACGATGAAGGCGAGGAAGGCCAGCGCCCCGGGCTGCGAGAAGTAGTTGCGCAGGCCGCCGAGCAGCGTCTCGAAGCGCGCGGCGCGCGCCGCCCACGCCGCCAGCGGCAGGGTGACGACGATGCCGATCAGCAGCACGCCGAGGTCGAGCCAGCGGCCGGCGAGCTCGCTCGTCGTGGCGCCGGCGAAGAGCGGCCGCACGACGCGATCGGTGACGAGATAGCCCACCGCCACCGCGGCGACGACGGCGAAAAAGCCGAGCACGTCGTTCCTGGCGACGCTGGTCGGCCGCACCGAAGTCGCGGCGACCTTCGGCAGCAGCGTCGCCGAGACCACGGCAGCACCGGTCATGATCATCGCCATGACGCGATAGACCTCCGGCCAGGTCCAGCCGCCGCCCTGCGCCGGGTCGACCCAGATCAGCGTGATGCCACCCGAGACCACCATCGCCAGCCGGTAGCCGGCCACGCTCAGCGACGAGCCGAGACCGCGCTCGTCGGCAGCGAGAAGGTCGACCTGGTAGGCGTTGAAGACGACGTCCTGCGACGCCGACATGAAGGCGACGAGGCCAGCCAGCAGCGCGAATACCTGGATGGCGCCTGCCGGCGGCGTCGACGCCATCCAGAGCAGGGCGCCGGCGAGGCCGAGCTGAGTCAGCACCAGCCAGCCGCGGCGGCGGCCGAGCCAGGGCGGCTCGAAGCGGTCCATCAGCGGCGCCCACAGGAACTTGAAGGTGTAAGGCAGGCCGACCAGGGTGAGAAAACCGATCGTCGCCAGGCCGACGCCCTCGGCACCGAGCCAGGCCTGCATCGCCTGGCCGGAA
>Ga0123338_10005122_pt1 | contig 11293 bp, 10 predicted proteins | sample grotaG_FD_89793 | JGI IMG/M metagenome (GOLD analysis project Ga0123338, IMG submission 89793) | Glacier valley bacterial and archeal communities from Borup Fiord, Nunavut, Canada, to study Microbial Dark Matter (Phase II) -... | ecosystem: Environmental > Aquatic > Freshwater > Ice > Glacier ...
CGAGCCGATCACCGCCGCATCGTCGAAGCCCTGGGCGCGAAAAAGAGCGAGCACATCGCCGACCGCGGCCCGGTCGCAGGTGACGAGCAGGCCGCCCGACGTCTGCGGATCGGTCAGCAGGTCGCGTGCAATGGCAGGCAACGAGGGATCGAGGCCGACCTCGACGCCGTAGCCCGCCCAGTTGCGGCCTGACGCGCCGGTGACGAAGCCGTCGCGCGCCATCCCGGCGACGCCGGCCAGGAGCGGCACCTTCGACCACTCGATCGTCACCGCGAGCTTCGCGCCGCGCGCCAGCTCGAGCGCATGGCCGGCGAGGCCGAAGCCGGTGACGTCGGTGATCGCGTGCACGCCCTGCATGTCGGCGAGCGCGATGCCGGGCGTGTTGAGGCGCGTCGTCGTCGCGATCAGCTGCTCGTAGCCGGCGGCGTCGAGGGAGCCTTTCTTCAGCGCCGCCGAGAGCACGCCGACGCCGATCGGCTTGCCGAGGACGAGCACGTCGCCCGGCCTGGCGTCGGCGTTGCGCCGCACCTTGTCGGGATGGACAAGGCCCATGACGACGAGACCGTAGATCGGCTCGACCGAATCGATCGTGTGGCCGCCGGCGATCGGAATGCCGGCCTGGCGGCACACGGATTCGCCGCCGCGGATGACGGCGCCGATCTGCTCGACGGTGAGCTTGTCGATCGGCATCGCCACCAGCGCCAGCGCCATGATCGGCCGCCCGCCCATCGCGTACACGTCGCTGATCGCGTTGGTCGCGGCGATGCGGCCGAAATCGAACGGGTCGTCGACGATCGGCATGAAGAAGTCGGTCGTCGCGATCAGCGCCTGCGTGTCGTTGAGCCTGTAGACGGCCGCGTCGTCGGCGGTCTCGATGCCGACCATCAGCTCGGGCGGCACGATGCCTCCGGCGCTCGAGCGCAGGATCTCGGAGAGCACGCCGGGCGCGATCTTGCAGCCGCAGCCGCCGCCGTGCGAGAAGCTGGTGAGGCGCAGCGGATCGGCGTCGGGCGGAGCGAGCGGCGTGAAGGCGGTCATGGCGGGTCCGATCGTTCGATGAGGAAAGCGTTCCGATTCTCTCAGCGGCGCGTCTTCGATGAAGCGACAAGGTCGAGCACGAGCGCGCGCACGGCGTTGCGCTCGGCCGCCGGCCGAAAGAGCGGCTCGCGGCCGTCGCACTGGGCGGCGAGGTGCAGGGCGAAGGCGTCGTCGGCCAGAAAGCGCCGCATCAGCGCGGCGAGCGCGTCAGCGTCACCGACCGCGAAGTAGCCGTCGTAGTCGGCTCCGAGCAGGCCGATGTTGCCGTCGATGTCGCTCGCCAGCACCGGCACGCCGGACCGAATCGCCTCGATCACGACGTTGGCGCCGCCTTCGATCCGGCTCGTGTGCACCAACGCCCGGGCGCTCGCGATCGCGCGCCGGGCCGCGGTGTGCGAGAGCGGGCCGAGCCAGCGATAGGCGGGGCAATCGGCCATCGTCGCGCGCGCCGCGTCGGCGAGCGCCGGATCGAGCGCGGCGCCGATGTGCGCGATCGTCGGCGTCTCGGGCGAGGTGACGAGCAGACGCGCGGCGCGCATCAGCGTGCGCGGATCCTTCTCGTCGCGCAGGTGGCCGACGGCGACGAAGTCTGGATCGGCCGGCGTGCGCTGCGCTGCGAGCGCGGGCGCCGACTGCACGATCACGACTGCCTTGGCGCGCGCCACCGCGTCGAGCCGCGCCAACCCGGCCTCCTGCAGCACGACGACGCGGCTGGCACACTTGACCGAATGTCGTGCATGCGGGTCATCGTCGAGGTCGCGGTACAGGTCGGTGCCGGTCAGGACGAGCACCAGCGGCGCTGCGGGCCGATGCTGCCGCCAGCGTGCGATCGAGTCGGCCGAACGCAGGGCGTGCAGCGCGATCAGGACATCGGCATCGTCGTCCTCGCGCCAGCTGCTCGCGATCGTCGCGTCGGCGACGGGGGCGAGAAAGCGTCGCCAGCGCGCGGCGGTGTGCCAGTTGCCGTTGTTCGCCGCGGCGAGGGCCGGCGACACGATCGTCACCCGCGGCATCGGCTGGGACGCGACGTGCATCGGCCCATGATGTCACGCACGCGATCGGCCGATCGACATGGACGCTGATCCGCGCCGCCTCTCTGGCGCCGCGCTCGCGACCGCCCTGCGCGACAGTCGCGCGACGACGCTCGCGCGCACTTTCGATCGCGACGACTGGCGCGTGCCGCCGCAGGCTGGCGTCAATCCGGTCGTCTGGGAGCTCGGCCACATCGCCTGGTTCGCCGAGTTCTGGATCCTGCGCGGACCGCATCGCGTCGACGCCGACGGCCGCGTCGGCGCCGAGCGGCAGGCGCGCATCGCCGGACCCGACGCGATCTTCGATTCGTCGCGGCTGGCGCACGACGATCGCTGGACCGCGCCGATGCCGGGTCGCGATGGACTCGCCGCCCGAATGGCCGAGCAGCTCGCGGCCTGCATCGACGCGATCCCTGCCGCGGATGACGACAAGGCGACCTACTTGCATCGCCTCGCCCTCTTTCACGAAGACATGCACGGCGAGGCGTTCGCCGGGCTGCGCGCGACGCTCGGTTGGCCGGCGCCGGACGGGCTCGCGCTCGCCGCGATGCCCGCCTCGGAGCCGATCGAGATCGCTGGCGGCGACGTCGAGCTCGGCCGGGATCCGCACGCTCCCGGCTTCTCGTTTGACAACGAGAGCCCGCGCCGGCGCGTGCGCATCGCGCCGTTCGAGATCGACGCCGCGCCGGTGACGAACGCGCAGTTCGAGCGCTTCGTCGACGCGGGCGGCTACGACGCGCCGGCGTGGTGGCCCGGCGACGCCGGCGCGTGGCGACGCCGTCAGGCGCGCGCCCGGCCCGAGCGCTGGCGTCGCAGCCAGGACGGCCGATGGCAGCAGCGCTGGTTCGACCGCTGGATCGCGCTCGAGCCCGACGCGCCGGTGATCCACGTCAACGCCTTCGAAGCCGAGGCCTGGGCGTGCTGGGCCAGCCGCCGCCTGCCGAGCGCGGCCGAGCGCGAGCACGCTGCAGCCGACCCGCGCCTCTGGTGGGGCCGCAGCGTCTGGGAATGGACGGCGAGCGCCTTCGAGCCGCATCCCGGATTCGTCGCCGGACCCTACCGCGACTACTCGGCGCCGTGGTTCGGCGATCATCGCGAGCTGCGCGGCGGGTCGTTCGCGACCCACGACCGTCTGCACGACCGCGCCTACCGCAACTTCTTCACCCCGGACCGCAGCGACGTCTTCGCGGGCTTTCGCACCGCCGCGGCGCGCTGACATCACAAGAAAGGCTCTCGCCATGTCTCTCCTCCGATCGCTTCTCGCCGGTGCCGCGCTCGTCGCCGGCATCGCGTCCACGCCTGCCGTGCTCGCCCAGGGCGGCGTGCTGCGCGTCTCGGCGATTCCCGACGAGGCGCCGACGGAGCTCCAGCGCAAGTTCAAGCCGCTCGGCGACTACCTGAAGCAGGAGACCGGGATGGACGTGCAGTTCATCCCCGTCACCGACTACGCCGCCGTCGTCGAAGGCCTAGCGACCAACAAGCTCGACCTCGCCTGGCTCGGCGGCTTCACCTACGTGCAGGCGCGCATCCGCACCAACGGCGGCGCCGTGCCGATCGTGCAGCGCGCCGAGGACGAGAAGTTCACGAGCCGCTTCATCGTGCCGGTGAACAGCACCGCGAAGACGCTCGCCGACCTGAAGGGCAAGACCTTCGCCTTCGGCGCGCCGTCGTCGACCTCGGGCAGCCTGATGCCGCGCTACTACCTGATGCAGGCGGGCATCGATCCCGAGCGCGACTTCAAGTCGGTCGCGTTCTCTGGCGCGCACGACGCGACCGTCGCCTTCGTCGCTGCCGGCCGCGCCGAGGCCGGCGTGCTCAACGCCTCGGTGATGGACAAGCTGATCGAGAGCAAGAACGCCAACGTCGAGAAGGTCCGAGTGCTGGCGATCACACCGCCCTACTTCGACTACAACTGGACCGTGCGCCCCGGCCTCGATCCGGCGCTCACGAAGAAGCTCACCGACGCGTTCCTGAAGCTCGATCCGTCGCAGCCGGCGATGAAGGAGATCATGGACCTGCAGCGCGCCTCGAAGTTCGTGCCGACGAAGAACTCGAACTACGACGGCATCGAATCGGCCGCGCGCTCGGCCGGGCTCGTCAAGTAGTCGCCGATCGCATGCCAGGCGACGTGCGCCTCGACGGCGTCGGCTTCGTCCACGCCAACGGCCACCGCGCGCTCAAGGGCGTCTCGCTCGAGCTCGCACATGGCGAGCGCGTCGCCGTGATCGGGCCGTCGGGCGCGGGCAAGACGACGCTGGTGCGCGTCCTCGGGACGTCGCTGCGGCCGACCGAGGGACGGATCGAGATCGACGGCGTCGACCCGTGGCAGCTCGGCGCGGGCGGACTGCGCCGGCTGCGTGCGCGCATCGGCGTCGTCCACCAGAGCGCGCCGATCCCGCCGCGCCTGCGCGTCGTCACCGCCGTCCTCGCCGGACGCCTGGGCGCGTGGCCGACCTGGAAGGGGCTCGTGTCGCTGCTCGTGCCGAGCGATGCCGAAGGCGCACGCGAAGCACTCGCGCGCCTCGATCTCGGCGACCGCGTCTTCGACCGCTGCGATCGCCTCTCGGGCGGCCAGCTGCAGCGCGTCGGCATCGCCCGCGTCCTCTACCAGCGGCCCGACTACCTGCTCGCCGACGAGCCGGTGTCGGCGCTCGACCCGACGCTGGCCGACCAGAGCGTCGGTGCGCTCGTCGAGGCGAGTGCATCGGGCGGCGCGACGCTGGTCGCGTCGCTGCATGCCGTCGATCTGGCGTTGAAGTGGTTCCCGCGCACGATCGGCATGAAGGCCGGCGCCATCGTCTTCGACCGGCCGACCGTGGCCGTGTCGCGCGCGATGCTGCACGAGCTCTATGCGACCGAAGGCCGCGTGCTGCCCGAGCAGGGCGTCGAGCCGATCGCCGATCTGCGTTCAGACAACGTCGTCGCGCTGGCACGGCCCGGATGCCAGTGAGCTCGCTCGCCGCGCCGGCGCTCGCGCCACCGCTGCGCGATCCGGCAGCACGCTCGCGGCTCACGGCGCTCGTCCTCGTCGTCGCGGTCCTCTGGCCGTTGCTCGCGCTCGCCGACTTCCGGCCGTGGCTGCTGTTCGAGCCGGGCAACCTGCAGGTGATGGCGAACTTCCTCGCCGGCTTCCTGCCGCCGTCGACCGCGCCCGACTTCCTCGCCCTGCTCGCCAAGGCGACGCTCGAGACGCTCGCGATCGCGACCGCCGGCATCGCCCTCGCCATCGTGATCGCGGTGCCGCTCGCGATCGTCGCGACGCGCGCGCTCGCGGTCTCGCGGATCGGGCCTGGCCCGGGCCGCGGCCTTGGTGTCGTCGTGCGGACGGCTGCGCGCGGCCTGCTCACCGTGCTGCGCGCGATCCCCGAAGTCGTGTGGGCGCTTGTCTTCGTGCGCGCCCTCGGCCTCGGCCCGGGTGCAGGCGTGCTCGCGCTCGCCGTCACCTACGGCGGCATGCTCGGCAAGGTCTACACCGAGATCCTCGAGTCGGGCGACACCCGCGCCGCACGTGCGCTGCTCGAGGCCGGCAGCCCGCGCCTCGGTGCCCTGTTCTACGCGCTCGTGCCCGGCGCAGCGCAGGAGCTCGCGTCGTACACGGTGTATCGCTGGGAATGCGCGGTGCGCGCCTCGGTGGTCATGGGCTTCGTCGGCGCCGGCGGCCTCGGCCAGTTGATGGACCAGTCGATGAAGATGCTCAACGGCGGCGAGGCGAGCACGATCCTCGTCACCTTCCTACTTCTCGTCCTCGTCGCAGATGCGCTGAGCGTCGTGATCCGCAAGGTGCTGGCGTGAGCGCCGCGTCGATCCGCCCGGCGTCGCCACCGACCCGGCTCGAGCCGTGCTGGGCGTGCATCGCGCTCACGGCCGCGCTGATCGCCGCCGTCGTCGCAAGCTTCGCCTATCTCGCGGTCGACTGGCGACAGCTCTTCAGCGACGAATCGATGCGCCTCATGGCCAAGTTCGTGCGCGAGTTCTTTCCGCCCGACCTCACGCCTGCGTTCGTCGCCAAGGCGGCGTGGGGCGCGCTGCAGACCTTCGCGGTCGCGGCCATCGGCACGCTGCTCGCGGTCGTCGGCGGTGGCGTGCTCGCGTTGCCGGCCGCGGGCCGGTTCGGGCTCGCGCCGCGCCTGGCCGCGCGCTTCGTGCTCAACCTGCTGCGCAGCGTCCCCGAACTGGTGTGGGCCGCGCTGATGGTGATCGCGGCCGGCCTCGGTCCCTTCGCCGGCACGCTCGCGCTCGCGCTGCACACCACCGGCGTGCTCGGCCGCCTCTACGCCGAGAGCCTCGAGAACGTGCCGCCGCTGCCCGAGCGCGCCCTGCGCGACGCCGGCGCCGGGCGGCTCGCCGCGTTCGCCTACGCGACGCTGCCGCTGGTCACGGCGCAGGGCGTCGCCTACGCGCTCTATCGGCTCGAGATGAACATCCGCATGGCCGCGGTGCTCGGCTTCGTCGGCGCCGGCGGCCTCGGCCAGCTGCTCTACTTCCACCTCTCGATCTTCCAGCAGGCGCAGGCGGCGACACTGCTGATCGCGATGTTCCTGCTCGTCTTCGCGGTCGATTCGCTAAGCGCCTGGGCGCGCGGCACACTCGCGAGCGCGCACGGCTGAAGGACGCTCAGCCGCCGAAGCTGTCGAGGCAGGCGACGAGACGCCGGAACTGGGCCGCGTCCGAGCGATGGAAGGCTTCGGCGAACGCCACTCGGTGTTGCAGGCCACGGTAGCGGTTGAGCCCGAGGATCGCTTCGGCGTAGTCGCGGTCGTCCATCTGCGACGCGTAGAGGCGGATCAGCCGCGCCTTCGCGTCGGCGACGACGCCGATGTCGATCGCCGTGTTCGGCCAGAGCGTCGACCAGACCTCGTACGCGAGAACCTCGCCGCGCCAGCCCGCGAGCTCGGTCGCCTGCGCGAAGGCGAGCGCCGTCGCCTGGTGATCGGCGTGGGCGTCGACCGGAAACGGGCAGAAGACCTGCTCCGGACGAAAGATCTTCAGCGCCTCCGCCAACCGCTCGGCGATCGCGCGCTCGTGCCGCACCAAGGAGCCATCCGGAAATTCGAGCTCGACGACGGAGTCGAGCGCGAGCGCCGCCTGCACCTGCTGCATCTCCGCCCGGCGAACCGCCCTGACCTGCGCTGCGGCCACCGGATCGGCGAGCGCGCCCGAGCTGTCGGAGACGAACACGACACAGACCTCGCTGCCTGCTGACTTGTGCAGGAGCAGCGTGCCGCCGCAGGCGATCGACTCGTCGTCGAAGTGCGGCGCGAGCACCATCACGCGGGCGCGGCGCACAGTCTCGAGCTGCACCGGCAGGCGATGCGTGGCGCGGCGCAGGGCGACGAGGAAGCGACGCGCGAGCGCCGAGCGCCAGCGGTTCGAGGTCGACTGCACAGCGCCGTCAGGCCGCGAGCGCGGAGGCGGTGGCGGGCCGCGCCGCGGTCGCCAGCACGCGTCGATAGACGTCGAGCATGTCCTCGGCCTTCACTTCCCAGTCGTAGTGGGTCTCGACCTTCAGGCGCGCGGCGCGGCCCATCGCCGCCCGCTCCGCCGGCGAGTGAGCGAGTCGCACCATCGCCGCGGCCAGGCCCTCGATCAGCGCCGTGCGGCTCGTCGGCTCGACCAGGATGCCGCAGGTGTCGTCGAGGTAGTCGAGCGCGCCACCCCAGGCGGTCGCGATCACCGGCTTGGACATCGACATCGTCTCGAGGATCACCGCGCCGCCGCAGTCGCGCAGGCTCGGCATCACCAGGCCGTCGACCTCCGCGAGCTCGGCCGCGCACGCCGACTGCGACACCCAGCCGGTGAAGCGCACCGGCGCGCCGGTGCCTTCGGTCGGACGCGACGGGAACAGCGACGCGGCCCGCCGATGCAGGCGCTGGCGCTCCTCGCCGTCGCCGATGACCACCAGCCGCATCGGCGCCGATGCCGAGGCGATCGCAAAGGCGTCGAGCAGGATGTCGACCGCCTTCAGCTTGACCAGCCGGCCGACGAAACCGAAGGTGACGACGCCGGTGCTCCGGCGCGGCTGCGGCGGGACCTGGCTCCACAGGTCGAGCTCGACGCCGTTCTCGCCGAGCCGCTCGACCCGGTCACAGACGCCGTCGGGCAGGGCCGCACGCGTGCGCTCGTTGGCGACCAGCAGCATCGCCGCGCGGCGCTTGCCGGGCATCACCTTGTTGAGCCACGAGACCTGGCTCACGCCGACGCGATAGAGCAGCTTCTTGACCGCGCTCTGCTCGGCGCGAAACGCCGGCGGATAGTCCATGCCGCCGTTCATCGGCCCGATGATCACCGGCGCGCCGACGTCGAAGATGATCGACGGCTCGCGCGGCGAGACCGGCGTCGGCTGGTGGATGAGGTCGATGCCTTCGGAGGCGACCAGGCCGCGCACGATCCGGCGTTGTTCGCGCTGCACGACGAGGCGCGAGATGAAGCCCGTCGTGACGTAGGCCAGCATCGGCGGCAGCCAGGTGCCGAGCGTCCAGAGCGTCGTGTGCAGGCGGCTGTCCTCGACGAACTGGATGCGCTTTTCGCCCGGGAACAGCTCGGCGAGCTCGGCGCGGGTGCGCGCGTGCGCAACCAGCCAGACCTCGAAGCCGCGGTTGCGCAGCAGCCGGAAGTAGTGCAACGGCAGGATCGCCTCGCCGCCGAACTTCGCCGAGGCGTGATCGCACACGATCAGGACGCTGAACGAGGTGTCGGTCGTGGAACGGGAATCGGCCTGCCGCCGCATCGAATGTCGCCTTCCTGGCTGCCCGGCCGGGGAGCTGTCTCCGGGCCAACTGTCGAGAATAGTCGGCGACGATTGTCCGACGAACGGGCTGGTCACGGACTGTGACAAACCTTGCACATCGACTGCCGGCGACGGCGGTTCAGCGGGCCGCGACGGCCTTCCTGAACTGCTCCATCGTGTCGCGGATGACCACGTCCTCGTTGCTCACCATGTTGTCTCGGCCCTGGCCGGCGATGAACAGCGTCTCCTGCGTCTCGTAGTCGAAGGCCTGCAAGGCGAAAACGCGGAATCGATACCAGACGTCGAGGATGCTGACGTAGCTGAGGCGAACGACCAGCTTGTCGCCGCGCTCGCTGTCGGGGGCGGCAACGCCCGCCTGGATCTTGACGACGCCGCGGGCCGCGCTCTCGAGGCCGACAGCGGTGTCGAACGACAGTGCCGCGAAGGCGCCGGCATCGGCAGCCTTGACGAAGTCGACCACCGGCACGGCCTTGATCGCGAAGTTCACGTTCTGCGGCAGCGCGCCGCCGGTGGCGCGCGCGACCGCCGCCGGATTGAGCGTGCGGTTGACGACACCGATGACGTTGCCATCGCGGTCGAGCAGCGGCCCGCCGCTGTTGCCGGGCTGGATCTCTGCCGACACCTGGACCTCGCGCGGGTCGTCGCGCAGGCCGGCCGTCGCCGACAGCAGGCCGCGCGTCATCCGCGCCGAGTTGCCGAGCAGGCGGCTGAGCGGATAGCCGATGGTCGAGACCTCTTCGCCCATCGCCGCCGGCCTGGCGAGACGAAAGGCGAGCGCCTGCGCCGCCTCCGGCAGCGGCTCGCGCAGCCTGAGCAACGCCAGGTCGGCCTTGGCGTCGGCCTTGACGACGTCGGCCATCACCCTGCGCCCGGCTAGCGTCACTGTCGCCTCCTTCTGGTCGCCGACGACGTGAGCGCAGGTGAGGAGCCAGCCCTGCGCGCCGATCACGAAGCCCGTGCCCTGCGGCGCCTCCATCGGCTTGGACGGATCGACGATGCGGACACGAAAGCCGAGGTGCTCGATCTCGCTCGAGACGCGCGGCACGACGTGGCGCGGATCGTCGTTGGGCGGGATCAGCAGCACCTCGCGGTACGACTTGAAGCTCTTGGCCTTGACGGCGTCGGAGGCCTTGTCGTTGGTGACGAGCTGGGTCGACGCCGAGCACGCCGCGAGCAACGCGAGCGCCGGGAGAACGATGACGATCCGCAACGACATCGCGTTACGGCGCCGCGCCCACGCGCGGCGGATAGCCGGCCTCGACCCAGCTCTTCGTGCCGCCGTCGAGCGCGGCCGTGCGGCCAGCGCGAGGTAGCGATCGACCTGGCACACCTCCGGGTCGATCAGCGCCCCCGCGCGGGTGTCGGCGCAGCCGAGCAGGTACGACTGGCAGCCGCCGGCGGCGACCTGCTCGAAGATCATGGCCGTGCCTCCAGCGGATCCCATGCCTCGAGCCAGCGGGCGAAGTTTTCGAGGCCCTGGTCGAGCGAGGTGCGCGCCCAGGGGCCGATCGCAGCGAGCAGACGCTCCGGGTCGGCGCAGGTCAGCGGTACGTCGCCGGCCTGCATCGGTTGGAATTCGATCACCGCGGGCCGGCCGACGGCGCGCTCGAGCGAGGCGATGAAGTCGAGAACCTTGACCGGCCGGTGGCTGCCGACGTTGAAGACCTCCGCCGGCACGCCGCTCGCGGGCCGCGGCGGACCGCGCTCGAGCAGCCGCACGACCGCATCGACAGCGTCGTCGACGTAGGTGAAGTCGCGCAGCAACTCGCCGCGCGCGAACACCGGGATCGGCTCGCCGCGCCGCATGCGTTGCGCGAACGAGAAGTACGCCATGTCGGGCCGGCCCCAGGGCCCGTAGACGGTGAAGAAGCGCAGGCCAGTGACGGGCAGCGCGTGCACCGCGGCGTACGAATGAGCGATCGCCTCGCCGGCCTGCTTGGTCGCGGCGTAGAGCGACGCCGGCGCGTCGCTGCGGTCGCTTTCCGCGAAGGGCGCTTCGGTGCGCGATCCGTAGACACTCGACGAGCTGGCGTAGACGACGTGGCCGACCTTGACGTCGGCGCACGCCTGGAGCACGGCGACGGAGGCGGCGACGTTCGAGCGCACGTAGTCCATCGGCGCCTCGATCGAGTGGCGCACGCCGGCCTGTGCGGCGAGGTGGACGACGGCGTCGAACGGCCCGTGGCGGCGCAGGAACGCGCTCGTCGCGGCGGCGTCGGAGAGATCGATCGCGTGGCACTCGACACCGAGCGGCGTGAGCAGCGCGGCGACCCGGTCGCGCTTCAGGCGCGGGTCGTAGTAGGCATTGAATTCGTCGCAGCCGACGACCTTCACGCCGGCGCTTGCGAGGCGGGCGACGACGTGCGCGCCGATGAAGCCCGCGGCACCGGTCACTAGGCACAATCGCATGGGCGCTCACTATAGGCTGGCGCTGCGTCCCTGCGACGACGCATCTCCCTCGACGCCTCTTGCGGCC
>Ga0123338_10005123_pt1 | contig 11292 bp, 14 predicted proteins | sample grotaG_FD_89793 | JGI IMG/M metagenome (GOLD analysis project Ga0123338, IMG submission 89793) | Glacier valley bacterial and archeal communities from Borup Fiord, Nunavut, Canada, to study Microbial Dark Matter (Phase II) -... | ecosystem: Environmental > Aquatic > Freshwater > Ice > Glacier ...
AACTATGTAAAATTGCATTGTAAACCACTTTGAGGAAACCGCCGTACACGCAAGTACATACGGTGGTGTGAGAGGACGGTAAAGGCGCAAAATTTATTTTATACCTTTACCTCCTACTTTAATCATTCAACATAACATGAAAGCAATAAATAAAATATTAACTTTTTTTATTGCATCAGTATGGATTGTAAATGGTTTTTTTTGTAAAATACTTCATTTAGTACCCAGGCACCAACAAATTGTATCCAGAATATTGGGAGATAATTATTCTAATATTTTAACAAATAGTATAGGAATACTGGAAATATTAATGGCTGTATGGGTTGTGAGTGGTATAAAAAGACGCTTGAATTCAATAACACAGATTCTAGTAATTGGAATAATGAATATTTTAGAATTTATTTTAACTCCTGATTTACTTCTATGGGGTAGGGCAAATTTATTATTTGCATTTATCTTTATCATTATAATCTACTACCATGGATTTATATTAAATAAAAAAATTACAACTAGCCATTAATAATATGTTTTCATATTTAAAAAATCATCCCTTTGCTGTTGAAGCCCACTTTGATACTTCGCTTGTTTTAACTTTTGCTGTTCTAAAAGAAGATATTGAACACTTAATTCCAGAATGCTTAGAATTAGATGTATTTCATGAAAAATGGGCATTTATTGCCGTTGCAATGGTTGATACCAAAAAACTAAGACCAAAAGGTTTCCCTAAAATATTAGGTAATGATTTTTTTTTAATAGGTTATAGAATTTTTGTTAGATACAAAAATAATATGGGTAAGAACCTAAGAGGGTTATTTATAATAAAATCCGAAACAGATAAAAAGAAGATGGAATTGTTAGGAAATTTTTTTACACATTATAATTATTCTACAACCGATATTCAGAAAAGTTTTAATAATAATAACACAATTATAAAATCTATTAAATCAAATTTTAAAATTGAGTTGGATACTAAAAATGATCAAGTTGACCTTCCTCAAAATTCTCCTTTTACAGATTGGAAAGAAGCTAGAAAATTTGCAGGACCTTTACCATTTACTTTTACATATGACAATAATTCAAAAAAAGTATTAATAATTGAAGGAGTAAGACAAAACTGGACTCCAATTCCTTTAAAAGTTATTGATTATAATTTTAAATTTTTAGATTCATTGAATATCAAAAGTATTATTTTAGCAAATGCTTTCATTATTAATAATATACCTTATTATTGGAAAAAGGGAAAAATAGAAAATTGGAAAAATTAAGAAAACCATTTCAAGGGGTTTATAACATAATTAGATTTAATTGGCATTTTTATTTTCTTGCTTTTGGTGCTATTTTAATACTTTTTAGTATTAGTAGAATTATACCTGCGTCTTTTCAAATCTTGATAAATATCTTTTTGATCTTAATATTAGGAACGACTTTAATTTCCCTTTTAATATCCTTTTACATTTATGATTTATCAGGAATTTATAATTTAGATTGGCTAAAAATTAGTATTGAATCAGATAGTAAAATAATAAATATTAATGCAGGCTTTGATGAAACAAGTAGCATACTCAAAAATAAGTTTTCAGATTCAGAGTTAAAGATTTTTGATTTTTACGACCCTCTAAAAAATACTGAAATTTCAATAAAACGAGCGCGAAAGGCATATCCGCAAAATACAGCAACTATAAAAATTAATGCAACACTTTTGCCTTTAGAAAATAATTATGCTGATTTCATTTTTATTATTTTTTCAGCGCATGAAATAAGGAATGAAAACGAAAGAATAATTTTTTTTAAGGAATTAAACCGAATTTTGAAAACATCAGGTCAAATAATTATTGTGGAACATATTAGAAATTTAGCAAATCTAATAGTTTATAATGTAGGCTTCTTTCATTTTTTCTCATCAGAAGTCTGGTTTAAAACATTTAAAAATGCTGATTTGTTTGTTTCAAAGGAAATAAAATTTACTCCTTTTATTAAAGCATTTTTATTACAAAAAAATGGAAATCCATCTTAAGATAATTGGTATTTTATTAATGATTTTGAGTTTAATTCATCTTGTATTTCCCAAATACTTTGATTGGAAAAAAGATTTGACCAGTCTGAGTTTAATAAATAGGCAAATGATGTACATTCATACATTTTTTATTGCATTAATAATTTTCTTAATGGGTTTATTATGCCTGACATCATCAAAAGATTTAATTGATACATCCCTAGGTAATAAAATTTCAATAGGTTTATTTTTCTTTTGGTTTTCCAGATTTTTAATTCAACTCTTTGGCTATTCAAAAAAACTTTGGCAAAAGAAAATATTTGAAACAACAATCCATGTTCTATTTTTATTTTTTTGGATTTATTTAAGTTCAGTATTTTTACTAATTAGTAATTTTTCAACCCTCTTAAAAATTACTTTTTAAATGTTATTGGTACAACAAAAGAAAATTTGCACCAAAGCACATTGTCTTTTTTTGAGCGGTTCCCCCATAGCGAAATATTATCAAGATAATCGGTTTGAGAGTTGAGAAAACCGGCTTGAAAGTTAATTCCATAACCATTATTTAAAAAATAATAAAAACCAATGTGAGTTGGTAATGTTAGTGCAACCTGATTGTATGTTTCACCACTCGCACGAGTATTTAGTTGGTTAACAAGTGATTGATTGTTTGCGTCTTTTGGAGTAAATCGCATAAAGCCAAATCCTTGACTTAAGTAAACAATCCAATTTTTATTTCTAAAAATATTTATTTGTATATCGTAATTAATAGAAAAAACACGCGTCTTAAAAAAAGTATTCGGTGTTGCTTGCGTGGTATCGTTAGTGATAAAATTATAATTTAAATTACTACCAGATATGGTTCCATAACTTAAAGCCAAATGCCCATTTAGCCGCTTCTTAAAATTCATTTTCAATCCTATCTGAAAACTTCCATTCCAGATTCTAAAAGATGAATTTAAATCTCCCTTATAGCTATTTGCACTTGTCCCAATTTCTAAAAATCTGGTTACACTATCTTGTTTTTGGCAAAAACAATTATTTAAAACAAAAAATAAAATAAAAAATAAAAAATAATTTTTATGTTTTAAAATCATATCCTGAAATTAAAAATTAAAATTTTAAAAAATAACTACTTTAATCTTCCAGGATTTTCTTTCACAAAAGCCCCCCATGATTTTCCGCCTTTTTGTTGTGGCACATTACCATGAAAATAATGACAAACTGCAACTCCTAAAGCATCTGTAGCATCTAACATTTCGGGCTCAATTTCAAACTTTAAAAGAATTTTTAACATTGCTGCGACTTGTTCTTTTGAAGCATTTCCATTGCCAGTAACTGACATTTTAATTTTTTTTGGGGCATATTCAACTATTGGTACATCCCTCATAAGTGCTGCAGCCATTGCAACTCCTTGTGCCCTTCCTAATTTTAACATCGATTGAACATTTTCTCCATAATAAGGCGCCTCAATAGCCATTTCATCAGGCAAAAACTCATCAATAAGTTGGGTTACCCTTTCGAAAATTTTCTTGAGTTTAATTTCATGATTACTATATTTGCTCAAATGGATTACACCATGCGTAATAATTTCTGGATTTCTGTTTTTAATAATAATTAAACCATAGCCCATTATTCTTGTTCCTGGATCCAACCCTAAAATAATTTTTTCTGAAATACCATTTTGCATTGTGCAAGATAATGATTGACAAACAATTGTACTAACAAGCATTTTTTTTCATGAATTTATTTGAAGTTTGTTTCTTAATTATCAATGTTTTATATATTTTTTTTAATATCCTTTTAATTTTTGGATGGTTAAGAACCCGTTCTATTTCTATCAGTCATATGCCACAATTGTTTATTAGTGTAATTATTGTTGTCAGGAATGAAGAAAATAATATTTTTGAACTACTAAATGATTTAAACCTGCAAAACTATGATCCTAAATTATTTGAATTAATAATTATTGATGATCATTCCAAAGACGAAACCTTAAAAATAATTTCAACTTTCAAAAAACATTCTAATTTTTTAATTCAAGTAATTGAATTAAAAAATTTTATTAATGAAAATTATATTGATAATAATTTTAAAAAGAAAGCTATTGAAATAGGAGTAAATCACGCAAGTGGGGAAATTATTTTAAATACAGATGGTGATTGCAGATTAGGACCTGATTGGATTAAAACTTTTGCAGATTATTTTTTAACTAAAGGTGCGCAATGTGTGTCAGGGCCGGTAACATTTTATAAGGAGAAAAATATATTTGCAAAAATTCAAACCATCGAATTTGCGAGTTTGATTGCCTCAGGTGCAGCTTCGCTCCATTTTGGTTTTCCATCTATGTGCAATGGAGCTAATTTTGCTTATACTAAACAAGCATTTTTGGAGGTGGATGGCTTTGCAGGTACTGCAAATATTCCTTCAGGAGATGACATATTTCTAATGCAAAAAATCCATTCTAAATACCCTAAAAAAGTTTTTTTTATTAAAAATCAAAATGCAATTGTACAAACTGAAGCTCAACCTAACATCAATTTTTTTTATAATCAAAGATTAAGGTGGGCAAGTAAATGGAATATGTATAAAGATTGGACGATAAGCCTAATGGCTATTTTTGTTTTTATATCCAATTTAACCATTTTAATATTCGTCGTTGGGTTATTATTTTCAATTATCAATTTTAATCTGTTCCTAAATGTGATACTATTAAGGTTTGCTGTTGAAATTTTATTTTTGATATTTGTATTAAGGTTTTTGGATAAAACAAGATTAATATTTTTAATCCCTTTGGTTCAAATTTTTTATTTTTTGTATGTTATTTATTTTGGCTTAATTTCATTTTTTAATTTAAGTTATCGATGGAAAGAAAGAAAAATTAGTTCAAGTTAAATCTTAAGAAATTTTTTTATGACGGATCTCGAATATGATATTTTAGATGAACTTTATTTTTTATTATCCTTTGAATCTATAATTAACAAGCTTAATTTAAAAGAAGATACCTGTAAAAACGCACTAGAGGGATTACATGAAAAAGATTGGATTAAATGTTATGAATCTGCAATAATGGAACCCTTTTTAGAAGTACCTGATTTTGAAAGCAATTATAAAAAATATTATTATCTTGCCACAAAAGCAGGCTTATTAGCACATAACAGCAAATGACCGACACTACTACTATTTCAAAAATTCCGCCTGTTACAGAAATAAGCAAGAGCCCGTTTTATTATGTAAAAAAACGTTTGCTTAGTAATAAACCAGCTATGGCTGGTTTGGTTCTTATTATTATCAGTATTGTACTTGCTTTATTAGGTTATTTAATAATGCCTGATAATACACCTAATGCAAATGATTCCGCACCTCAAATAAAAAAAAGGCCACCAATTTTCAGGGTTAAATTATTAAAAGAGAGAAGAAATCAGGAAGTAAAAAAAGTCGATTTTTTTACAAAATTAATAAATGGACAGGAGAGTGAGTATTCTATTACACCAATCGTAAGTTATAGAATTGATGAAAACAAAATGATTGCCTACATACGAATGTTTGGCGATGAAGCAAATGAACAAAAACGCTCAATTGTTGATGCATTATTGCCACTCTACATTGGCAGATCTTTTAAAATTGAACCTGGTGAAGGTTTAGGAAATTATGAAATGAATGGGGATATGGTTACATATCTTGACATTAATGAACTAGCAATGAAAATGTCAAAAAAAGATATGCTTGAACATTTTAAAAGAGAATGCATTGAAGAAAGAACTTATTGGTTAGGAACTGATATGCAGGGTAGAGATATGTTAAGTAGATTGTTATTTGGGATAAGAATTTCTTTAAGTATTGGCCTAATATCAGTACTTATTTCATTTTTTGTTGGGTTAACTTTAGGTTCGTTGGCAGGTTTTTTTGGTGGAAAAGTCGATGCATTTATTATGTGGATTATGACAGTTGTTTGGTCAATACCAAGTATTATGCTTGTAATAGCAATAAGCTTGGCCTTGGGAAGTAGAGGAATATGGGTAGCGTTTGTTGCAGTTGGTTTAACTACATGGGTAGAAATATCACGTGTAGTAAGAGGGCAAATATTAGGTGTAAAACAAAAATTATTTGTTGAGGCCGCAAGATCATTAGGTATTAGTAACCGCAGAATAATAATTAATCATATATTACCAAATATTTTAGGGCCATTAATTGTAATAATGGCTTCTAATTTTGCTTCAGCAATTTTAACGGAAGCTGGCTTGAGTTTTTTAGGCTTAGGGGTACAACCACCTATGCCATCATGGGGGTCGATGATAAATGAAGGATTTGCTGTAATAGGAAGTAGCGACAGCTTTCATTTAATATTTTATCCTAGTTTAAGTATTTGTTTATTGGTTTTAGCATTTAATTTATTTGGAAACGGTTTAAGAGATGCATATGACCCAACAGCAAAAAAATAATTTGCTATAATCAGCATCATTAAGGTTGGAGAGATAGCTATGGAAACCTCGATAGAAAATTATAAGCTTTATGCTCGAGAACTTGAATTAAAAGCAATTCTTGAGGTTACACAAGCTATAAATAATAATTTACCTGAAGATGCACTTTACAAAATTTATCATTTTACCCTCAGAGCAAACTTAAATATTTCACGTTTATGTTTGTATGTATGGGAAGAAAAATGGAAATGTAAAGTTTGCTATGGAACAAAAAATGATTACCATCATATTAATCTTCCAATAAAAACTTTTCTCTCTAAATTAATTACCAACCTCCCTGATATTTCTCTATCTGAAGAATTTGAAGAATTTTCCTTATTAATTCCGGTATTTCATAAAGATGTTCCCGTTGCTTGTGTTTTAGTAAATATCCCTGAGGCAGAAAGTGCTGATACCGCTTTTATACAAACGCTCACTAATATTATAATTGTTGCTATTGAAAATAAAAAACTTGCTGGTCAACAGTTGGCTCAGGAAGCTTTAAAAAAGGAATTAGAAATTGCAAAAGCTGTTCAAACTCAATTATTTCCTAAAAAACTTCCTCAATATGGAAATATTCAAGTAAAAGCTGATTATTACCCTCATCAAATAGTTGGTGGTGATTATTATGATTATATACAAATAGATAAAGATCAATTTTTATTTTGTATTGCAGATGCTTCTGGAAAAGGAATATCGGCCGCTTTATTAATGTCTAATTTTCAGGCAGCTCTCCGAGCTTTGATCAGGCAAACTACAGACCTAAAAAAAATCTTAAATGAATTAAATTATTTAATATTTCAAAATACTGGTGGAGAAAGGTTTATTACTTTTTTTTGCGCTTTGTATAATACTAATGAAAAGAAATTTAAATATATAAATGCTGGCCACAACCCGCCGGTATTTTTAAAATCACAAGGAGCCGAACCTGAATTTTTAGAGAAAGGAACCATCGTATTAGGTGCTTTAAATCAACTTCCATTTTTGCATGAAACTATTTTTGATAATATAGAAGATTTCCTATTGTTTACTTATACCGATGGACTTACAGAAAGTACCAATCATAATGATGACGAATTTGGTTCGGATAGAATAATAGATTTTATAAATACTAATCGTGAGCTAAACCCAGAACAAATTCATGAAGGATTAATGAAAGATTTATCAGATTTTTGTGATGGTAAAGTTTTTTCGGATGATGTTACCTTGCTTACTTGTAAAGTTTGCTAAAAATTATCACCTCTTTTAAATAATACATGTTTTTACACAAAACAAATTTTTTACTGAAAGCGCTTTTTCCGAAAAATGCACTTTACAGAATCCCTCTCCAAAAAAAAACAATTTATTTAACTTTTGATGACGGACCAATACCTGAAATTACTGAATGGGTTTTAGATATTTTGGGACAAAAAAAAATTAATGCGACATTTTTTTGTATCGGGGAAAATATAAAAAAACACCCAAAAATTTTTGAAAGAATTTTAAATCAAAATCATATGGTTGGTAACCATACTTTTAATCATTTAAAAGGATGGAGTACAGATGCAGAAGTGTACAAAGAAAATGCATTATTATGTGAAGAATATCTCCCGCCTTCTACTTATTTATTTCGCCCTCCATACGGACGAATAACCAAAAAACAAGCTAAACTTCTTCAAGAAAAAAAATATAAAATAGTAATGTGGGATGTGTTGAGTGGAGATTTTGAAAAATCGGTTTCTCCAGAAACTTGCTTAAAAAAATGTAGAAAATATACTGAAAATGGTTCAATAATAGTTTTTCACGACAGTATTAAAGCTGCAAAAAATTTAAAATATACTTTACTCAAGTATATTGATTTTTGTTTAAAAGAAGGTTATGAATTTAAAACGTTAGAAAATGAAAATAAATAAATGCGAGAAATAATATAATTTTAGTTTTTAAATTATGAATATTTCGATATTGATAAATTGATAATTATAAAATTATTTTTATAATTTGTGATGGATTTTTTTCTTTTAAAAAAAAAATTAAAAAAAATAATTTACAATTTTACTTATCCATTTTAATCTAGTAATATTTTTTTGTGCCATACTGCAGCAATTAATTTTAAAAAAATTTCATATTAATTATGAAAAAAATTCAGAAAAAGCATTCCCTTGCATTGCGATGGTTTCATTGGATTAATTTTCCGGTGCTTGCTTTGATGATATGGAGTGGAACATTAATTTACTGGGCCTACGATCCTTATGCAATTAAAATTGGTAATTTTACATTATTTAAATTTTATCCTGAAAGTTTCTACAAATCATTAGGTATTCCATTTCGATTGGCGGAAGGGATGTCGTGGCATTTTGCACTAATGTGGATATTTACAATTAATGGTATTTTATATTTTTTATATACAATGATATCTGGTGAATGGAAATTACTAATTCCTAATAAGCATTCTTTTAAAGAAGCTTGGAATGTTGTTTTACATGATATTGGGTTTCGAAAAGATACACTTCCTTTAAGAAAATTTAATGGAGCTCAACAAATTGCTTATACTACAGTAATATTGATGGGATTTGGTTCACTCATTTCTGGTTTAGCAATATATAAACCAATTCAATTCTCTTGGCTTTCATGGCTTTTGGGTGGTTATAAAAATGCAAGAATTATTCACTTTGGACTTACAATAGGATATGTATTTTTTTTTATGATACATATTGCTCAAGTAATTCGTGCAGGATGGAATAACTTTCGGGCAATGGTAGCTGGTTTTGAAGTTATTGATGAAAAAGATTCTACTTCAACTATAAGTGAGCAAAACGTGTAATTTATCTTCTATTTTATGAAACCTTCTCATCCATTAACACCCGAAGAAGAAATTAATATTGAAATTAGAAGGAAAACAATAAAAGCTTTTGCTCTTTTTGGTTTAGCTGGCTTTGTTCCTTTTGGTGTATGGAAATATATTAAAAATCAGCCAAAAACTGATGGTGTTGAAAATCCATTAAGAAATATTTTAGAAATAAATTGTAAATTATCTAAATCATATTTTAGTCAGGTAAGGCTTGCTCCAACTTTCAACAAAAGTGAAGCAGCAAAAAAACCAAAAGTAAATGGACGCGAAGGTTTAAAAAAACCAATAGATTTAACTGAATGGAGTTTAAAAATCACAAGTGATTATAAGGAAAAAAAAATAGTAAGTTTAAATATTGATCAAATAAAATCACTTCCAAAGCACGAAGTAATTTTTGAATTTAAGTGTATTGAAGGTTGGAGCCAGGTGATGCATTGGGGCGGAGCGCGATTATGTGATTTAATGGAAACCTATAAACTTGGTACGCGTGATGGCAGCATATTGAACAATAGTGATTTTAAAAACTTATTTAAATATGTTGGAATGGAAACACCTGACAAAGAATATTTTGTAGGTATTGATATGGAAAGTGCATTACATCCACAAACATTGCTTTGTTATGAATTAAACGGAAAGCCTTTGTCGCAAGACCATGGTTTTCCTTTGCGATTAATTATTCCTGTAAAATATGGAGTAAAAAATATAAAGAGAATTGGAAATATTATATTTACTGATAATCGGCCTGCTGATTATTGGGCTGAACTAGGATACGATTATTTTGGTGGGTTATAACTCGTTTGATATTCTACCAATCTGGTTTATTTTTAGCCTTATTCTTTTGCTTAGAAATTTTCTTTTTATGCATGTAATCATTTTCTTCATTTTGAATAGCATCAAGAATCATCTTTGCTTTCTCCTCACTTAAACCAATATTTTTCCTTTTATTTATTTCGTTATTATCCTCATTGTTTATTTCTGATTTATTATCTGAAGGCTGATCGTTATTCTTTTGGGTAGTATGTTTAGAATTGTTATTTTCTGATTTCTCGTTTGGTCTTTCGCTGATATTAAATTTTTTTAAAATTTCGTAATTATACCTTGCACCATCATTAAAAGGATTTGTTTGTAAAGCTTGCCTTGTTAAGGAAATAGATTTTTCTTTATTATTAATCACGAAAGCCAGAATACCTAATTGTTGCAAGGCAATTGATTTAATCTGAATATTTTTAGAAGTATTAAAATTTTCATAAATAATTCGAGCATTGGCTGTATCGCCTAATTCAAAATAACAATGCGCCAGGTTTAAACTTACAGCCTCTTCATATACCTTATAATTATTTATTAGATTATAATATTTTTCTTTTGCAGGTTTATAATTTTTTTTCCAAAACGCAAACGATGCTTCTTTTTTTAAACGGTTTATGTTATTGTTTCTTGTGAAAAAATTATTTTCAAATACACTTTTCTGAAGAAAAATAGTACTTAAAATAAATATTATTAATGGTTTCATATATTATTGTACTCAAACAGGCTCTCTAAGTTCTTCACCTTTATTTCTTAAATCTTTTACTATTTCTTTTACCTCATTTAATATTTTATTATCACTGAAATTTAAATTATCATCGATCAAATAATGATTTAATTTATTTCTTAATTCCTGAGTAGATAAATTATGATCTAAAATGCCGTTATGTATAATAGAAAATTGACCAGTTTCTTCCGAAACAACTAAAACTATGGCATCTGTTGTTTCTGTTAAACCAATGGCAGCTCTGTGCCTTAAACCAAAGTTTGCAGGGATATCAGAACGATCTGAAACAGGTAGAATACATCTGGCAGCTTTAATTCTATTTTTATGAATAATTACTGCACCATCATGCATGGGGCTATACTTATTAAAAATAGAAATTAATAACCTTTTGGATATTATTGCATCTATTAAATCGCCAGACTCTGTATAAAATTTTAAATCAGAGTTTTTTGCAAAAACAATTAAAGCGCCCGTGTGTGAC